>OCVV012871356.1_pt1 | contig 38017 bp, 26 predicted proteins | sample 1539721 | NCBI WGS metagenome assembly OCVV01 (sample SAMN02144230, study PRJEB22623) | gut metagenome | biome: sheep rumen | host: Ovis aries | place: New Zealand | reverse complement strand
GACGAAGAAAAGGTTTTTATTTGTTTTCATCGGTTTTTATTTGTTTTTTCTTCGTCCGCCGAAGGCGTAATTCTTATACCGAACTCACGTCTTTTTAAGTACTCCATAAAAAATGCGTATGATTGAATGTTCATACGCATTTTTTACGATTGTTTTACCAAGTATGGCTCTTATTTAACATTCTTCGACTCCTCCAATATCCTGCGGAACACCCAGTCGTGGTTGTAGAGGAAGTCCTCGGTGTGCTGGCCGCCGTCGTAGAAGGTCTGGGTACGCAGTTGCTCGATGGTTGGCCAGACTTCTATCTCCACTTGGTCTTTGTAGTAGGTCTCGGGATTGGCGGCGTCGGCGTCGGTTATCTCCAGCGTGATGGGATAGCGGTAGGAGAAGCGCGAGTGGCGGAGGATGTCGCTCCACGGGGTGCCGCCGAGTCCTCCGAGGAAGCCGCTGGGTCGGCCTACGCTGACGAGGCGGTCGCTGCCGAGACAGGCGGAGAGAAGGGCGTAGGTGGAGGAGAAGATGTTGTGGTCAAACATGATGTAGATGGTGCCGCCGTAGCCGATGGTGCGGTCGCTGGGCTGCAGCGTGGTCTCGCTGTCCTCGTCGAGAAAGGCGGTGAGGCGGTCGCCATAGACCTTGATTTCGCGGGGGTCTGTGTATTCGCCATCGAGGACGCTGAGGTCTTTCACGGCCTGCCGGATGCTATAATGCAGGGGGCGGTCGATGATGGCCGAGAGGACGCGGTGCCACGTCATGTCGTTGCCGCCGCCATTGCCGCGCACATCGATGATGATGCGACGGATGGCCTTGCCCTTGTGGCTGGCAATCTGGTTCTCAAGCCATTCGGCCTGGCCGATTTTCATCTCTGGGATGCGGATGTAGAGCGTGGAGTCGCGGTCGAAGTAGTTCACCTTGTAGGCTCCGTTGTCGGATTTGACGCGGGGTATGTTGTACGCCAGCCCCGTCATGTCGAAGGTCTGCGGCTTGCCGTCGATGACGACCGTCCACGTGAACTTGTCGGTCTTGTAGATGATGCGCGGGTCGAAGAGGCTGCTGGCCCACGCCTTCTTGTGCTTGAAGTCCCAGCGGTTGGCACTGTTCACGCGGCTGTTGTACTTGGCCACGTACTTGTCAACGGGGATGCCGTTCACGTAGGCCAGTTCGGCGAAGAATGGGATGACCTCGGTGTCCTTGTCCTTGAAGCCAAGCGTCAGGTACTTGCCGTCGATGTAGAAAACGCCTTTGGCATTGGCATTGCCGTAGCGGAAGTGGTTCCTGTAGGCATCCATCGTATGAGCCATAGCCACGGAGTCACGGGTCTGGTTGGGGCTGATATGCTTGTCGTTGCAGGCGGCGAGGGCGCGGAAGATGACGTCGTAGAAACCGCCGTCGCAGGTCACGGTGTCGATGTCGTGCCGTATGCGCCGCAGTTCCTTGGGAATGTCGATGCCCGTCACACGCTTGCGCACGGCGAAGTGCGGCACCTTCGTTGTCAGCGTCGTGTACAGCTGGTCGTAGTCCTCCAGCATCTGCTGCTTGGTTAGGGTTTGCGCAGTCGCGGTGAGGGTGACGACTGCAAGGGTGATGGTAATAATTGTTTTCTTGTTCATTGGTCGTTATCTGTTTCTTCTATTATAAATTAACGTTGTTTCCACTGAAATAATTGTACCGAAGCAATAAATCTTCTTAACCACAGGGCATAAAAATGGCGCGGAACTGATTCCTATCCATTCCAGAGGCATCGCCAAACGCCGTTCTACCAGATAAAGTCTCAGCCCGCGCCTAAACGCGAGCATCAACTCTTCTCTTCTCGGTAGATATTTTGGCGAAATTTCTGGAATAAGAATCAAAAAGTCAACGCTTCCTTATGTTGTTTCTATATGTTATATCCTATCCACTCATGTCATTTTAACAAGTTCCTATTTTCATCGTTCTCCAGAACACGCATCTGATTGATGGCAATCTGATTGAGACGTATCAGTCACGCCCAATGAACGTGAACCTTCGTCACTTGCTCTTATAGACATAATCTTGGCGGATTTATCAAGGAAAGAACAAGGACTGAAAGTCCAAGTTGTATGTTAAGTTTGAGCAGAAACGCCGAGTTGATAAAAAGGTTGATGTTCTCGTGTGGAGCAGGGGAGTGGCAGGGCCGCCTCGCGCGCATCTCCACGTGTGCGTTTCTGGGGTTAAATCATTGTCTTACTGTCTGTTTCTTGTTATGTAGTTTTTTGAGGGTTAAACACTTATGTTGATTTTATTTCTTGTTTTCTGCGATGTATTGTTTGGTTTTGTTTCCTCGGTGAAACCTATGCAGCACACCCTATGTCGTAAAGGAATTCTGGTGCAAGGTCGGCACCGTTGGCCCATTCGATGGTGTAGCCCGTGAGGCCGTACTGAATGAACTTGTCGCGGTCAAGCAACTCGCCGAAGACTTCACCTGTCAGGTAGGGCTTCAGGTCGCAGAGTTTACGTGTGCCATCGTTGAAGGTGAGCAGCAGTTCATAGTCCTTCACATAATCTACGTCTGTAACTTTAAGCATGTCTGTGTCCTCCTATTGCTTTAATGGTTGAATCTTCTTTTCTCTTCTGTGCTTGGCAACGTCGAGTGAATTTGCTTTGTTCTCGTTTATCGGAGAGGTTCAATGCGTCCCAGTTTTTCGCCCCTCTGAGCCTTTTCCCAAAGGGTGAGTATTTCGGCCTCATGCAGGTCCATCCACTCGTTCACCTTGGCGATAACCTTCGATGGTGCTTTGCCGCTCACCACGCGGTCGAGTACACTGATAGTACACTCGTATTCGCCGTAGGTGAAGTGGATGTGCGGCGGATTATGGTCTCGCCAGTAGAGACTGATGATGATTCCAAAGAATTTGCTGATTTCTGGCATAATTTCTTTCGTTTGATTGTCCTTGTTTGCAAAAGTACAATGAATATTTGTACAAACAAAATTTTTTGAAAAGAATTTATGTGCAGGCAAACAAAAAGGGCATGCCTGATGTTGGGCATGCCTTTCTTGATGTGGTATTTTGTTGTTTAACAAGACTTTTTAGGGGGGTAAACACTTATGTTGACTTTATTTCTTATCCGACGGATGTGCCGTGTTCATAGATGTATTCTGGTGCAATATCGATGGTGCCATTGTTCCACTCCAAGGTGTCTGTCACGACAAATTTCTTAAATGTGTTGATGTCGTTGAGAGGGGAAAACACGGCATATTGACGAATCAGTGGCATAAAGTCAAAGATTCGTCTTGCTCCGTCGGTGAACAAGACATTCAGACGGTGTCCGTCCAAATAGGTTGCTGACATAATTTCCTTCCACATAACCTTTTTTATTTGAGTGGTTCTATCTGATTGGGTTCCTGCCCGTTGGAGGCTTTTTCCCATGCTTCTCTCAGTTCATCGCGGTGTAAACTAAGCCATTCAAGCACTAACCGAAGTGCTCGCTCTGACATTTCTCCTCTCACTTTTCCGTTCTCAACTCTATCATCACCTTGTCTTTTTGGTAAGTGGCGTGAAAATGAGGTGGGTTGTGATCGAGAAATCTTAGTGCGATTTTAATTCCGAAGAACTCTGAGATGGTTGGTATTCTCTCTTTTTTGTTTTAACTTTGACAAAAGTACAATGAATATTTGTACAAACAAAATTTTTTGAAAAGAATTTATGTGCAGGCAAACAAAAAAGGCAAGAACTTTTGGGGTGTTCTTGCCTTTTCGGGGGAATGGATGTGGAGTCGTTATCTCAGTTGTCCACTTTTGATTTCTTGCTCCAGATAGCCATAGATATAAGCGGGACTCTGGAAATAGAGACCCGTTTGGGCATCTTGCAGTTTAGCGAAGGTCTCGGAGTTGTAGAGGATGTCCATCGCCTCGGGGAGCGTGAGGTGGTAGTCTTCTGCCAGCATGGTCACGAGGTCGCGGGTCGTGCATTCGTTCATGTAGTCGAAGTCGCTCATAGTTGGTGTAGGAGTTGAATGGCTTTAGGGGTGGCGAAGAAGTACTGGAAGGTGATTCCCTTCATGTAGTGCAGCCGTTCCAGAAAAGTGTCCATGTCGATGTTGTTTTCCAAAACATTTCTGATTTGTACACCGACCTTGTCGTTGGCAATGGGGCCATACACCACGTCGAATGTGTGTATGTTGGTTCTGGTGCGGTTATTTCTGTTGGCAAAGATGAATTGAGCCCATTCGCGAGTGTAGGCATCAAAAGATTGGTAAGAAAGGCTTCCGTCGTGGAGGGCCTTCTCGTCAAACTCATAGGTCAAGATGGTTGGTGTACCTCCAAGGAGTTTTGTTTTGAACCCTGCCAACTCTCTGGCTTGCTCTTCGCTGTCAGAGAGATAGAAGCCACATCCGAAGTCCTTTCCCACTTGTGACTTGGGGAGTTCTATCTGGGTAAAGTATTGATTGGTTCCGTGATACAACTTCATGCCAAAGACCCTCCAAAGCGTTGGCAGTAGGTGGACATGGCAACGACCATGTCGTCGAAGCTTTGTGTGTGCGCCACGTTGTATTGCTGGTCAAGAAAGTCGATGGCCTTGAACCGGCGAAGATAGCGATAGGCCTGTGTTTCTGACAGTTGGTGGTGCTTCGCAAACTCGTTGACGAACATGACGAGATATTCTGCTTTGTCCTTGATACTTGCCATAAGATGAACTTTTACGATTGCAAAAGTACAACGATTTTCTGAACAAACAAAAGATTTTGAGGAAAAGTTGATGATTTCGGCGTGTGGCCGCGATGAACCATTACTTGATTTGGAAGGTGCTGACCACGGGCAGGTGGTCACTGATGCTGCCATGTCATATGGCAATGGACGGAACGTTCGTGTATAATTTGTACGAAGCCTTTGTTCTGTGGCTTATAGTGAAACTCTTACAATCCGACCTTAAAGGATTCCTGACCGACCTTCACAATATACACCCCATGTTCAAGTGGAATTGTCGTATTGCCGATGGCTGAAGTGATAAAGGCACCGTTGATGCCATACACATCCACCTTTGCATTCTTGTCTGCTCCAACTACCGTGATGTTTTTATTAGAGGCATACACCTTCACATTGGATATTGATGGCATAGTCTTTATATTCGTGTCTATCTGCTTGAATACGACATTCAGTTCTGAATCGCCCGTGATAACTGGAGTAGAGAACATTCCGTCTATCAGGAGTGCGGTCATGTCCTTGCCATCAAAAGTTATAGTATTTACCTCTACACCCTCATCAGCACTTATGGCATAGATGTAGGTCTTCCCTAATTCCACAGATTGTTTCAATGTTCCATCATCCCCCATACGGATTGTGATGTAATGAGAGTCCTTTCCGTCATCAAACTCTACAATATCCGCAAATTCAGACCATCCTGTAGATGCCATAAACATCGTGGCAGTCCCTTTCGGTACATATAGTGGTGCGTTCTTTTTTACAAGAGCATCAATAGACGAGGATCCTCCTGCCAATGGACGATTCCAGTTGACCTTTACAGATTTTATGCCACGACATCCCTCAAAGGTCGCATTTCCAATGGCTGTAACACTACGAGGAATTTCCAATGATGTCAGACCGCTACAGTTCTGGAAAGCATAGTCAGCAATGCATGTCGTTCCCTCTTTGATGATGATATTTGTATTTGATGGCATCGTCCCTTTGTACTGATACGCAATGTTATTCACATAAATCACGCCGTCATCTTGATTGTTATACCATGCTGTACCATCGAAAGCCCCCTTTCCAATAGTGGTTATGCTATTGGGAATAGTTAATGAATTTAACCGCTCAGAGCCTACGAATGCAGATGAACAAATAGTTGTCACACTATTGGGGATTGTCACTGATTCCAAGTCATCACAACCAGCAAATGCCATTTCTCCGATGGTGGTCACATTGTACGTTACATTTTGATATTTGACTTGTGCGGGAATGACAATGTCTCCAGAATATTTATTTGCATCAGCGACTACTGTAGCCTCATGATTGATGTCGTCATACGCATATGACAATTTTAAAGGCTGTTTTTCTATACCAACAATCTGAGTAAAGTTATTCCAAGGACTTTGTCCCTGATATTTCTTGACTGAGGGCTTGGGCACATAAAGTGTTGCATTTCTGATAAATCCAGCGCCGACATCAGGAGGATTGTCTGCATAACAATGAACAGATTTTATATTACTGCAACCAAAAAATAATCCACGGCCAATGGTGGTAACACCACTACCAATGGACACTGAAGTTAGCCCTGTGCAGCCAGAAAAAGCCCAGTCGCCAATGGTGGTGACGTTGTTTGGTATGGTAACGACGGACAATTTTGTGCAATTGGCAAAAACGCCCTGTTGGATGTCATTCAGACCTTTTGAGATGGTTATAGATGTTAGTCCTGTGCAGCCATCAAATGCTGACTCTCCGACGGAAGTAATACTGTTAGGCATTGTCACTACAGTCAAGTCTGAACAGCCAGAAAAGGCTTTTGTTCCAATCGTATTCAAACTGCTGGGGAAAGATACAGAGACGATGCCTTTGCAGTCAGAGAAAGCATAACTATTAATGTATGTTATACCCTCCTTTATTGTAATCTTTGTATTAGAAGGTATTACTCCCTTGTATTTATAAGCAATATTATTTATATAAATGACGCCGTCTTGCTGATTCTCATACCACGCTGTACCTTCAAACGAAGACGTGCCGATGTAGATGACACTTTTGGGCATATCAAGAGTTGTCAAACCACGGCAACCATAGAACGCTACATCTCCAATAAAAAGAACTCCATTAGGAATAACCGTATTGGAACAGCCAACAATCAGCCTGTTAATATACTTTTCAATGATGGCATTACAATTGTCGCGCGATTCATATATAGGATTGTCCTTATCAACGACAATGGATGTTAAACTACTACAGTTTATGAAAGCTTTATCCCCTATTGATTTGACACTACGAGGAATTGCCAATGATGTCAAGCCGCTGCCACAAAATGCCATTTCCCCAATGGATGTGATTCCATTAGGAATAGTAACAGAGGTCAATTCATTGCACCCGTCAAATGCCGACGGACCAATAGAAGTAACATAATACGTCTCATCGTTATATTCGAAAGATTCTGGAATGACAACGTCATTGGTGTATTTATCATCTCCACTTGTAACCTCAGCATTCCATGAGCGGGAATCCACATTGTAATAGATGCCATCAATCTTGACATCATACGCCATTGCATTAAATGAATACAGCACACCTAATACTGCCAGTACGGATTTAAGAACTTTGAGTATCATCTTTCATAGTGCCATGCTCGTCCAACCCTGACTTTCGGCATTGAAATTGAAGGAAAACAAAAGGACGTGGGTTGCTTAGTGCTTTGCTAATCCCGGCTTTAGAACCAAGACTAACGTTCGTAAACGCCCTTTCTGGTGCGAGGCAGTCGTTGTCTATGCGAGACATTCACTGCGGGTGCGCCAAACTATCTATGTTGAATCCCACTCCTTTCAGGATGGAGTGTCAAGACTGAGGTCGTGTGCCCTGTTGGGCTAACAGGATTTATGACCCACAAACGACATCGACATCCTTGCTGATGGGGCAAACGTGTGGAAATCAATTGCAAAAGTACAACGATTTTTTGAACAAACAAAAGATTTTGAGGAAAAACTAATGATTTCGGCGTGTGGTCGCGATAAACTATTCCTTGACTTGAAAGATGCTGACCACAGGTAAATGGTCGCTGATGCCGCCATGATAAGTGGGACCGAGATAGGTGCGGTGGGGTTTCTGGCCGCCGTGGGTGGAGTCGGGTTGGAGCAGGAAGGGGAGTGCGAGGATGCGGGTTTTCTGATGGGAAAGGGTAGTGGTGTGGGTGAGGATATGGTCGATGGTTGACCACTCGCCTTGGTACTTGTAGGTGCCAGGTTGGAGTTTGGCGGTGCGGTCAATGAGGTGGTGGGAGCGGGTGAGGAGGCGGAGTTGGGGCGAGTTGGTTTCGGCATTGAAGTCGCCCATGACGATAATGTTGGGGTGGTGGCGGTGTTGGCGCACTGAGTCGGTGTGTGCCTGCAGTTGCTGGCAGAGGTGCATGCTGAGCCGATGACCTTCGCTGCCGCCTTTCTTCGATGGCAGATGCACCACATAGACATCGAGCGTGTCGCCGCTGGCAAGGGTGCCAGCCACATGGAGGATGTCGCGTGTCTGCTGCTTGGGAAGGCTGTTTCTGATGCTTTGATTCTCAATGGGGTGGAAGGTGAAAGGGGAGTAGAGTAGGGCAACGTCGATGCCGCGCTCGTCGGGCGAGTGGGTCATCAGATACTTGTAGCCAATGGTGCGGAGCGGGGTGCGTTGTGTGAGGTAGTGCATCACGGAGTCGTTCTCCACTTCGCAAAGGGCGATGAGGTCGATGGGACGTTTCTCGTCGGCAGCGGCAATCACCTTGCTCACCCCCTTCAGTTTCTTGAAGAGTCGGCTCTTGTTCCATCGCCGTTCGCCTCCGTCGCAATACTCGGCATCCATCTTCCCTGCATCGTGGATGGTGTCGAAAGCATTCTCGATGTTGTAGGTCATGACCGAAAAAGGTTTCCCGACTCCTGAGGGGGAAGGGCTGACGCGCTGTTGTGCCTGCACGATGCAGCACAGCAGGGCGGCAATGGTCAGAAGGATGGCTTTTTCATGTCTCATGCGTTTTCGTCGCCACAGCCCATTGTCGCAGTGGGGTGGTGTTTCTGCTTGCAAAGATAGTGACTTTTGTTGTTTGAGGCAAAAGAAGGATGGCAAAAAATGAAGTGGGTGTGTCAAAATAGCATCGCTTTCATACCCTCTAAACCGACGTCCCCGATGTCGGTTGGTCGATGTCCCCGATGTCGGTTGACCGATGTCCCCGACGTCGGTTTAGAGGTTGTTGAAGTGTCTATTTTGACACACCCACTTTCATGGTGTGGTGTGTGTTGGCTATGCCTTAGGGCATGAGCCACTTGACCAGTTTGTCGTTGGCGTCGAACCAGAAGGAGCCGTAGGTTTTGTCGTTGGTCACCTCGTAGTGGTAGTCTTCGCGACCAAACCAGTGCTGCTTCTTCTGCATGTCGAGCCATTGCAGTTCATACACTTTCAGGTTGCCGTCGTTGCGGACGAACTTGAACTGGCTCAGGCCCAGTTCCTTGCATTTGCTCTCGACGGCCAGGCGTGTCATACCTGCGTGGATGTCGGAGATGCAGCGGGTGTTGTCGTTCTGAGGGGAGATCAGTGCCACCCATACGCTGGTTCCGTCGTTTTTCTTCACTTCGATGAGGGAGCCGCACATAATGGGGTTTCGGCTGATGCGCATGATAGCATAGACATCGCCGCCGTTTTCTTTCTTTTTCACCACGTGCAGATTCTTGCCCGACCATGCGTATTCCATGTTGTCGACGCTGGGGTTGGCTTCGCGCACTGAAGGTAGGTCGAGTGTCAGGATGGCTGTGTTGCCCTGGTCACCGAAGTTGACAATTTCGAGCGTTGCCTTGTGGTTTTTTTCATCAACGGGATACTGTCCGCCATTCAACATGACCCCTGCGATGTTTTTGGTGATTTTGAAATTTCGATCTACATACTCTTGTGCATGGAGTGTGTTCATTGCCAAGGTAGCAAGGGTTGTGAGTAAAAGTAACTTTTTCATTGTTTTTTTGAATTGAGGGTTAATAACTATGTACCATTTTCCCATTTACCATGTACAATTTAGGCTAACGCGATGCGTACAAGCCGCATGGCAAATGGGTACACATGGTTGATGTTCTGTGCGATGGCGTTTAAGGCGACCATCACTACGATGTAGAATGTTGCGATCTTCTTCATTGTTTTCATTGTTTGTTATTTACGCTACTTCTGAATGCTCTTTATTGCTATGGATTTCGTGTCTATCAGTCGGCTTCGAGTTTGAGTTTGAACTTGGCTATTTGTTCTGCGGCTTCGCTGACACGCTGGCGGGCTGCACTGATTTTGGATTCGTCGCTTTCGAGGGGATCCAGTCCGTTATCGCCGGTGAAGTGCATTGTGATAGTGCTGCCAGCCGTATCTTCAAGGAACTGTTTGAATTCTGTGCCGTCGCTGTCATCTGTTCGCCACTGCTTGTAGTTGGGGAGCAGGGCAGTGATGTCGCGACCAGAAGCATCTTGTGCCACGCCAACTATCCAGAGTTGGCCGTATTGGCTGGCTAAAGGTGCGGTATTGACAGTTTGGAGCAGTTTGAAGGTGACGCTGATGGTGGGGTAGGCGTTCTCGTCGATGGACACGTCGTCAACACTTACGACTTCGACTTTGCCTTGCAGTTGAGGAGGAAGGATGGCTTGGATGCCACTCTTTTCGGGTGCGGGTGTGGATTTGCTGTCGGATGGTGTGGATGCAGTCTCTTCTTGACCGACCTGTAGAAGGAAACTGCGTGTCTGCTGCATGATTTTTGCCACGTCTTCGGGCGTGGTGACGTTTAGGTAGAAGATGATGTTCTGCTCGCTTTCGTCGTCCCTGGCGGCAAAGGCTGTGAAGTCATCCAATGACTTGGTATCCATAGCATTGCTACCGAGTTTCATGGTGCCGCCTTCGATGGGCATACCTGCCTCGTCGAGCAGAAGGACGGTGGGGGCATCGGTGGTGTTGAGGGCTTCTGTGCATGTGTTCAGTTTGAAGCGCAGATTGAGAATCCACATGCCAGAGCCTTTGCTTGTTTCGCGTTGGGTGAGCTGATAGATTTCGCTGACCACTTTCATCTGTTTTTCGTTGGCTCCGACGATGCTGATGTCTTGGGCATCGATGTTGACTGATTCTGGGGTCTGCTCGCAACTTTGTAGCGTCCATGCCGCTGCCATGAGCAGAAGGCTTGTACTGATGATGTGATGAATGAATTTCATGATCGTTCTTTGATGTTTATCGTTTGTCGTAAAGTGGGTACATGGAACGGAGCATGGCATACGCAACATGCTCGGTGACGGCATCGAGGTATGTCTTGTCTACGACACCTACGAAGGTAACAGTGGCTATGGTGCCAGGCTTCGACTGCAGCAGTTCCTTCATCTTGGCCTGTTCAGTGGCGTTGTCTGTCAGGGTGATGCCAGGGGCGAGATAGAGCGGCATCTCTTCATGCTCGTTGAAGACACCCTCGAAGCCGCAATATTGTCCGTTCATGTCGGTGAAGACGATGGAGTAATCAGAACCGTTTATTTCACCGACGTTATATGCTTCGCTGTCAGGCTCTTTGTCGAGCCGCACCTGTGCCGTCAGGTTCAGTTGCTTCTTGCCTGGGTGAGCATCGTCGTCGCACCAAGTCAGTTCTACTGTTTCGGGCACGAGCGATACGAGTTCTGCCCCACGTGCAAAGGGCTCATAAAGCCCATCATCGGGGGCTACAGTCACGACGGTCTTTTCTTTCAGTTCGATTTCTTTCGAACTGCTGCCGCATGCGCAGACCAGTACGACCATAAGCGGCATCAGGAATTTTGTTGTCTTCATCATGTTATTGATTTTTTTGATTTTATGGTGTTTTGTATTTTTCGTAGATGTCATTCGTTGAGTGCAAAGATATGATACATAGTTGTTTTAGGGGCAGTTTGTTTTGGTTCAAATTGGTTTAAAGGTTGGTTCAAATTGGTTCAAATGCACAAATGGGGGGGATTTGAGGGTTTCATTGAATATTTATGTGTAACTTTGTGCGAGAAACCAAAAGATGGAAGGAATATGGACAAGACTACTTCTCGTATTCACCAATTGCGTGATGCCATAGAACAGCGTACAGGTGTGCATCCCGCCACACCCAAGGATTTTGATGCCCTTGCTGCCGACATTTATGCTCAACTGCATGAAAGCGTGAGTGCATCGACTCTGAAGCGGGTGTGGGGATATGTCAATTACGAGTCCATCCCACGCATCGCTACACTGAATGTGCTGGCTCAATTTGTGGGTTACAACAACTGGCATGGTTTCTGCCAGAGTATGGGTGGTGATGAAGACGATGAGGAGGACGTGAAGGAGGAGGTGCAGGAAACAGTGCTTGCCGAAGAGCGGAAGGAATCGGGGGAAGACGTGGTGGAAATGGGCATGGAGAAGACGGAAAACCGCAGGAAGAAGGGTTGGAACTGGTGGGGCATTGCCGCGCTGGTCGTCGGTCTTCTTTTGCTTCTGGGTGGGCTCATTTTCTGGAAGTCAGGGGATGAATCGGCATCGCTAAAAGGTGACACAAATTTGGTGCTGAAGGCTGGGCAGACTTTCGGTGGGTTGGAGGATTATCTGCCGCTTTTCGGCATCGTGCCGAGCGAGCATTGGTGGGACGAGCCGTTGCCGCATCATCGGGGCATCATCGTGTGGACTCCGTGCTATCTGCATCCGAACTGGCACAACGAGGGCTGTCCTGACAGTCTTTTCCCTACCATCACGGAGTATTGGACTCCTGCGGAGGAGGAGGGTGACAGTGTGCCACAGTCGCTGGTCAGACAACGGAACGAGAATCTATTTTTCACCGTGACACGCACCAATGAACTGCGCATCGCTTTCATGCGTGGCATTGCTGCGGGCGACTCAGCCACGTTCTTGGGTGTTTATCGGTTGGATCGTAATCTAAGTGATTCCACGCATTTGGTGTGGCAACGCATGTCCGACCGGTGCGATCTCCGCAGTCTTGACTATCTGGAGGAGTTGCGGAATTGAGAGTTTTTAAGTGAAAAGTGAATAGTGAATAGTGAAAAGTGAAAAATCTATTTTACCAGCCATTCGGCTTGTTTGTCTTTGCAAAAGTAACTTAGATTTTTCACTATTCACTATTCACTTAAAAAGTTCCATTAGTGTGCTTCGAGCCAATTCGTGCCCCATCCACAGTCGGCAAAGAGGGGTACGGAGAGTTTGATGGCGTTCTGCATCTCGTTGATAACCAGTTGCTGCAGTTGGTCTTTCTCTTCGGGCACTACGGAGAAGTTCAGTTCGTCGTGCACTTGCAGAATCATCTTCGACTTCAAGCCTTCTTCGCGCATCCGCTGGTCGATGTGTATCATGGCCACTTTGATGATGTCGGCTGCGGTGCCTTGGATGGGTGCATTGATGGCATTTCGCTCTGCATAGCCACGCACCACGGCGTTGCGAGAGTTGATGTCGGGCAGTTGGCAGCGGCGGCCGAGGAGGGTCTCGGTGTAGCCTTGCTGACGGGCTTTTTCGATGCTTCGGTCCATGTATGCCTTCACGCCCGGATAGGTGGCGAAGTAGTCGTCGATGAGTTGCTTGGCTTCGCTGCGGCTCACCTCCATGCGTTCGGCCAGGCCGAAGGCGGAGATGCCGTAGATGATGCCGAAGTTGGCGGTCTTGGCCTTGCGGCGCATGTCGGAAGTCACGTCTTCGAGCGGCACCTTGAAGATTTTGGCGGCAGTGGCTTGGTGGATGTCATGGCCGCTGTTGAAGTCGGCCACCATGTTGTGGTCTTGGCTCAGATGGGCCATCAGGCGCAGTTCTATCTGGCTGTAGTCGGCCGAGAAGAAGAGTTCGCCCTCATCGGGAATGAACGCCTTGCGCACTTCCTTTCCGTTCTCGTCGCGGATGGGGATGTTCTGCAGGTTGGGGTTGCTCGACGAGAGTCGTCCCGTGGCCGTAACTGCCTGATTGAAGGAGGTGTGGATGTGTCCAGTGCGTGGATTGACCAGTTGGGGCAGGGCATCGATGTAGGTGGAGAGGAGTTTCTTGTAGCCGCGATAGTCGAGTATCTTCTCCACCACGGGATGTCGGCTCTTCAGGGCCAGGAGGGTGGCCTCGTCGGTCACGTACTGCCCTGTCTTCGTCTTTTTCGGTTTGGAGTCTATCTTGAGTTGGTCGAAGAGGAGTTCGCCTATCTGCTTGGGCGAACCGATGTTCAGTTCCTGTCCGGCCACCTCGCGTATCTCTTGTTCGATGGCCTCCATGCGCTCGGTGAACACCCGCGAGGTCTCTGCCAGCGATGCCTCGTCGATGCGCGCCCCGTTTCTCTCCATTCGTGCCAGCACTGGCACGAGCGGCATCTCCACCTCGTCGAAGAGTTTCCAGAGTCCTTTCTCGTGCAACTCCTTCTCCAGCAGATGCTTCAGTTTCAGTGTCACGTCGGCATCTTCGGCGGCATACTCATACACCTCCTTGGGGTCGAGTTCGCTCATCAGCCGCTGTTTCTTGCCGCTGCCAATGAGCGAGTCGATGTGGATGGTCTTGTACTTCAGATACACTTCGGCCAGATAATCCATCCCATGTCGCAACTCTGGCGCAAGGATGTAGTGTGCTATCATCGTGTCGAACATCTTGCCGCAGAGTTGGATGCCGTAGTTGCCCAACACCATCATGTCGTACTTGATGTTCTGCCCAATCTTCAAGATGTTCTCGCTCTCATACACCTCCTTGAAAAGATTAACAACATTTAACGCTTTCTCAAAATCATCGCCTTCCCATCCCTCATGTTGAGGCACTGGCACATAAAACGCCTCGCCTTCGGCCATCGCGAAACTCAAACCGACCAGTTTGGCCGACATCGCATCCACCGAAGTCGTCTCCGTGTCTAAACTGACAGAACCGAAAGTCAAGATTTTTGCAACTAAATTCTGCATTTCTTCCTCCGAATCAACCAGTTGGTAGTTGTGAGGTGTGTTGCTCAAGTCGCTGAGATTTGAAAAAAACAAGTCGCCTTGCCCCTCGGCCGCATTTTTCGCCTTCTCAGAGGCTTCGGCAGGGGAGGGTTGAGCCACATTTGTCACGGCAGCACCGCCAAACAGGTCGCCGCTGAACAAGTCGCCCATCTGCCCCTTTCGCGTGTTCGACGATTTTGTTGCCGACGCTCCGGCAGGGTAGGGCGCACCGTCGTCACCGCCTCCCAATTTCCGACGGAGCAGTGTCCTGAACTCCAGCCGCTCAAAAATCTCCCTCAGCGCCTCCTCGTCAATCGGCTCGCGTTTCAGTTGGTCGAGATTGAGCGTGATGGGCACATCGGTTCGGATGGTGGCCAAGAACTTCGACATCTTGATGTCCTCCACATGTTCCTCCACCTTCTTCTTTGTGGCACCCTTCAGGCGGTCGGTGCCAGCCAGCAGGGCGTCGATGCTGCCAAACTCGTTGATGAGTTTCACGGCAGTCTTTTCGCCCACACCCGGACAACCCGGATAGTTGTCCGACGTGTCGCCCATCAGTCCCAAAAGGTCGATGACTTGGCCCACTTGGCTGATGCCATACTTTGCCTTCACCTCCTCTTCGCCCAGAATGTCGAACCCACCGTCGTAGCGCGGTTTGTACATCTTCACGTTCCGAGCCACCAACTGTCCATAATCCTTGTCGGGTGTCATCATGTAGGTCTCGATTCCATCGATGGATTCGCTCTGTTTGGCCAAAGTGCCGATGACATCGTCGGCCTCGAAGCCCGCCACTTCCAGTACCGGGATGCGGTATGCCTTCAGCACATCTTTAATAATAGGCACGGCAAACCGTATGCCCTCGGGGGTCTCCTCGCGTTGCGCCTTATACTCGGGGAACGCTTCGTGGCGGAACGTAGGCCCGTGTGGGTCGAACGCCACACCGATGTAGTCGGGGTTCTCCTTCGTGAGAATCTCCTCCAGCGTGTTGACAAAGCCCAGCACTGCCGACGTGTTCTCGCCTCGGCTGTTGATGCGCGGGTTCTTGATGAAGCCATAGTAGGCCCGATAAATCAATGCGTAAGCATCGAGAAGAAAGAGTTTAGCCATGATTTTCTGATTTGGTCACAAAGGTACGATTTTTAATTAGGAATTAGGAATTAGGAATTAGGAATTGTTACTTTTTCTATGGAAAAAACATGCCGAAAGTCAAATAATTCCTAATTCCTAATTCCTAATTCCTAATTCTTTACTACCTTTGCAAATCTTTTCCCAGAACGATGGACGTATTATCACAAATCAGAAAGCCAATAGAGGCCGAGATGAGCCGTTTCCGCGAGGTGTTTGACGGCTATCTCGTGCATGCCAATCCGCTGCTCAACCAGGTGCTGCGCACCATCGGCGAGCGGAGGGGCAAGATGATGCGTCCCATGCTCGCACTGCTGGCCGCCAAGTTGGCAGGGGGAGGCGAAATCAACGACCGTTCCATCTACACAGCCGCCACCTTCGAGTTTTTCCACACGGCCAGCCTCGTTCACGACGACATAGTCGATGAAAGCGAGGAACGGCGCGGACAGGAGTCGGTCAACAGCGCTTTCGGCAACCAAGTGGCCGTGCTGGTGGGCGATTACATCCTCGCCAACGCTCTGCTGTGTGCGGCGAAGACGGGGCAGACAAGGCTCGTTGAAATCGTCTCGAAGGCTGCCCAAGACCTGGCCGACGGAGAACTCCTGCAACTGCATAACGTCAGCAACACGACCATCACCGAAGAGGTCTATTTCCACATCATCCGCAACAAGACGGCAGCCCTCTTCGCTGCCTGTGCCGAAGCAGGCGTTTTGGCGGTTTCATCGGACGAAAAGCCCCTTTCCCTCATACGTCAGTTTGGCGAAAACATCGGCATTTGTTTTCAGATTCGCGACGATATTTTTGACTATCACCACGACCCCGCCATCGGCAAGCCCACGGGCAACGACATGAAGGAAGGAAAACTCACCCTTCCCGTCATCCATGCCCTTCTTTCCACCCAAAACACCGAGATGCTTGCCCTTGCCCGCAAGGTGAAAGCGCGTCAGGTTTCGCAGGATGAAATCGACGTTTTGGTCGATTTCACCAAGAAAAACGGAGGAATCGACTATGCCGTACAGGTCATGAACGACTATGCTGAAAAAGCAAAAAGCCTGCTTGCATCCTTCCCTGATTCGGATGTCAAGCAAGCCTTGATTGCCTACGTCGATTATGTGATTGACCGCACTCTCTGACCCCTTTTCCTTCTTTTCCACATCCTCTCTTTCCTCACACGAAGGCGGACAACCGTCCGTCTCCCACTCGGACACTTGTCCGCCTCCCAGTCGGACAAGTGTCCGACCGCCGTTCGGACAGTCGTCCGCCTGAAAAAAGAAAGGTGACGGACACGGGTGAGAGTCAGAAGAACTTCACTTCCTTGCCCTCAATCTCGCTGAGCAGTTTGTTGGCCAATGAACTGGTGCCAAGCCGCAACCACTGGTTGGTCAGCCATTTCTCGCCCAGCACCTCCTTCACGATGGTGTAGTAGGTGAGGGCATCCTCCACCGTCTTCATGCCGCCAGCAGGCTTGAAACCAACCTGAATGCCAGTTTTATCGTAGTATTCCTTGATGGCTTGGCACATCACGAAAGCAGCCTCGGGTGTGGCGGCTGGCTCCAACTTGCCAGTGGAGGTCTTGATGTAGTCGGCTCCGGCATACATCGCCAGGATGCTCGCCTTCTTGATGTTAGAAGCACTCTTGAGGCATCCCGTTTCGAGGATGGTTTTCAGTTTCTTGTCGCCACACACAGCCTTGATTTCGGCGATTTCATCGCACATTCCTTCGTAGTCGCCCGACAGAAATTTGCCCACAGGGATGACGATGTCAATCTCCGTGGCACCATCTTTCAGCGCCAGTGCCGTCTCCGCAATCTTCACCTCCACAAAGGTCTGTGCTGAAGGGAAACTGCCAGCCACACAGGCAATTTCCACCTCGTCGTTCTCCAGCGTGTCGTGGCAGATTTTGGCATAACAAGGATAAACGCACACCGTCGCCACATGACCCAATTCCGGATAGACATCGTCGAACTTGTTCACACGTTCCACAAACCGGAGCACCGAATCCTCGCTGTCCGTTGTCTTCAGGGTGGTGAGTTCCACGCTATTCAGCAGAAACATCTTCACCTCCTTCGTGTTGTTCTCTTGCAGGTGTTCCTTCAGCAGCGTTTCCACCTGCCGTGCCACCTTCTCGTCGTCCAGTTCCAAATCATACTGCTTCAGAACCTCAAAATACTTGTTTTCGTCCATATTCTTGATTATTCTTTGTTTTTCTTCTTGGTCATTCCTTGTTCGTTCCTTGTTTTTTTCCCCGATTATTCTTTGTTTTTTGTGTCCATACAGATGGTCACAGGGCCATCGTTCAGCAGTTCCACCTTCATCTCCGCACCGAACTCCCCTGCAGCAACTGGTTTGCCCAGTTGCTCCGATAGAACCGCCAGGAACCGCTCATACAGCGGCACCGTCACCTCGTGGCTTCCTGCCCGCAGATACGATGGGCGGTTCCCTTTCTTGTAACTGGCCCACAACGTGAACTGGCTCACCACCAGGATGTCGCCCCCCACGTCCAACACCGATTTGTTCATCACGCCCTGCTCGTCGTCAAACACGCGCAAGTTGCAGATTTTCTTTGCCAACCACTGTATATCTTCCTCAGTGTCAGCGTTTTCGCAACCCAACAAGACCAAATAACCATTGCCTATTGCCGACTTCACCGCACCATGGATGGTGACGGATGCGTGGGTCACTCTTTGTATGACTGCTCTCATATCTTTTATTGTATTTTAATCGTTGAAAAAGTCTCTGATGAGTTGTGCCTTCGCCGTTCCAACCGCTTCTGCAAGTGTCTCGTAATCAGCCTCTTTGATGCGTTTGAGACTCTTGAACTTCTTGAGCAACAAGGTCTTGGTGGCTGCACCAATGCCCTTGATGTGGTCGAGTTCCGACTCCGTGTTATGCTTCGCCCGTTTCTGCTTGTGGAAGGTGATGGCAAAGCGGTGGACCTCGTCTTGAATCTGCGTGAGGAGTTTGAACAGTGGGCTGTCCATCTCCACGCCGACCACCTGGGCAGGAAAGCCGAAGAGGAGTTCGTTCGTGCGGTGGTGGCTGTCCTTGGCAAGTCCTGCAATGGGGATGTTGAGGTGCAGTTGGTCTTCAATCACCTTCCTGACCACCTCCATCTGGCCCTTGCCGCCATCGGTGATGATGAGGTCGGGTAGGGGAGTCTCCTCCTCGATAGCGCGGCTGTATTTGCGATACACCACCTCACTCATCGAGGCGTAGTCGTCGGGACCAATCACGGTTTTGATGTTGTACTTCCGATAGTCGTTCTTCGACTTCTTTCCGCCGATGAAAACGACACATCCGGCCACTGCGTCTTGTCCCATGATGTTGGAGTTGTCGAAGCACTCGATGCGCATCGGAATCTTGTCGAGTTTGAGTTTGCGCTGCAGTTCCTTCAGGATGTTCACGTTTCGTTGGTCTGGATTCAGTCGCTCGGCCTGTTTGAGGGCATCGATGCGGTACTGCCGCACGTTGGCCTCCGACAGAAAGAGCAACTTCTTCTTGTCGCCCGCTTTGGGTACGATAAATTCGGCATCTTTCAGCGTGAAGTCCAGTTCAAACGGCACCACAATCTCCTTCGACTCGTCGCCATACTGCTCCCGCATGCTGACGATGGCCAGCGAAAGAATCTCTTCGGGTGTCTCGTCCAGCCGCTTCTTATATTCGTTGGTGAATACGCGTGTGATGCAGCCGTTCACCACGTGCATGTAGTTGACGTATGCCTTGTTCTCGTCGTCCTCGATGCTGAACACATCGATGTTTTGGTTCGTGCTGGTGATGACGCGGCTCTTGCTGTCAAACTCCTTGGCCAGCAGATACTTCTTCTTCACGGTTTCCGCTTCCAGAAACTTCTCCTCCTCGGCCAAGGCTTGCATCTCGGCGAGCAACTTCTGGCACAGAAGCCTTGTGTTGCCACTCAGGATGTCCTTGATTTCATCGATTTGCTGGAGATATTCCTCCCTCGACTGCAGACCGATGCAGGGTGCCTTGCACTTGCCGATGTCGTAGTAGAGGCACTTTTTCACCTTGCCCTGTTCCATCCTCTCTGGTGTGATGGACGTGTGGCAGAGGCGCACCTGATAGAGATTCCCGATGAGTTCCATCATGGCGTTGAGTGTGCCAGGGTGGCTGAAGGGGCCGTAATACGTGCCGGTCTTCTTGTCGATGTTGCGCGTCTTGAACACACGGGGGAAGTACTCGTTGGTGATGCAGACAGAAGGGTAGGTCTTGCCGTCTTTCAGCAGAATGTTGTAGAAGGGCTGGTGTTCCTTGATGAGGTTGTTCTCCTGAATGAGTGCGTCCTCATCCGTCGGCACCACCACATACTTGATGTCCTCTATCTTGCTGACGAGAATTTGCGTCTTGCGGTTCTTGGGCGAGTTGTTGAAGTAGGAACTCACACGCCTCTTCAGGTTCTTCGCCTTGCCCACATAGATGATGGTGCCATCTTTGTCCAAGTATTGATAGCACCCGGGTTCTTCGGTCAGGCTGTTCACTATCACCTTCAACCGCTGTAGTCTTTCTTCGTCTTTTGTCATTTCAGAATATTCCCTTTCCTTGTCTGCTCTTCACTTGAAGTAACGCTTTTGTTCCACGTGAAACAATTTAGTGCTAACTGCCCCATTATCAGTGTGTAACAAAAGAATGTTTAATGCTTAGTGCAAGCGTTTCTCGTCTGCGTCCATCAGGTGCGGAGGAGTGTTGTGATTTCGATGCCCTCGCCGATGGCCTCTCTTCCGTGCAGCCCTTCGTCGCGAATCTCCACCACGAAGTTCATGTAGCACTTCTTGGGGTTGAACTTCTTCACAAGGTTCCATGCCGCCTTGATGGTGCCTCCCGTGGCGAGGAGGTCGTCGTGCAGCAGCACCACGTCGTTCTCGTCGATGGCATCCACGTGTATCTCGATGCTGTCTGTCCCATACTCTTTGGTGTAGGACTCCTTGAGGGTCTTGTAGGGGAGTTTGCCGGGCTTGCGTGCCATCACGAATCCGGCATTGAGACGGCGGGCGAGAATGGCGCCCATCACGTAGCCGCGCGTTTCCAACCCCACCACTTTGGTGATGCCTTTGTCCTTGTAGAGTTCGTAGAGTTCCTCTTCCATGATTTCAAGTGCCTTGGCATCCTTGAAGAGGGTGGTCACGTCGCGAAAGTTGATGCCTTTCTTCGGAAAGTCTGGGATGCAACGCAGACGGTCGAGCAGGTACTGATTGTTGAGTTCCATTGTTGTTTCTTGTTGTGTCGTTGGTTTAGTCTATGCTTCTAAATGGTTGATTTTGCACATTATACGCTTGGATTGTTTCACGTGGAACAAAGCGGTGCTTTAACGTCCCATCAGCACCAGCATGATGTTGATGTCGGAGGGCGAAACGCCCGGGATGCGCGAGGCTTGTGCCAGCGTGACAGGTTGGATGGCTTGCAGTTTCTGTCGTGCTTCGATGGAGATTTGGGTCATGTTGGGATAGTCGAACTTGCCCTGAATCTTGATGTTCTCCAGTCGCACCATCTTTTCGGCCTGCTGTTGTTCACGGTAGATGTAGCCTTTGTACTTGACTTGGATTTCTGCTGCTTCCACTATTTCCTCCCTTCGTGGGTCGTCGCCGAGGATGCGGTCTAGTTCCTTCTGGAAGGGTGCGATGTGTGGGGCGATGTTGTTGATGTTGATTTGTGGTCGTCCCAGCAGTTCTTCCAGTTTGCAACCCTGACGGAGTGGGGTAGTGCCTAAGGCTTCAAGAGCGGGGTTGATGAGCGAAGGCTTCAGCGAGAAGTTCTCAATGAAGTGGGTGAGGGCTGCTATCTTCTCCTTCTTTGTCAGCGTCAGTTGGTAGCGTTCTTCGCTGGCCAACCCCAACTGGTAACTGCGTTCGGTCAGTCGCATGTCGGCATCGTCCTGACGGAGCAGGATGCGGTATTCGGCACGGGAGGTGAACATACGGTAAGGTTCATCCACCCCCTTTGTCACGAGGTCATCGATGAGTACACCGATGTAGGCTTCGTTGCGTCCAAGGGTGAAAGGCTCACCACCATTCAGTGTTTTGTTGCAGTTGATGGCAGCGTTGATACCCGCAATCACGCCTTGTCCTGCGGCTTCCTCATAGCCCGTTGTGCCGTTCACCTGTCCGGCAAAGAAGAGGTTTTTCACCACTTTCGATTCGAGGGAATGGGTCAGTTGAGTCGGGTCGAAGAAGTCGTACTCGATGGCATAACCAGGACGATAAATTTCCAGATTCTTGAAGGCAGGAATCTTGCGGAGAGCGGTCAACTGGATGTCTAAGGGGAGAGAGGACGAGAAGCCGTTCAGGTACATCTCGTTCGTCGTTTCGCCTTCCGGCTCCAAGAAGAGCATGTGCTCGTCCTTGTCGGGGAAGGTGTGGAGTTTCGTCTCTATGCTCGGACAGTAGCGCGGCCCGATGCTCTGGATTTGCCCATTATAAAGAGGAGAGTCGGGGAGGCCCGAACGCAGCACGTCGTGTACCTCGGTGTTGGTGTAGCATATCCAGCAGGGTAGGTTGTTGCGTTCCGACACCGAAGTGCGCTCTATGGGCAGGTAGGAGAACTTGTGAAAATCGTGGTCGCCATCCTGTTTCTCCATCAGCGTAAAATCCACGCTCCGCTTGTCAATGCGCACAGGGGTTCCCGTCTTCATTCTTCCTGCACGGATGCCATGTTTCGTGATGCTCTCTGTCAGTTCCAGTGCCGGCAGTTCGGCACATCTTCCACCAGGTATCATCACCCTGCCGATGTGCATCAACCCATTCAGAAACGTGCCTGCCGTGATGATGACACACTTGGCTCTGAATTCGGCTCCGTAATACGTCTTTACACCTTGAACCGTCTGATTTTCAACCACTAACTCCTTCGCTTGGTCTTGCCAAATCTGCAGGTTGGGCGTGTTCTCCAGAATCTCGCGCCACGTCCAGATGAACTTGGCACGGTCGCACTGCGAACGCGGACTCCACACTGCAGGCCCTTTCGAGAGGTTTAACATCCTGAATTGCAGGCTGCAACGGTCGGTCACAATGCCCGTCTGTCCACCCAGTGCATCTATCTCCCTCACTATCTGCCCTTTAGCAATACCACCAATGGCAGGGTTGCACGACATTTGTGCAATCTTGTTCATGTCCATCGTGATGAGACACGTGCGGACACCCAAATTAGCAGCGGCAGCAGCGGCCTCACATCCAGCGTGACCTGCTCCCACCACCACCACATCGTAGTTGAAAATCATCTGTATTACATATAATTGGATGCAAAGTTAGCACAAAAAGAAGGAACAAGAAAATAAAACAGGCGAAAATCGCAAATGCAGTCATGTTGGGTGGTACAAATGCAAATAATTTCTTTCAACGTGAGTTCTGCGCAAGAAAGTGTGCTGAAAACCGACGGGAAGGATTAACACCTCTCCCTCCTTCTCACCTCTTCAGCGAACGCACACCTGCATCCACCGCCATCCCACACCCGTATCCACCACCTTCATCCACTCGTCATCACCTCCATCTCTCACCAGTATCTTCCTCCCCCTCTCACCCGCATCAACCCCAGCCTCTCACCCGCATCAACCCCGCTCTCTCACCTGTATCTTCCTCCCTCTCCCACCCGTATCACCCCCAGCCTCGCACTCGTATCAACCTCCGTCTGGCACTCGTCTTATCCCTCAACGAGATGCCTGCCAGAACCGTGAAGAAACGACTGCCAGAAGCGTGAAGACATGACTGGGGAGTGGAGGAGGATACGTAAGGGAGTTGGAACCTTACACCGAACTCACGTTAAAGAATAAGATTGTATTTGCCATTTCGCAAAAAAGCAGTACCTTTGCATGAGCATCAGAAAACATGAGAAAGGGAATGAATTGGACACCTGAACTTCGCGATTTCATCCAGACGCACCTGAACGATGATATGGCCGAACTGCTGTTGGCGGCTGGGCGGTATCGGGACATTGATGTGCCTGCTGCTGTGGAACAGATTGAGGCGAGGAGGAAACTGAGGGAGAAGTTGCCGGAGTGGTGGGGAAATGCCGAGTTAGTGATGGGAGGCCGTGTGCCAGCCGAGCAGTGCAGTTCGGAGGTGACGGCAAAGTATAAGCGGAGCATCATCGAAGGGGAGAGCCTTTGCGACATGACGGGAGGCATGGGCGTCGATTTCTGGTACATGAGCAAGGGGATGGAGAGAGCCATCTACACAGAACGGAGCGAGCAACTCTGCGAGGTGGCCAGACATAACTTTGTGGTGCTGAAAGACGGAAAGCATCCAGAGGTGGAGGTGCGGTGTGGCGATGGCCGAAAACTGCCCATTCCATCGGTGGATGTCATCTACCTCGACCCTGCCCGACGGGCATACGATGGAAGCCGAGTGTATGCGATGGAAGACTGCGAACCGAACATCGTGGAGTGGCAGGATGAACTCCTGTCCCATGCCCCGATGGTGCTGGCGAAACTCTCCCCGATGGCCGATTTGACCGATGTGTTGCGCAAACTGAAGAGAGTGACGGAGATTCACATCGTGGCCGTAAAGAACGAATGCAAGGAGGTGCTCATCAAACAAGAGACCCTTCCCTCACAGCAGACCCTCCCTGCAAGGAGGGTGAGAGGAGGGACTGCTGTGGTGGTGCATTGTGCGGACTTCCTTTCCTCTTCCACCATTCACTATACAGCCAGTTTCCCCGATGAAATGGAAGTTTTTGTCGTTGAAAACAGAGTAGGAAACTATCTCTACGAACCCGATGTCACACTGATGAAAGCGCAACTCTTTGGCTCGCTCTGCCACCGTTTCCCTGTGCGCCAACTCGACTACGACACCCACTTGATGACCTCCGACGAACTCCTGCCCGATTTCCCCGGGCGCATCTTCGAAGTGGAAGAACAGATTCCTTTCTCTTCCAAGGTGCTGAAACGTCTGAAGCGAGACATCCCCCAAGCCAACATTGCCACCCGCAACTTTGTGATGACTGCCGACCAATTGCGTCAACGCACTGGCATTCGCGATGGTGGCGGAGTCTATCTCTTTGGTGTCAAGATGAGAGGCGAAGGCGATGTGCTGCTGAAATGCCGGAAAAGGAATGGAGCATGAAAAAGGGCTGCATCAACGCGATGTGATGCAGTCCTTCTTGATTTGACTTGGAATTTATCTCACAGAGACTTCTTTACCCTATGATGCTATTACAATGTCACGGCGTCGGGGATGGTGTACAGTTTTCCTGTTACAGCGTCATAGTACTTCAGCGTGATTGACTCGCCAGCGTTGCGCCCGTAGATGAGCAGCGGCGTACTGCCGTTGCCTGACAGTGTCGCCGTGCCACGGCACTCGTCGCCGGCGAAGGCGCCCACCTTGTTGCCACTGGTGGGTGTGATGCCCACCTTGAAGAGCAGGCTCTCCACCATCGCTATCTTCATCACGGGATACTTGGCTGAGCCGCAGGTGAATTCGGGGATAAAGACCTCGTCGATGCCAATCGGCTCGTCCGAGTTCAGGCTGATGTTGTCAACCAATGTAAAGATGTGCTTCAGCGTCTGGTTGTAGTATTTCAGCGACATTTTTACCGTTTCCGTTCCCGTCTCGTTGCCGTAGGCTTTCAGCAAAAACTTGCTTGTCTGATTCCCCTCCACGGTGACAGCAGGCTTTGCCAGTCCGCGCAATTCGCCGTTCACGAAGAGTGCCATCAAGTCGCCTTCGGAGACGAAAGGCTGTAGTGCCTCCTCTATCTGCACCTTGAGTATCGTCCAGTTCGCGTAGTAGGACGCATCGGGTGCCGTCCAGTCGGGGCGTTCCTGGTTGTTGCTCCAGTCAATACTCCACACGGGAACCTCATTCAGTGAGGTCTCCGTGTAGGTAGCATTCGTGCTATCGTCGTCGTCTCTGCTGTCGCAAGCCCCCAGTACGAGGCTTGCCAGCAGAACGAACATTAACTTTGTCTTATTCATAATTCTTCGATATTACGTTGTTATGAGTTATTTCACCAGAATCTTGCGACCGTTGAAGATGTAGATGCCCTTTTGTGTCGGCTTCTTCTGTAGTTGCAGACCACCGAGGGTGTACCACTTGCCATCTTCGTGCTCAGACTTGACGAAGTTGATGGCTGTCGGCTCGTCAGGACTGCCGATGACATCGTTTGCCTTGAAGGTCATAATCTCAGCGGTAGAGGCAACAATCTCGCCTTCACGCTCGATAGCGAACCAGATAGGTTGCTGCTTGTCGCCCGCAATGCTCAGGTAGGCAGGTTCGGAGTCCGTCGTAAGCATCTGCTCGCCCATCGCCTCACCGTTGACGTAAGCTATCAGGCGGTCGCCATCTTCAACATCGAAACCTTCTACTACGGCACTGACGTTCATCGTGCTGCGCGACTTGGCGGCTGCGCGGTTGGTGCTTGTCGTCCAATCCTCACGGAAGTTGCTATTCATATCGTAGTACGGATAGGCGAAAGAGGCTTCTGTGGCATTCTTACGAAGCATCATGTAACCCTCGCCGGGCTTCATGTACTGCAGACTGCCGCGCCAGCGTCCAGTGTTGCTAGTCTTGGTGAAGTAGGCAAACTCCGTGTGACTCTTAATCACGTCTCCTGGCTCTGCCTGGTCATAGTAGTCGCTCAGTGCCGTCTCTACAGTCAGGTTCGTCATCGGTGTGTAGCCAATGCCGTTCCATCCTTGCTTCAGCGTGATGGTGCGGTCATCCTTTTCTTTGATGACGGTACCCTTGATGGGGATAGCGCATTCCTGCTGTACCCTGATGGCGTATGCCTTTTTGGCCGAGATAGGCATCTCCTGCGGTTTGTCGCTTGCCGTCCATTGGCTGCCGTCATAGTCCAGCGTCAGGCCACCGCCCAGTTCGGTCAGCATGTCGCCCTTCTGCCAAGGCATGCTTGTCAGTAGCGTCTCCATGTCGGCATCATTGCTGTTCACATTGAACGATACCCAGTTCCAGCCCCTCTTCAGGTTGAAGTACTGTACGAAGGCCTCGCCGCCGTTGAAGCGCACGGGCTTGTCAACCCCCAGCATGGCATCCTTCGCAAACGTGATGGCCGGTGTGGTGGTCAGCACGATTTCGCGTCCAGTGCTATACTGCCACAGACGGAAGTTCAGTTCGCGTCCGCTGGCCTGGTTGTCATAGATGGTCAGGTAGAGGACTGTCTTGCCGCTCTGCGTGTCGTGGCTGATGTTAGCGTAGCCGTGGCACTGGTTCTTGTTGTCGAACACGCCCACGATGTCGCGAGTGTCGGTGTCCAATTCGTTGTAGAGATACACCTGTCCGCTGATGCTCATCGAGTTCTGCAGCAAGTCGTTGTCGATGTCCTGTGCCCACTCAGGCTGGTCGCCTTCGATGGTCAGGTTGAGGTAGAGCGGCTCGGTGATGCCCTCCTCGTCGGTCAGGTACAGAATCTCGTTGTACGTGCCGATGTTCAGGTCCTTGCTCACCGTTGCATTGACATAGTCCAGCGTCTGTGGTGCCACCACGTCGCTATACTTGTCGAGCGTGAGCCAACGTGGGCAGTTCTCGATGGTGTAGGTGTGGCTCTGTGCACCATAGTTGAAGAATGGCAGTTCACAACTCCCTTCGCTGCCATACTTGATGGTGTTGTCCAGGCGGTTCGCCAGCCACTGCAGGCTGCTGTTCGCCACGTAGTAGCAGGCCGTCTTCGGCGAAGCCATCGTGTTGCCGTTCAGATCCTCAATGTCGCGCAGCGTCACGTAGATGTTGCGGTGGTTCAATTTGGCCTTAGGCTCGTCGAGTTCCACCAGCACTTGGTTGCCACGCCCTATGAACGAGAACTTCAGGTTCGTCACTTCCTCGTAGGGCACCACGGGAGCAGCCTCTGTCTTGTCCATGTGTGTCAGGATGACCTCCTCGTCGTCCACGAACAGGTAGTCGCGCACCAGTGTGTCGGTGGGCAGTTTCGTCTCCGGGTTGAGTCGGTAGCGGGGCTTGCCCTGGTCGTCCAGATAGAGTTTCTTGCTGAAGGCGTAGGGCACCAACTCGATGCTGTTGTCCTTCTGGCGCTCTTGGCGGTCGAAACTCAGGTAGGTCAGCAGTCCGGCCTCGTCACCGTTGGGACTCTTCGAGGCGTAGGTGCTGATGAGCTGCTGCGGCAGTGCCTGAGCGAAGAACATCAGTTCGTCCACGTTACCCTTCAGCGGGGTCAGTCCGTCCTGTTTCAGCAGGGTGTCCTTCTCGTTGACGATGTCGTAGCGGCTTGCACCGATGAGCGGATATCCGCCGCTGATGCCACCCAGAGAGTCGGCCTCGAAGGTCGCCACCTGTTCCTTGTCCATGTAGATGTTGGCCACGTTGCGGCCACGGTTCACCGTCATGGCGAAGTTGTGCCACTTGCCGTCGCTCCAGTTGCCTGGTACCTCGGCTGCAAAGCCGTTCGAGCGGTACATCAGCTTGTCGTCCTCGAATCCGATATGGAACTGGTTCTCAGCACCGTTGTCCTCTTTCTGACCGCGACCGTTGGAGAGCAGCGTGCCGCGACCCTCAGCGTCGGTCTTGAACCAGAACATCAGCGTGTAGTCCTGCTCGCTGGTGCGGTTCATGGCGTTCTTGTCGAGCAGCACGCCCTTGTCGGCCTTCTCCACATGCAGCGACACGCCCTGTGGGGTGACCCATGCGGCATCTATCAACTTGGCGTTGGCACCCTGCGTGTAGTCGATGACATAGTCGCCCGAACCCTCGTTCATCGGGTAGTAGTCCACAAGGTCCTTCTCGTAGCCCGTCAGGTGGTGTCCGCCGTAGGTCGAGCCGATGAGTGTGCCGTCCATGGCGTTGTACCACAGGCGGGCCTCCATCATGCGGCCCTCATAGAACGTGCTCTCCGTGCGGTTCTGCTCGTTGGTGCGGCCGAAGATAAGCGCACCTGTGCCCGTGTAGAGCGACGAGAGTTTCAGGCTGCCCACTGACAGACCGCCGTGGTAGAGTGTCACCAGGCTGTCCGTCTGGTTCAGCACCAGAGCCACTTGCTGGAAGATGTTCTTTGGCATCTCCGTGCTGGCCGTCAGCGTCTGGTCGTTCACCACGGCCTTCAGCCGGAAGTCCTTGGTCAGCCACAGTTGCAGTTTCTGGCCGTTCGAGCCGTGCGAAAAGAGCGGCATGTCGCGACCAGTCTCGGCGGGTTTCACCATCAAGTCGATGGTCAGATCCTTGCCGCTGAAGTTGCGCTTAGCCTCGCTTTCCACGCTGGCCGTCGTGCCGTTGAACTGCACGCTCACCATCTCAGAGAGCGAGCTGTTGTTCACCTCGCCCTTCACCTCGAAGTTGGTGATGGCCGAGAGGTAGTTGTATTCGATGTCCTCAGAGAAGTTGAATACGATGTCATCGCTAGCTGTCAGCAGACCGCTCTTCGGTTCAGGCGTGCCGAACAGTTGCGGACGGCGCGTGTCCTTGATGCCGCTGATGACCTTCGACGAGGTGGTCAGGAAGTCATTGCCGTTGCGGCAGAAGAGCACGGCTCTCAGGTCGTAGGCACGCTCCATGGTCCAGCCTTCGCCGTAGAACTCAGTAGTGATGTTGGCGTTGGGCTTTATCAACTCACGCACACCGTTGGCCTGTGCCATGAGTGAGTCTTTTGCATAGAACGAGCAGAGGTTTGTCCACGCGTCGTCGCCTCGCTGCGACTCCTTGTACTGGAATTCGATGTGGTCGAAGTTGTGCTGATGGCGGTCGAAGCCGTCGATGGTCACCGGCAAGTACCAGCCGCGCTTCGAGTCCTGCTGGGCGTTGGTGTTCAGCACCCACTTGTCGCCCGGCACGGTGATGTTCACACCGCCTGCCTTGTGCAGGAAGTGGACGTCGAACGTCGTCAGGGCGTAGGCATGCGCAGCGTCGGTGGGCGACATTACACCGAGGGTCAACTTCTCATAGTCGAAGCCCTGTCCGGCGCGCACCTCCATCTGCAGAGCAGTCTCTTTGCCGGGAAGGCATGTCACGGTCATTCCGCCTGTGGTCAGCGGCTGTCCGTTGATGCTGATTTTGGCACCCAGCGGGTTCATCATGTCTATGGCAAACACCTGCAGGGCGGTCAATCCGTCGGTGGCTTCGGGTTTTTCGCTCTCATTCGAAACAAACACCGTGAACTTTGCTGCATCGTCGACAGATACACCGCTCACGCTCTGCTTGTCGAGGCGAATCTTCGGGTTGACAATCTTCAGCGTGCGTGCGTCGAGCACCTTGCCTGGGTCGTAAACCTTCGTTACGCGCTCGTCCTCCCACGGGTTTTGGGTGGAGCCGCCACGGGTGCGGAACACGAAACTGCGCGGTCTCATGATGTCCTGTTTTTTGAGCGTCTTGCCCATGTAGTACTCCATGTTGTCGTTCAGGGCGTTGAAGTTGTAGTTTGTGAAGATGTCCTTGGCGTTCACGAACTCCTCTTTCTCGTTTACCGTCGTATTCACGCGATAGACGTCAACGTTCAGGTGGCTTGCAGGGTCGGTGGCAATGGTGAAACTCTCCGTGCGGTTGTATACCCGCGTTTCAGCATCGGTACCCACCGTGGAACATACAATCACAGGCAGGATTTTCCATTGAAGTAGATGGCCAGAGAAAGAGACACTCTGGTTCGTCCCGTTTTCTTGGGTTACGGCTACCGTCGGGTCTGTCCATGTCTTCATCTCCTGCATGGAAAGTGCGATGCTGGTAGCAATCGTAACGCCCAGCGTAATCCCCGAAGTGAGTTGGTTCAACGACTTGGAGCCGGAGTTGAAGTAGTCCACCTCCGTAGCGATGGGGAAGTAGTTCATCCAGGTGGTAGAGTAGTTGTTGTCGAAGGTCTCGCTGTAATTCACGCCCTGTGTGCCAGCCACGTCGTAGTTGGCTACCAGGTCGTGGGCGGTGAGTTTCTCACCCTCGTTCTGGGCAATCATCTCCAGCCAGGCCTTGATAATCTGGTACTTCTCTGTCACCTCGTCGCTGAAGTCGCTCTCCTTCTTGCCCGTTGGCAGCACCACGAGGTAGTTGATGCCCTTCTGGGGCATGTCGATGTCTGTGTTGTAGGCATGTCCGTCTATCGGTCTGTTCACCACGGCGAACGCCGAGTCGGTGGGCTGGCGCAGCGACAGGTAAACAGGCCGGCCGGTGTTGTCAGCTATCTCCTGGGCCTTGGCCTTGGTGCCAAAGTACATCATGTCGGCTATCTCCTTCGCCTTGTCGGGGATGATCTGCGTGAGGATCTGCTTCTGCGAGTAGAAGAACTGCGATTGCACCTCTGGGCCGTAGCCTAAGGACACGTCGCGGATGAGGTGGATGGTGTCGCCATCGGCGTTCAGGCCAGAGGCTATCACCACCACCGTGCCATAGTTGATGCGCTTGCTGATGTCCGACTCCATTTTCTCTTTGGTCAGCGCGACGATGTTGTCCTTGCCTATACGGGCAATCATCTCCTGAAGCATATCGTTGGTCACGGCGCGGATGGTGGACATGGGTGTCACCACCACGTTCTGCACCGTGCCGATATAGACGTCGGCGTCGGCACCCACCATCGACGGGTCGCCGCTGGTGCTGACGTTGTGACCAAGGACCATGGTGTGCGAGAAGGCTTTGCTTCCCTGTGCGTTGTACATCAACTGGTCCACGGTGCCTTCCTCAAACTTTCCGGTGCTGAGGGGGCCGACGACAGTACCCGTAATAGCCCCCGCGGCATTCGTGCCAATCATCTGGCCCGACAGGATCTGCAGATCTTCACCCGACTTATAGGTCATGTTAATACCGGCCATTAGCGTCAAGTTCATCATGTATGTGTTGTTGAGCGTGGCACCCTTGGCCAGCGTGTTCGAACTGTAGGCACCCGGTGGGTCGCGCAGGATGTCGAACAGCAGGGGCTGTCCTTCCGTCAGGATGCTCTTCGCCGATCCTATGGGGTACATATTGAGCACGTAGCCCTGCAGCGGCTCGGCCTCAATGAAGGTGCCGTCACGCTCCACGGTGAAGGTCACCGTCTTCAGCGCGTTCTTGCCTGTGAGCATCGTGGTAGTCTGGTCGGCCTTCAGGGTGAACAGGGCACGGCCCAGACTGTCTATCTTGACAGGTTCCTCCGTGAGCGACTCTATTGCAAATGCCTTCATACCGTTCTGCATACGGGCTTTGCCGCCTCCAAGGGGCACCAGATCGGGCGCACCGCTGGCTGGGTCGTTGTTGTATTGGTAGCGCTCGGCAACCTGCAGCAGGATGTTGTATTTACGCTCCACGCTGAACACAGGGTGACCGAAGGTATAGATAGCCTGTATGGAGTCGCTGCGGGTGGCAGGCCAGTTGGGCTTCTTCACACCATAAACCAGTGGCACCTCGGTGGTCTTGCCCGTCAGTTCGGTGGCCATGTAATTCTTGTCGCCGAAGTAGTCGAACGTGTCATAGCCTAACTGCCGGTAGGTCACCTCCACGGGACTGTGGTAGATGCGATTATAGACGGCTTGATACGTGGCTGTGGGGTTCTCCAAGCAGTTCTCTTCAGCATCGTAATACGTCCCGTCGTAGGTAACGTGTAGCGTGTCCAGTGCGTTGGTCAGGTCGATGACTTCGCTCACCTGTCCCTCCTGGAACAGGGTGGGGTAACCCTTACAATATACCTGCTGCACCTTCCAGCGCACTGGCGGTAGCGTCAGCGTGTACTCGCCAGTCGTCAGGTCGGGCGTCACCACCATGCGTTTGCGCTGAGTCAGCACCGAGGTGTAGTGCTTGTCTCCATTACGCGGATGGCGCACCACCTCCTCGCGCTGCGTGCGGCTGGGGTTCAGGTTGTCATAGACGAGCCATGACGTGTTGTCGCCTTCCAGGGTGAGCACCATCTGTATGGAGTCGCCCAGGTTGTTCTTCGACAGGTTGTTCATCAGGGGCTTCTGGCCCTGGTCGTCACCGCCGACCACGCGGCCCGTCAGCGTTACCTTCGTGGCATCGTAGAAGTAGATGCCTGCCACGTCGGCAGTGATGTTCTGCTTGTCGCTGTTCTTATACCAGCCGTCGTTGGTGAAGACGTGCTTGTCCATCACGGCCTGGATGGTGTGGTCGCCCTCCAGTAGGCGGAACGAGAACGAACCGTCGTAGTCGGTCTCCACGAATTCGCCCTTGGCGTTGTGTATCTTATTGCCGTCCACCAGGAAGTTGACACCTTTCACGGGGATGCTTGTACCGTCGTACATTACATAGCCCGAGAAGCGGCGGCCGTTCTCGATGGTGAACTCGCGCAGCGTCTTGTTGTTGCTCGTGGCGTCGAAGGTCACCGGCACGGGCTGGATGTTGACGCCACTCCCGGCCACGGGGCCTACAGAGTAGTTCGCCGCCGTCTGGCCTTGGTACGACAGTTCGTCTTGCTCAAAGTAGCCGCTCTCGTCGGTCTTCACGCGGGTCACCTCGTTGCCGCCATAGCTGATAGCCACCCAGATGCCGGGGGCACCGGTGCCGTCGTTGAAGCGCACGTAGCCCTCCACGCGGCCGGTGTGCTTACACTCGCCCACCACCACTTTGGTCTCGGTAGAGTCGCGACCCTCGCAGTCGTTCACGGCCTGCACCTTATATTCATACGTAAGCAGCGGCGACACGCTCGTGTCCTCGTAACTCAGGTCGGTCAGGCCCCAGGCCACTTCCTTCCACTGGTCTTCGCCATGCCCCTTCATGCGGCGCAGCACGCGGAAGTAGTCGATGGGGTTGCCGTCGGTGCTCCACGACAGCAGCACGCTGCTCTGGCGCGTCTGCGTCAGCAGTTCAGGCTCTATCTTACCCGTGTTCTTGTAGTAGAACAGGCCTTTCAGGTTCGGGTCGTTGATGGTGGCGTAGGTGGGATCTATCGACTTGATATAAGGAAAAATAACACCGTTTTCCACCGTCCAGCCATTGCCGAGATCGCTCAAGAAACTTTCCTCGTTGGCTACTGTTGCAATCGTGAGTGTAGGCATAATGGGAATCGCCTTGCCGCCGGATACCGTCCAGTTGTCGCCCAAAGCTGTAACCATCTCGCTTGCAGACATGGTTGACCAAGGATTAGTGGGTATCGTGGTCTTAAACATCTTCGGAACGACATTTCCGCCAACCACCTCCCAATTGCTGTTGCCCAGATAGTTTGCCATCGTTCCTACAGACTCGCCGGTAACCTTGGAGGCTCCACTTATACCAGTATAACTCCAGTTGTTTTTGGAATCAGAATTCTCGCCATTACCCCAATAAGTCCATGGTTTCGAGTTCAGGTGTTGGAGAAGAATGTTGTACCAAGTTGCTTTCTCCAGACAGTTTTGTACTATTGCATTGAAAACGGTACCTTCTGCGCCATCTCTGAAACCATGGAATGCACCAGCCCAGTTCTGATTACCATCAACCTGTGCTCTTTGACACCAAATGGAGCCGTCGAACAGGCTGTTTTGAATATTTGCATTGGTGCCGCGACCGATGAAGCCACCTGCCATCCAACCGGAACTCTCTATACTGGCCGATACACGGCAATTAAAGATGTCAGTCCACTTGCCGTTCACTTCACCCGCTTCACCAACGAGACCTGCCACATGGTCACCGCCCTTGATCTTGCCGGTGACGTGCAAGTTCTTGATAGTACAGCCATGAGCATATTTGAACAGACCAAAAGGTGAAATATCGGCACCTGCCTCATTGATATTCATATTCAGCGTATGGCCATTGCCGTCGAAAATGCCATGGAAGTTACCCTCGCCATTCCAGGCCACACAATGGGTAACCGTAAAGTCGTCGGCCATGATGGCGTTGGTGTAGTCGTTGGTCTTCAAGGCTTCCTTGAAGTTCATCCAGTCCGTAGTGCTGCGCAGCACCATGAAGGTTTTACCGTCGATGATAGCGATTTCCGTACCAAAGTCTTTGGTTGCATGACTGTTGGTAACCGTCACTGAGCCTTTAGCATCCTTGCGGACCCAGGTTTCGCATTGGTCATGCTTGGTGCTGATGTGGTCAGGGTTGAAAAGACAATTCTCGATAGTGGCAGAACTGTTCTCATCCACCCAACTTACGAAACCGCCGTGGCCATAACTGTTGGCACCCTCGAAACTGCCGTCGAACTTACTGTTGCGTATCGTGACGGTACTTGAACTGACGCGTCCCACGAAACCGGCACAGGTCATATCTTCGCTTCCGCTGTTGCTGATGGTCATCGACGAATGGCAGTTCTCTATGGTAAGATTGCCACCATTAACGACTTGAGCCACGAGACCGGTAGCATACGCCCCGTTGCTCGAGATGGTTCCCGCTGTGTGCAGGTTCTTGATAGTAGCATCGCCTACGTGACGGAAGGGAGCCATGTACTTCTCCGTGACCCCCGACTTATTGAAGGTTATGGTATGGCCATTGCCGTTGAAGGTGCCACGGTATCTAGTGCCTTCAGTTACACCCACGGGCTCGCTGATGGAGATGTCAGCATCGAGGATAGCATCCACTCCGTGCTGGTTTGCGGCTTCATTCACCATGACGGCGAACTGATGCCAGTCTGCAGCGTTGCGGATAACGATGTATGCCGAATACTCACGGGTGGCAAAACTGTTGATGTTCGAGTACTGGACATCTTGAGTGTCCAAGCCAACCCACGTCTGGCAGCCTTCGAGGGGGGTAGCAATACGGTCGGGGGCGAAAACGCAGTTGTCGATGGCCAGATTGCTGCCACGGGCCACCCATGCTACAAAGCCACGGTCGTGGGTGGCATGGTCGCCTTCGAAACTGCCGTCGAACTTACAGTTGCGGATGACGACATTGGAACCGCTCTGGCATGCTATGAAGCCGGCGAGAAGTCCCTCGCCATTAACAGAACTATTGAGCGTGACCGACGAGCGGCAGTTCTCAATGTTGACCGTGGCCCCTTCCATGGTACAGCCGATGAGACCTGCTGCATATTTTGCGCTGGTATTGATGGTTCCTGCCGTGCGCAGGTTCTTGATAGTAGCATTGCCTACATGGCGGAAAGGCGCCTGTTGTTCGGTATTGTGCACGATGCTGACGGTCAGCGTGTGTCCGTTACCATCGAACACACCGCAGAACGGGCTGTTAGTATCGCCCGCACTGTTGCCGGTGCTGATGTCGGCATAGAGGCGGGCGTTCACAGGCTGCCCCTTGGCGTCTGTCACCTTCTGACGGAAAGTGTTCCAATCATTGGCGTTGCGGATGGGGAAGAAGTATTCTGTCACATCCTCCAACTGGTTGATGGGTGACGTGCCGCGCTCCACATACATGTCTATATTATAGTACACGCACGAGCGCGGGAGGTTCACCACCTTGTAGCGTTGTGCTCGCTCCGTCTCGTCGTCGATGGTATAGACGAGGCTGTCCACGATGGCACCCCTGCGGTTCTTCGAGATGACGCGCAGCACCATCTTGGCACGGTCGTCCCACACGGCGCCTTTCTCGTCGGCATACAGCCAGGACACGCGCACGGTGTATGCCTTCTCGTCCTCCCACTGGGCCGTGTAGTTGGCAATGCGCAGCAGGTGCAGGTCGTCCACCACGCAACGGGTGGTGGCGGCACAGTTGTTGGTGGCACCCCATCCCCAGTCCTGGGTGATGGCGCGGCGTACGCGGTAAGTCAGATTGTTCAGCGTGCCGCCGTTCGCCAGTAAGCCCGCCTGCATGGACTCCACTAAGGTGCTGTCGATGAAGGTGTAAGTAGTCTTCTTTGCTTTAGAAGAGTAGAAATCCTGATAGATGGTCTCGAAGTCCTCTTCCTTGCCGGTGAGTGAGCGCTGCACCTCGAAGAAGTCGGTGGGGGCCAGGTCTTCATCGTCTAAATAAGGCACGTTCCATGACAGTTCCACCTTCGCCTTTAGGCCGCCCAATGGACGGGCTGTCAGTCCGATGGGCGCATGGATCATGGCAATGTTCTGTGTCGATGAGCCTTGGTCTTCAATGAGGTAACTCCCCTTGTCCCCTTGCTGCTTGTAACTGCAGACCACACGGAAGTTGCGGTGAGGCACGTTTGCATCAAGTTCGATGATGCCTCTGGACATGTTGTTGATAGGCACCTTTTTGCGCTCCCCATCGGCATCGGTGTACTCGTAGCGGGCACTGACGATGCTGTCGGAAGCCATAAACCAAGGCAACTCCAGTTTGCCTGGGTTTTGGGGGTTCATCATCGGGCTCGACACGAATGGTGTCAGTTTGGCACTGGCCGCCGGCATGTTGATGGTCACCGTCTTCAGACCCGTCACCTTCGTCTTCGTCCAGGACCCGTTGCCCCAGCGTTCCACCTCCCAGGTGAAGGTCAGTTTCTTGCCCAGCAGGTTGTAGGGCACCACCCACTCCGCGTCATAGGTGAAGGAGTAGCCGTCGCTGTTGCGCTTGATGTAAATCCAACTGGCTTTGTCCTTCGTCAGCCGGTAGGTGTCGCGCGTGTTGCCCTTCGTGATGTCGAAGAAGCCGTCGGCAGTCGTGCTGAACTTGGTGTTCACCTCCGTGGCGTCGCTGTCGATGTTCTTCGACGACTCCCAGTAGATGACCTCGAACTTCGACTCGCCCTCGGGCTGACAATACAGTCTGCCCTCGTTAATCCACTGGTCCACGTTCTTCTGGTCGTAAACCGGAGCCGTGAAGTACACGATGTTCGTACCGCCCAGCGACACCGAGTAGTGATCGGGGTCGTGTACATATTCCTCAGCCGCTGCCCTCTGTGGTAGCAGCCATGCAAAGAGCGCCAGCAACATGAGCCACGGCCTCCCTCGCAGAATGTTTGTTGTTTTGTTCATTATAGATTAATAGTTTAGATATAAGTTAGTGATGGATTTTGTTAATGTTTGCAAACTTACTCCAAATTTTCCAAATATGCAACATCTCAAAGTTCATTCCGAAAGATTTTGTGAATTTTATAACTGTTTTTGTGAATTTTGAGAGTAGAAATTGTAAATTTTGAGAATCCTCCCCCATTTTTAACAGCCGAATTGCAATGAATTCCCGAAAGATAGAGTACCTTGTGTGCACACAAAGGACAAAGAATCCATTCATAGTGAAGACATGCTCTCCGAACACCTCTCCGCCCAACTGGTGCTATTTCTCATCCTCTATGGCATAACGGGAGCGGCAGCATTCATCGCCACCCGCAACTTCATCCTCACTGCCGACCAACTGAGGAAGAAGACAGGTGTCAAAGATGGGGGCGAGGTGTATTTGTTTGGGGCAAAAATGAAAGGCCAAGGCGATGTGCTGCTGAAGTGCCGGAAATGGAACTGAACACAAGGAAAGGGCTGCATCCATCTCACAGTGGATGCAGCCCTTTTAAGAAACAACACAAAATTGTCTTATACAATGATGTCTCTTCTTCTCGCCGCAAGCGGCTTTTTTTTTCTTGAAACTAATTAGAATAATTGGAATAATTCAGTTCACTAATTTCTATAATTATAATTTGTGGATAAAATTATTCTAATTAT
>OCVV012855583.1_pt1 | contig 38046 bp, 64 predicted proteins | sample 1539721 | NCBI WGS metagenome assembly OCVV01 (sample SAMN02144230, study PRJEB22623) | gut metagenome | biome: sheep rumen | host: Ovis aries | place: New Zealand | reverse complement strand
TGGATGTGGATGGTGAAAGAGTTGGCATCAATGACACCTTTTCCAATGGTCTTGAATATCCGGCAGACCCAAGTGGAGAGCCAGAAGAAGTGTACAATTGCAGGTGTTCAATGCGCACAGAGATTGTTGGATTCCGGCGGGCAGATGGTAGCATTTCAAGAGTAGATTATGAGCGGGATGACACCATGCATGAAGGCCAGATGAATGAAGAGCGTGGAAGAAGAGGAATTGAAAAGGAAGAGCCAAAAGCAACACCTGCGCCACAAATATCCTTCACACCTGCACAGACCATTGAAGATGCTGAAGAATATGCACGGCAAAATTTTGTTGTTGATTCAAAATGGGCAGGAGAAGGCACCGTTTCTTTCAAAGGTATGTCAATTGATAATGTAAATGCAATAAATGAAGAATTGACAATGCTGTTTTCACAATATGATTTGCCAAAATTCAGAAATATTGGAATGATGAATTTCAGACAAAAAATCTGGAAAGATGCAAAAGATGCGCCTATGGCATATCGTGCCGCATTTAATGGGGAATTATATTTCAATCCAAACATATTGAAATCTGTGAAATCCATCAATGATTATGTGAAAAAAGGTCAAGAATCTTTTGATTTCTGTATAAACAATATGGATAGATTCACAGGAAGAAATCTTGAAATGGTAAAAAGATATAAGGAAGCAGGCAGACAAACTGTTGCTGAATTGAGCAACAATACAATCAAAGCAATGCTTGACCATGAATTCGGACATCATATTGATCATCAAATCATTATGAAAAGCAAAGAGTTTGCACAGATAACAAAGGATGGCATGGAAGAATATGGCATAAAATTATCTGGATATGCTCTGCATACCAGAGGTGAATATGTTGCCGAAAGCTTTTGTGCATATAGCAATGAATTGTTGACCATAGACCCTGCTTTGAAGAAGGTATTCGATGAGGTGAAAAAATGAAAGATGTTGAAATTGATGATTTTTACAAAGAAGTCAGAGAGCTTGCAGAACAGGTGAAAAAGGAAAAAAGGGAGGATTCAGATGCCAAGGGTGACAAGCGTAAGAATCGAAAATGACCACACAGAAGAAGCAATTGCCGCAATGAAAGAGCAGGTGCTTGTTGCCCTGCGGTCAATAGGCCAGACAGCAGAAGGCTATGCAAAGGATGATTGCCCTGTTGACACAGGCAGACTGCGCAATAGTATTTCAAATCAAGTGGTGGATGAAGAGAAGGCGGTTTACATAGGCACAAATGTTGAGTATGCGCCATATGTGGAATACAGGGATAATGCCACACATCAGACAGGAAAAGCACATTTTCTGCGAGATGCGGCGGCAAATCATGGTGACCATTATTCTGCAATTCTGGAAGCCGCTTTAAAGGCATAAAATTGAATCGTGGTTTAACTTTTTCACTCCTTTCTTAAATCACGGTTTAATTTTTATATAAAAAAGGAACATCTGTTCACGAACAGGTGTTCTTTTTTAGTGCACCATTTATTTTAGAACATTTGTTCGAAAAACCTTAATAAATACTGATAAATACTATATTTATAATATATTATATATATATATTTCCCTGTGTAACATGTTACATTTTACCCGAAAATAAAAAAGTATATAGAAAGAGTGTATATATAGGAGAAGTTTATAATGCAATAAAATGCACCATGATGCATCACAATGGTGCATCAGTTGACAAAACATATGTTTTTTGTTATATTCAAAACAGCAGAAATCCGCCGATAGACTGTGTGGATTCTGAAACGCAAATGTCGATAGACTGACACCGAGAAAAAGGAGCGAAGAAGAAAATGGCACTTACAAAGAAGATGTTGCAGGCAATGGATTTGTCCGAAGCGCAGATTGACCAAATCATTGAAGCGCACAGGAATACCATCAACGGATTGACGGATGAAAGGGATTCCCTGCGAAAAGATGTGGAGGATTACAAGGCGCAGGTTGAAAAGCTTCAAGGAGCAGACAAAGAGCTTGTGAAAGCCAAGGCAAAGCTTGAAGATGCTGAAAAGGTGACCGAAAAGCTGAAAGCATTGCAGGCCGAGTTTGAGGATTACAAAGCGGATGTGAATGCAAAGCAGACACAGGCATCAAAAGAAAAGGCATACAGGGATTTGCTGAAGGAAGCAGGTGTTTCCGAGAAGCGCATTGATTCTGTCATCAAGGTTTCTGACCTGTCAAACATTGAATTTGATGATGATGGCAAGGTGAAGGATGCAAAATCCATTATTTCCGGCATCAAAAGTGAGTGGGCGGATTTCATAGTAAACCAGACCACACAAGGAGCACAAACAGCACAGCCGCCTGCAAACAATGGCGGCGCAAAGATGTCTAAAGATGACATCATGAAAATCAAGGATACTGCTGAAAGACAGCAGGCTATGCTTGATAACAAAGAATTATTTTTGAGTTAAGGAGGAAAAAATAATGGCAGACACTAATCTGACAGTTGCAAATGACATGAAGAAAATCCGTGAAGTGGATTTTGTAAATCAGTTTACGCATTCTTCTCTGGCCAAGCTGATTGAGGTGCTTGGAGTTACCAGAAAGATTCCCATGATGGAAGGCACGACAATGTACACCTATACCATGAGCGGCACTATTGGAGATGGTGCTGTGGCAGAAGGTGAAGTCATCCCGCTGACCGAGATTGAGCAGACCAAAACGCCTGTTGGCGAAATCACTCTGAAGAAGTGGCGCAAGGGTGTTTCCGCAGAGGCAATCAAGAAATCCGGCTATCAGACAGCGGTCGTTGAAACCGATGCAAAACTGCTTTCTCTGGTACAGAATGGTGTGAGAAGTGACCTGTTCACTTTCCTTAATGGCACGATTTCCGGCTCTACATCTGCAACAGGTGCTACATTGCAGGAGGCTCTTGCGGCGGCATGGGGACAGTTGCAGGTGCTTTTTGAGGATGACACTGCACAGGCAGTGTACTTTGTAAATCCTCTTGATGTCGCAGATTATCTTGGCACTGCAAACATCACTGTGCAGACCGCATTCGGCATGAATTATGTTGAAGATTTCCTTGGTCTGGGTACTGTGATTATGTCAAGCAGAATCACACAGGGCACTTTTGTTGCAACGGCAAAAGAGAACATCATCATGTACTATCTCACCATGAACGGAGATATTGCACAGGCATTCAATCTGACCGCAGATGAGCTTGGCTATATCGGCATCAATTCCGGCTACCAGAACAACGAGAGAGCACAGATTGAATCCCTTGTAATGGATGGCATTCAGTTCCTTGTTGAGTATGCGGCAGGTGTTGTTAAAGGCAGTATCGGCGCATATGTGAAGTTGGATAAGAAGACCGCTACTGTTGCAGTTGAGGGTACAACCACACTGACTGCGGACAAGTATCCGGCAAGCGCAACCGTAACGTGGGCATCTTCTGATAGCACAGTTGCAACCGTATCCAATGGCACTGTTACTGGTGTTAAGGCAGGCACTGCTAACATTACTGCATCTATCACGGTTGACGGAGAGACATACAGCGATACTTGCGTGGTAACTGTAAGCGCAGGAGTATAAGCCTATGAAATATAGAGCAACGGTCTATTTTACAGACTTGCAAGATAATAATTTTGAGTATCATGCCGGGGATGTATTTCCCCGGCAGGGATATGCGCCAAGCGAAAGCAGAATTGCTGAATTGGCATCTGTGCATAATAAGCGTGGGCGGGCAGTCATCGAAGAGGTCAAAGATTCATTCATGAATGAGCCTATGGAAACAAATGAAATGCCTGCTGAATCAGAAGAGCCAAAGAAGCGAAGAGGAAGAAAGAAAAATGCTGAATGAAATCTGCCTTGATTTGAATAACTTCTTTGATAAGGGATTGCCGAAATTCAATGGTGATTTTACCATTGAATCCGGCAAAATAACAGATGCTGATTTTCTTGATGCAATCAAAGAGAATCAGTATTTCCGTATTGTAGGAAGTGTGTTCAATGATGGTGTGTACAAGTACACAAATGATTTGGAATTGACGGATGAAGCATTTAATGGCGCAATCTGGCTGATGGCTATTCCGGCAGAATTCCTGTCATTAGTGGCAGAGATTGAAGCATGGCAGGTCAAGAATGGCAGTGTTGATTCTGCGGCAATGTCACCTTTTCAGAGTGAAAGTTTTGGTGGTTATTCTTACAGCAAAGGCGCAGGCTCTTCATCTGGCGCAGGCTCTTCAATTACATGGCAAAATGCCTACAAAAACAGATTGAATATTTATCGGAGGATTAAAGGAATATGAGTTTGTTAGACAGCGCATATGAAGATTTTACGATAATAAACAAATCTGTGGTTGATGATGGCTATGGCGGCACAACAGTTGTGTGGACTGATGGCGCAACTATTGCAGGTGCAATGGTGTTTGATAGCAGTACACAGATGAAGGTTGCGCAGGCAATGGGTGTTACATCTGCATACACATTCACTGTGATGAAAAACTTGTTGCTTGATTATCACACTGTTTTGCGCAGGGAGAGTGACAAGAAGACATTCAGAATCACTTCTGATTCTGATGACAGGAAAACACCACAAACAGCAGGCCTTAATATGCGGCAGTATAGTGCGGAGGAATGGAAGCTGAATGAATAAGATGCAGACATTACATGCCTTTTGGAGCAGTTTTGGGATTCCTGCTTTTGATGAAAACAGTGTGCCGGATGAAAAGGAGCGCATTGACCTTTATGGTGCGGCTTTCCCATACATCACATATGAGGCATCAAATGATGATTTTGGCAATCAGATTGCCCAAACATCATCCTTGTGGTATCGGTCAAGCAGTTGGGCAGATATCACAGCAAAAGAAGAGCAGATTGCTGAATTTATCGGAAGAGGCGGTGTCATGGTGGCTTATGATGGCGGCTCAATGTGGATTCAAAAAGCATCACCTTGGGCACAGCGAATGAATGACCCAAGTGATGAATTGATTCGGCGGATTGTTCTGAATGTAATCATTGAATTTTTAGATTAAGGAGGAAGAAAACATGAAATATACACAGATTCCTGCAACAGCTTTTCAGAATATTCAGTTGAATGCAGGTATTTTGGTTGATAACTTCAATCCGGCAACAGGTGTTATTGGTAACATTCTGGGTGCAACTTCTGGTGGTGTAAACTTCACTGACAGTGTTGAATACACTGATTTCGGTGAAGACATTGACAATTGCCCGAAGAACACAAAGGAACTGAAGCAATTAGATTCACATGATGTGAAGATGAGCGGTACATTTGTCACCTTATCTGCGGCAACGGCAAAAATGCTTGCATGTGCGGCAGATGTGGATGGCTCTGATGAAACGCATATTGTGCCTAGAAATGATATTTTGCAGACAGATTTCAAGACAATCTGGTGGATTGGTGACTATTCTGATGTGAACACAGGTGACAATGCCGGATTTGTTGCAATCAAGATGCTGAATGCATTGAATACAGGCGGCTTCCAGATTCAGAGCACTGACAAAGGCAAAGGTCAGTTTGCATTTGAATTCACAGGACATTATAGTATGAATGCACAGGACACTGTGCCGTATGAAATCTATGTGAAGCAGGGAAGCGGTTCTTCTTCACCTTTCATTTCTTTGAATACCCATTCAATTGAAATTGCTGATGGTGATACTTTCGCTTTTTCTGTACAGAAGAATCCGGCTGATGCTGTTGTTACATGGTCATCTGACGATTCAAGTGTTGCATCTGTGGTTGATGGTGTTGTTACGGCAGAAAGCGCAGGAAGCGCAATCATCACGGCAAGCATCACTGTTGATGGTGTGACATACAATGACACCTGCACAGTTGTTGTTGCATAAATAAAAAAAGAAAAGGAGTGATTTTTTTCATGAAAAGATTGACCGATTATGAAGGAGAAGAAGCGGTTGACTTATGGGCGGATTTGCTTGACCCGATTTCAACCATTATCAATGACAAGGATGTTGCAAAAGTAATCCGCTCTGGTGCTTCAAAGATTGTGATTGCACAGGAAATCTTGAAGAAACATAAGAAAGAGGCAGAACAGATTCTTCTGCGGATTGACCCAGAGCCTATAAATGGATTGAATTTGGTTGTCCGGCTCATTGAGATTCTTGCCGATATCGGAAACAATGAAGAAATCAAGCCTTTTTTCGGATATGCGGCGCAGGAGAAGATGGAACAAGAATCTTCTGGCTCTGCTATGGTGAATACAGAGGCAGAAGAGAAATAAAGCCATTTATGCGGTATGTTGAAGCACGGATTGACAATTTCAAGCGTGAAGAAATGTACCGCATTTTTATATCCGAAAGTTTGAGAATTGCGCCAGAAGGAAAGCATATCACAAAAACATGGAGTGAATTTATTAATCAAACACAACAAGAGCCTGTGGATGCAGAAGAGATCATCAATGATGTAATGCTGAAGGCAGGTCTTTCATTCGGGAGAGAATAAAAATGGATGTATTTGATTTATTTGCGAAGCTAAGCCTTGATTCAAGTGAATATGAAAGCGGATTGCAGGATGCTGAAACAAAAGGCTCTGGATTTGGCAAAGGTCTTGTAAGTGCGGCAGGTGTTGGTGCGGCGGCTGTTGCGGCTGTCGGTACAGCGGCCATTGCCGCAGGGACATCCCTTGTAAAAGGCACAGGTGATGTTGCGGCATATGGTGACAACATTGATAAGATGTCACAGAAAATGGGCATTTCTGCACAGGCATACCAAGAGTGGGATGCAATTATGCAACATTCCGGCACAAGTATTGATGCTTTGAAGCCTTCCATGAAAACACTTGCAACACAGGCAGAAAAGGGAAGTGATGCATTCCAGAAGCTTGGTATTTCTGAAGAGGAAGTGGCAAGTCTTTCACAGGAAGATTTGTTTGCAAAAGTCATCACAGGCTTGCAAGGGATGGAGGAAGGCACAGAAAGAACATACATTACAAGTCAATTACTTGGCAGGGGTGCGACAGAACTTGGTGCACTTCTCAATACATCAGCAGAAGAAACGCAGAAAATGCGTGACAGAGTGCATGAATTGGGCGGTGTAATGTCTGATGATGCTGTGAAGGCATCTGCACAATTCCAAGATACATTGCAGGATATGAGCACAGGATTTGACAGCTTGAAAAGAAATATGCTGTCTGAATTCCTGCCTGCAATCACAGGTGTGATGGATGGGCTGACAAATTTATTCACAGGCAATTATGATGAAGGAATTGAACAGATTTCTGAAGGTGTCGGACAGGCCATTGATAAGCTTTCAGAGATGTTGCCAAAGATTCTGGAAGTGGGAAAAAATATCCTGCTTGCACTTGGTGATGCAATCATTCAAAACCTGCCTGTTATCATGCCTGCGCTTGCGGATTTGGTGATGGGTATTGGTCAATCAATCATTGACAATCTTCCAATGATTGTTGATACAGGATTGCAGGTCATTTTACAGCTTGCAAACAGTATTGCAGAAGCTTTGCCGACATTGATTCCAACAATTGTTGAAGTTGTTTTGCAAATTGTAAATACGCTCATTGAAAATGTGGATTTGATGGTTGATGGCGCAATTGCCCTTATAACAGGTCTTGCACTTGGTCTTATAGAAGCATTGCCTATTCTTATTGAAAAAGCACCAGAGATTGTTTTGAAGCTTTTAGAAGCTATAATTATAAATGCACCAAAGATTTTGGAGGCGGGAATTGAATTGATTCTGCAACTAATAACAGGTATTGTGAATTCCTATGCAAAAGTAATTGAAGTTGGTGCAGAAATTATTCAAAAAGTAAAAGAAGGCTTTTCAGAGAAAATAAAGGAAGCCGCTGAATGGGGAAGAGACCTTCTTCAAAACTTTATTGATGGCATCAAATCAAAGCTTGGTGATTTGAGAGGTGCTGTGGGTAATATTGCCGCAACAATTAAAAAGCTGATTGGATTTTCAGAGCCGGAAGAAGGTGCACTGTCTAATTTCCACACATTTGCACCAGATATGATGGATTTGTTTGCGTCCGGCATCAAGAGCAATGCAAATAATGTATTCAGTGCTGTTGATGATGTTGCTGATGGCATTTATGATTCATTCCAGACAACACCTGCGCTTGAAATCGCAGGTGGATATGGTACAATGAATGCAGAGGCCGGGATGTCAGATAATGATGGTTATGGTGATGTTGTAACAGCAATCACGGATGCGCTGATGAACATGCAACTCATGGTCAATATTGGCAACAGACCGATTGAAGCAATGATTACAGGTGCACAGCAAAGAACAACATACAGAAGCGGAGGAAGATGATGCAAAAGATATATTTTAACGAAACAGAAATTCCATTTCCGCATTCTTGGGTGGAAAATCCAGAAAAGTTGAAGAATACATTCACAACGGAGGCCGGGACAGAAATTGATTTGATAATTCGTGCAAGGAAGCTTTCTGTGTCTTTTTCTACAACATGTTTGGATAATGAATTGAAAACATATTTGCAGTTTCGTGATATGAATTCATTCACTTTAACCAAATATAATCCTTTAACAAAAACAAGTGAAACAGCCACAGTGCGCATGACAGATTTCAATTATAGCCTTGTCAGAAAATCGCATAAATTGAGTGTAACAAACGGAATCTGGGAAGTAAGCTTCAATTTGGAGGAATTCTAATGTATAGCGTATCGCAAGCATTTTTGAATGCAGTAAAACAGCCCGCACAGGAGCACAGGATTCAAGGTGTCATTAGTGGAGGGCTTGGTAATACTAGCTTTGACGAATCAAACATAAAATCTGGAACATTCCACATCACAAACCAAAGCACGGACACAAATGATGTCGTGCTTGGTTCTGTTTATGTGGGAACTCTTACTGCGACTTTTTATGGGCTTGATTCTCATATTGATAGATACTCATGGATTGGCAGAAAGATTACACCATCATTTGGCTTGCGTATTGGCACAAACGAGTGGGAGGATGTTCCGCTTGGTATTTTTACCGTCAAAGAAGCAGTACATACAGCAGAGGGAATTGAGATTACGGCTTATGATGACATGATTAAGTTTGACAAAAAATTCAAGCCAGAAAATTTCCAATTCCAAGGCGGTATGTGGGCATTTATTGACCAAGTGTGCGAGGATTGCGGTGTTGACAATGGTATGACAGATGAATACATAGAAAGTCTTCCGAATGGCGATAAGGATTTGATGATTGCAGGTGCATACGGTCCTTTAAAAGACTTTGCTAATGACATTGAGACATACCGTGATTTGGTATTCTGGATGGCACAGACCATGGCTTGCTTTGCCACAATCAATAGGGATGGTGCGCTTGAATTTAGGCAGTATAAGAGTGTAGACAATTATGTTGATACCATTACAGAAACACACAGGCTTGCGGGTGCAACATTTGATGATTATGTGACCAACTATACAGGTGTATGGTATAAGAACATCAAAGAGGGTACAGATTCATATTATGGCTATGACCCCGAAGAACTTGAAGCAGCATTGCAGAGATCACAAAATCATCTTGTAGATTTAGAGGGTCAGTTGACACAGCTTGAAGCTGATTATGCCGCAGGAAGAATTAGTGAGGCTGAATACAAGACACAGAAGAAAGAACTGAATAGGCGAATCAAAAATGTGAAAAAGCGTATAAAGTGGGAAATGGATGCGCTTGAACATATTGAAGATGGTGCTTTCATGGAAATGGGCGCAAATCCGTTTTTGCAGACAGGAACAGGCGAAAGCGTAATTACCATGCGTAATAATGTGTTAAAAGCACTTGACGCTATATCCTATACACCATTCTCATGCTCAACTGTAGTCGGTGTTCATTATGATCTTGGCGATATCATCCAATTCACAGGCGGTCATGCAACAGAAGCCGGAGAAGCCTGCTGTCTGATGATGTATGATTACAACTTAAATGGTGCTTATGTCATGGAGGGATTCGGAGTAGACCCTGCTATTCCTATGGTACACAATACCAATGAGAAATCTTCAAATGCGGCAAATAAAAACGGTTTGTCAGCAGGCAGAACAAGCGTGGGAAAAGATACTCCAGAATCTGGGAAGACAGGTGACTTGCATGTAACTACAAACAGTGAAATTATTGACTGTGAAATATCAAGAAGCACCACAAATCCCGGCATTATCAATGTAACAACTTTTGAATATAATGAAAATGAAAAGTCATATTTAATTGAGGGTTCTTGGAATGGTGTTAATGATGAGCACGCTATTTATATAATGGAAGGACTGACAGCAGGACAAACATATACCATTGAATTTGATATGCAAATTTTAGAAAATGCAATACAAGAAGATTCTGCTAATGTTGCATTTGGTATTGGTATAAATAAAACCGGTAACAAAAAATATACATCAGACCAATGGGGCACATGGGATGATACAATGCGGATAATGCCTTGTCATATTGATTTAGAAGAGCATCATTATAGTGGATGTACATTTACTGCTATAGGAAACAATCAAGACCAATTAGAGATAATGGGCGCAGGGTTAGAAGATAACATGTTTCATTCTATAAAAGTTTCTAATTTAAAATTTTATGAGGGCGATGGCAATGACAGTCCAACAGGAATAAAAGTTTATAATAATGACAAATGGCAGAATATTGATTTTGTTAGAACTGTAGAGCAAAAGCAAGCATCTGGCACAAAGATTGCTACCGCACACAATTCAGATGGGACAAATACGGACATTTATGTACCAGATATGACAGGCGCAAGCGCATCAGCCGCAGGAGCAAAAGGGCTTGTGCCTGCACCTGCACAAGGTGATGAAAACAAATTCTTGCGTGGTGACGGAACATGGGCACAAGGTGGCGGCGGCACAACTGTTGTTGCAAACCCGACAGGAGCGGCAACTGCTAATTTGAGCAAACTGCAAGTGGACGAAACCATCTATCAGATTGTTGGCGGAGGTTCTGGCGGCGGAGACATAAATTTTGAAACTATTTATGAATCAAATAATGGAGAAGGTACTGGCACATATACTCTCACAAAATCAATAGATGATTTTGATTTTTTGGCAATATATATAGGTGTATACTCTGAATATATAAATGGAGTAGGTGGGTGTCCTATAATGGATTCACCTTGTGTTGTTTCTGTTAAAGAATTAAATAGATTTTATGCGGATAATAAATATATTGCTATATCTGGATTTGATAACCGTGTTTCTTTTGTCAGATTTAATAATGACCAAATGTATAATGTTCGGAATGAACAGAATCAAGTCATATTGAAAGTCAATGGAATTAACGCTGGCGGTGGAGCAGGCGGAGCAAGTGCAATTTCTGATTTGACGGATGTAGAATTAGATAATCTTTCAAATGGTCAGATATTGCAATATAATTCCACAACTCAAAAATGGGAAAATGCTGATAATCAAGGAAGTGGTCAAATCAGTGCTCTTGCGTATCAGCAACTTACACCGACTGAATATGAGAATCTAACAACAGCAGAAAAGAATAATGGCACAATCTATTTTGTTAGTGAAAATTCTACAGGTGTGAGTGGCTTAAAAGTAATCACAATTTCACAAACTGATTATGATAATTTGACAACAGCGCAGAAAAACAACGGTGTTCCATATTTTGTTTATTAAGGAGGTAAAAAGATGGGTACAATTTATCTGAATGAAGAAGAGTATGGCGGCGGTGGCGGTTCATCACAAGAAGTGTATACATCAACAGAAGAAGTTGTTGGTCAATGGACAGATGGAAAACCTATTTATAGACAAGTGCTTGAAACTACTGTCACAGGAACAGACGCACGAATAGATTATACTATACCGCCTATTGATAGGATGATTAAGTTTGAAACAGCTTATATTGACCCAAGACCATCAGCTGGTTCACAATATAATACAAGCGGTAGTGACTATGTAAGAGCTTTTTTGGAGAGTAACAAATGGGTAATACTTGTAGGCGGTAGTTATCCTCAAAGACCACTAAAAGTAACTACCATATTTGAGTATACCAAAACAACTGACTAAAATACCATTTACAGGAATATGTCATGCATGATAAAATAAAACAAAAAGGAGCATCTTATGATGGAATCAATCATAACGGCAATTATCACAGGAGGGCTTGCGTTGTTGGGCGTTATCTTCACCAATAACTCTGCCAACAAAAAGATTGAGAATCAACTCATGACTAATCAAGCTGTGACCAATGCCAAAATCGAGAATCTGACAGAGGAAGTCAAGAAGCATAACACTTTTGGTGACAGAATCACAAAGCTTGAAACAAAAGTTGAGATTTTAGAAAGGGGTGCAGCATCATGAAACTTTCAAACAGTAATTATGATTGGCTCAAATGGGTAGCACAGATTTTTCTGCCTGCATTTGGTACTTTATATTTTGCCTTGGCAAGCATCTGGGGATTGCCGTATGCAGAGCAGGTTGTAGGCACGGTGACAGCTATTGATGCATTCCTTGGTGCGTTGCTTGGCATTAGCACTCATTACTATAACAAAGATGGTGGGCAGGATGAAGACTAGCCAAAAGGGAATTGATTTAATCAAATCTTTTGAGGGTTGCAAGCTGACAGCATATCAAGATTCTGTCAAGGTGTGGACAATCGGCTATGGACACACAAGCGGTGTGAAACCCGGCATGAAAATCACACAGGCACAAGCAGAGGATTTTCTGAAAAAAGACCTTGCTAAGTTTGAAAAGGCTGTGAATGCAATCAAGCAGGACTTCAACCAGAATCAGTTTGATGCTCTTGTCAGCTTTGCTTATAATTGCGGAACAGGTAATCTGAATAAACTCTGCACAGGTCGCACAAAGCTTGAAATTGGCTCAAAAATGCTTTTGTATGATAAGGCAGGGGGAAAGACCCTTGCAGGACTTACAAGGCGCAGGAGAGCCGAAAACAAGCTTTACAACACACCTATTGATGAAGTTGTTGCAGTATTCCCGGCAAAAGTACTCAAAAAAGGCAACAAAGGTGCTGAAGTTGTATGGATTCAGCAGGCTTTGAACAAAAAAGGCTATAATCTTGTTGTTGATGGAATCTTTGGAAGCGGCACAGAGTATGCTGTGAAGGACTTCCAGACAAAAACATTTGTAAATGGAGTTGTAGATGAAGACACTCTTACAAAGCTTGTGAGGTAAAAGATGGAAAAAGAAGTTGTATTGATGCCTTTTGTTGTACATGAAAGTGGCATGACACGGATGGAGCGGATTGTAAAGAGGCTTGCGGTTGCTTTGATTGTTTCAATTCTATTGATATTTGCAAGCAATGCATTGTGGCTGTATGCTTGGATGCAGTATGATTATTCAAGTACGGATACCACAGAGACATCAACTGTTACAGTGGATGGCAAAGATGGTATTGCCAATTACATTGGTAATGATGGAGACATAAGCAATGGCACGAATAACAGTAAAGAAGGTCAGAGTGGTGAAAACCAAGGCCAGAACACGGGTGAATAATAATGTCAGCAATAGACGAATGCGCAGGCGCAGGTGATATGTCAAGGGATGATTGGGAAAATTTGATTGAACAGTACATTATTGGCAGAAATGCAGAGCGCAATCGTAAAATTATAAAACGGAGATTGTTGGATGGTATTTGTTATGAGCCATTGAGTGAAGAATTCGGATTGTCTGTGCGGCAAACAAAGAAGATTGTATATGCGGCTGAAAACAAGTTGTTGAAATATTTGAAATCTGATATATTCTAATCCCATATTCTTTTCACACGAAAGGCACACAGCATTGATTTGCTGTGTGTCTTTTTTATGTGCACGAAAGATGCACTTTCTGTTCATTTCAAAGCATATCTTTTTATGTTTCAATTCAAGTATGACAAATACATTGATACGAAAGTTAATAAAACAGGGATATACACCATATCTTGCATATGATGTCTGCCGTTTGTATCGTCAAAATCTGTCATATCTGGAATCAAAAATATCTGAAATGGAGAAATCTGATGTGGATAAAGTACAATCCAAATCCAACAGGAAGAAATGTAGGAGATTGTGCGATTCGTGCAATTGCAAAGGCTCTTGATATTGATTGGGAAGAGGCATATTTGCTCATTGTCAAAAATGGATATGACATGGGTGATATGCCTTCTTCTGATTCAGTGTGGGGAGCGGTTCTGCGGCAACATGGATTTTACAGAAAAGCAATCCCAAACAGATGTCCAGATTGCTATACTGCTGAAGATTTTTGCAGAGATCATCCAGAAGGTGTTTTTGTTCTTGGTTTTGGTGGACATGTTGCCACAGTTGTTGATGGAATTTTATATGATTCTTGGAATTCTTCAAGAGAAATTCCTGTGTATATGTGGTATAGAAAGGAGAATTGACAATGCCAAATTATTACAATCCATATTTTCCAATGCAAAACAATGTATATCAGCCGCAACAGCAACAGCAAATGCCACAGCCACAGATTCAGAATGGTGGCTTTGTGAATGTCCGCAGTGAAGAAGAGGCAAAGAATTATCCTGTCGCACTTGGAAATTCTGTCACATTCAAGGATGAAACATCACCATATATCTATACAAAGACAATGGGATTTTCACAATTGGACAGACCGATTTTTGAAAAGTACAAGCTTGTGAAGGAGATGCCCGCAGAAGGCTCAAAATTGACCGAAAAGGCGGTTGCTGATGATGATTCGATAAAACCCACCATTGATGAAATAAAAGCGGAAATCAAGCGAATTTGGAGCGAGATTGAAGACATAAAGAAACAGGAGGATGATGGTGTATGAATCCGCAACAGTTGATGTCAATGTATCAGCAAATGAGAAGTAATCCAATGCAGGTGCTTTCACGCAGATTCAACATCCCGCAGGATGTAGATGTGAAAGACCCGAATGCAATACTTCAGCATCTTCTCAATTCTGGGCAGGTGTCACAAGCACAGGTCAACAATGTAATGAATATGAGAAGTAATCCAATTGTGCAGATGCTGATGAATAAATGATATTGAGGCAAGTGCGCATAGCCTTGATATACGGATTGCGCAGAAGTATGAGCGCAATTCCTAACCTAAAAAAATTTATAGGAGGTACAAAAAATGGCTTTAACAGATGAAAACAGCAATGGCATGGTAATGCCTGTTGCACCTATGTACGGCGGCGGCAATGGCGGCTTTGGCAATGGCTTTGGCGGTGATTGGGGTTGGTAGAGTAGATTTGCCAACGTTAAATTGCGGAATTAAGCGGGAAGGCTGAAATGCTAATCCGAACCGAAGGCTATATGTAAAAGTATGGTCAGGGGCAACGCATAGGAGATGAAACTGTATAACAGAATATAATTCTCCCAAGAGGCCGCAACAACAGTTGAATATTGAATAGATAACATGATATAATGACTATTAAGGGATAATTCTAAAAGGAGGTTATATCATGGGATTTAAGACATTTACACTTGACGATTATGAAATAACTAAAGATGGTAAGGTTTTTAACAAAAAATGGAAACGGTATGTAAAGCCACAACCAAATGGAGCAGGATATTTAAGAGTGCATATTGCAGGAAAAATGTATTTTGTTCATAGACTTGTTGCTGAAAAATATATTCCAAATCCAGAAAACAAACCACAAGTGAATCATAAGGACGGGAATTATCTTAATAATTGCGCCGATAATCTTGAATGGGTTACAAACAGGGAAAACTCCTTGCATGCATTATATAATGGTATGATGCACATTGAAGAACGACACCCGATGGCAAAATTAAAACGAGATGATGTAGTATTTATAAAATCTCATCCCGAAATGTCAAAAAAAGAACTTGCCGAAAAATTCAATATTTCACCTAATACCATAAATGATATAAGAAATGGTAGAACGTGGAAAACTGTTGAAAAGATATGCTGAACTTGCACGAAAAGAAAGTGTAAGAAGTAGAGGATAAAAAGCCTTTACGATAACAAAATGTAATCTTACTTCTTCTCATTGCCGGAGGCGGTTGGGGTAATGGTTTTGGTGGCGGATATGGGAACAGTGATTTCCCTTGGCTGATGACAGGTCAGCAGAACATCAACACCAACACCAACAATGGATTCCGTGATGCAATGCTCAATGATGGAATCACAAGCATCCGGGATGGTATCAGCGGTCTTTCAACACAGCTTTGCAATTGCTGTGGTGATATGCAGATGTCATTGGCAAATGGCTTTGCCGGAGTTGAGCAGGGCGCAAATGCAAGACAGATGGCAAACATGCAGACAGCTTTTGCGGCGCAGACTGCAATGGCACAGGGATTCAATCAGCTTGGCAGTCAGTTTGCTGATTGTTGCTGTGAGAATAGGCTTGCCAATTGCCAGACGCAGAACATCATTCAGAATGAAGGCAATGCCACAAGATTTGCTGATGCCAACAACACCAGAGATATCATCACGAATCAGACGAGCAACACGCAGGCTATTTTGGACAAGTTATGTCAGCTTGAATTGGACGGTGTTAAAGCACAGGTCGAAGCAAAGAATGACCGCATTGCGGAACTTCAGACACAGCTTAATATGGCGAACCTTGCGGCTTCGCAGACTGCACAGAATGCATTTATTCAGCAGGGCTTTAGCAATGAAGTGGATGCTTTGTATAATCGCTTAAATTCCTGTCCCGTGCCCACAACACCAGTATATGGGCGTACCCCGATTTTCCAGTGCAATAACAACAGCGGATGTAGCTGTGGTTGCGGCAACTTTTGATCGGGGGTGACATTATGGCAGAATATTTAGCAAATGCTGAACAGCTTGTTGAGTTGAATCAGCCGATTATTTTTACTGCTTCTATCCCTTGCAACAAAGGTTATATTTACCATGAAGATGAAACAGGGATTTTTATTCTGAAGGGTGTCACCAATAATTGCTTTGCAAGATATCAGATTACATTCAATGGAAACATTGCCATTCCAGAAGGCGGAACGGTTGCGCCAATTGCTGTTGCAATCACTGTGAATGGTGAAAGCAGACCGACAAGCAGGGCAATCATCACACCTGCCGCTGTGGATGAATACGGCAATGTGACAAGCACTGCGCTTGTTACCGTGCCGAAGGGATGTTGTTTCTCAATGTCCGTCAGAGCAGTCAGCGGTGTGACAGATGCAACAGACACACCTGCACCTGCAATCAATGTAATCAATGCAAACCTTGTAATCAATAGGGTGGCATAGGAAGGAGGAAAAGCATGGACAAGCTGATTGAATATGTCTGTGATGAATTAAAGGAACTTGAAAAGAAAGCAGACAAAGATGGCAAGCTGTCAATGGCTGAAATTCAGTATGCTGATACTCTTGCCCACATGAAGAAGAATCTTCTGAAGGGTGAAGAGATGTATGAAGATGAATACAGCATGGCAAGAGATGGCATGCGCAGTTATCGTGGCAGAAGCTATGAAGGTGGCGGCTATGCCGGGGAATCTTATGCAAGAGGTGATGGCAGAGGTCGTGGCCGGAATGCAAGAAGAGATTCTATGGGCAGATATTCTTCTGAAGGATATTCCAGAGATGGTGATTTCATGGAGGACTTGCGTGAACTTATGGAATCTGCACCGAATGACAGAGTGCGCCAGAAGCTGAAAGGCATCATGTCTGAAATGTAAGGGGGTGGTTTCCTGTGATAACTGAACATGATTTGCAGGAAGCCATTGCCGAATGCGAAGGTCAAAGAAATCCAACAGCAAACACTTGTCTGAAGCTTGCGGCATTCTATATCATCAAGGACAAGATGTTTCCTGCACAACAGGAGGTAGAAGTGGTGCATCCACAATATTCATATGCGGTGTCAAAAGATATAGAAGAGCCAAAGACGGAATTCATGCAGATCATTGATGGCATGAATCCGGCAGATTATCTGGATGTGATGGATGAATTGATGAACACAGTGAAAGCCTTGATTCCAAAACTCTATGACGGAGTGATGCGGCGGCTTTCAGAAATCAACTAAATATTGCGGAAATCCTGCCATTTTTCGGGATGGCAGGATTTTTTTTGTGCAGAAAATTAAAAAATATTAAAAAAAGTGTTGACATACTACATAAAAGGTGGTAAGGTGTTATCAGAAACAAACAACACCACACTATCAAGGAGGACACAAACATGAAGCACATCACAACATTGAAAGTTAGAAACAAGAGTTTTGAAATCGTAAATGATGAAAAAGGTTTCTGGGCAATTGAAGACAAGTACATTACAGATGGCAAACTCAACAAGCAAATCAATGGAATCACAGGTCATCTTAGAGAAACGCTTGAACAGTGCATTGAAAGCGCAAGGATGAGCGCAGAAGTTGATTATCTGGTCAGTGAAGGATGGGATGCAACAGAAGCAGTCATGAAGGTGTGTATGGGATAATAAAACAGGCAAGGCGGGGAGAAATCCCCGCCAGAAAGGAGAAAACATGGTAGAAGTAAAAAGACGAGACTATCCACAAAGGACAGGCAGGAACGGAAAGGAAATCCTCGCAAGTTTCGAGTGCAAGTATATTTCGGGCGGGAAAGTAATTGCATACTATGACAGCAAGCAAGACACACTCTATCTTAGGACTGATTATATCGGGACGGAGTGGAGTAAGAGTCCATATGAGCGTGCGCTCAGTTGCGAGAGAAAAGAAGAGTATAAATATCTATTCGATATGCTTGGGGTTGATGACGCAACAAAGATTAGCGAGTACACGAGCATATAAACAAGGCGGTGGCGAAAAGATGTTGCAAAAATATAATGCAGAGGTGATGACATGAAGGAAAGAAAAGATTTTGAAAGCATGGCAGAATTTATGGAATATGTCATGCAAGAAGAACGGAAAATGTATGGATATTCACCATTAGCAGGTGAAAAAGAAGGAGGTGTGAAAGATGATCCAGTATGAAAATGAATGTGTTGATTGTCCAACATTTTGCATTGATTGTGGCCGGAAACGTGTTCCGCATTTCTTCTGCGACAAGTGCGGTGAAGAATTTCAGCCGGAAGCTTTGTATGATGTGGAAGGTGAAATGCTTTGTGGTGAATGTGCACTGCTTCAGTATAAGACAGTTGCAGATGATTTCAGTGTTTGGCTTGACAACTAGGTGATGCACCATTTTGCCAGAAATGCACTATTTTTGCCCGCTATAAACTTTTATATATATTATATTTTATATATACTTTTTTATTTTATAGTAAAATGTAACATATTACATAGTAAAAAAGTATAGAAATGTATATAATATAATAGAATAGGCGAAAATGTATTGAAATATATTGACACAATACAAAGCATGGTGTATCATACATACAGAAGGGAGGTGATTCAATATGACATTGCAGGAACGCATGGTTGAATATCGTGCAAAAGAGAAGATCAGTCAGAAAGAATTGGCATCCAGATGTTGCCTGTCTGTACAAACAATCAATTCTGTTGAAAACGGTTTGCAAGAGCCAAGTGTAAGAACCAAGGCAATGATTGAACTTGTTGTCGGAAAGGAGGAAAAATGAGAATATCTGCAAGCAGAATCAAAGCTTTCAAATCATGCCGCAGGCTATATGAATTGAAGTATGTTGAACATTTGATTCCTGTTGAAAAGCCGCAGGCGTTGGAAATTGGGAGCAATTATCACAAGCTTCTGGAATTCATCAACAAAGGCGGGCATCTTGCAAACAATCCAGATTATGCAGAAGACTTTTCAAAAGAAGTGGCAATGGCAAGAGCATATGAACATTATATTTACCCGCATTTTGTGGTATCTGATGTGGAGAAATGGATTGAGAAGGCTTTGGATGATGAAGTGAAGATTGTGGGCAAGGTGGATGGCATTGCAGGTGATGGGCACATTGTTGAACACAAAACCTGTTCTTCTGAAATCACAGAGCAGTATGAATACAATCTGCTGTGGGATGAACAGATTCTGATGTACATGTATCTGACAGGCAGTCGCAAGGTGTGGTACACAGTATGCAGGAAGCCGACAATTCGTCAGAAAAAGGATGAATCTGACAAGGAATTCTTTTATAGGATGCTTGATTGGTATGACACAGATACAGATTCCAAGATTCGACTTCTGGAAATTGAGCGCACGGATGAAGAAGTGAATGCCTTTGAAGAAGAATTGATGCTGATAATCAATGAAATGTTCAATTCAAAGCACTATTACAGGAATACATGCCAATGCAACATGTATGGCAGAAGGTGTGAATATTCAAGTGTATGCCTGCATTATGACCCAAATCAAATGTACATTGAATTTATGAAAGGAGAAGAGTATGAAGCTGAAAACCATTGAAACAGAAAACTTGCCGTACACAGCTTTGCTGTACTGCAAGCCGGGTGTTGGCAAATCAACAGCAATTGGATTGATTGCGGAGCGGAGCGAAGGCAGGACATTGGTTCTTGATGTTGACAGGACAATCACCAGAACCCTTGCAAAGGATGAAATTGTGAAGGACACAAGCAATATCCTTGTTGAGCAGATTGACAACATCAATACATTTGATGCATGGACATATGCATTGCATGAAATCACTCCACAATGGCTTGCGGAAAATGACATCAAGACTGTGGCTGTTGATAACATCAGCGAATTGGAGCGGTGCATTCTGTCTGACCTTGGTAGAAAAGGGAAAAACAAGGGTGTTCCGGCAATGGGAGACTATCAGTACATGCAGTTTAAGCTTGTTGACAGTCTGCGGTATATGAAGGCATGGGGAGTGAATATTGTTTGGACAGCGTGGGAATCTGTTGAAGCTTTTACACATCCAGATGGGACACAGTATTCCAGAATCATCCCGAAAATCAGTGCAAAGGTTGTTGACAACATCTGCGGGCTGTGTGACATTGTTGGATGGATTGGTGTGAATAAGGATGGAGAGCATCACATTCTTCTGACAGCAACGCAGAACATCTATGCAAAGAACCAAGTTGACTGCCGCAAAGAATGCTTTGTGGAAGATTTTATTCAGAAAAAGGAGGACTAAAAAATGGCTTGGAATTTCAAGAGAGAGGAAACAAACAACTACACAACAAAGATTCCAGAAGGGAATCACAGAATCCGCATCAAGAGTGCAGACAAGGCTGTGAGCAAATCAGGCAATGATATGCTTGTGATTCAGTTTGATGTGAGCAGATATGCAGAAACCATATACCACTATATCACATTCATGCCGGATAAGCCGGAGATCACAAACAGGAATCTGACACAGTTTTTTGATGCATTCAAGGACATTGCTGATGGAGAACTTGACACAGCAAAGTGGATTGGCAAGGTGGGCGCATGTGCTGTAAAGCATTCAGAATACAATGGCAATGTGAATGCAAAGGTGGACAGATTCATTCCGGCAGAAAAGCAGATTAATTTGCCTGCATGGAAAGAGCCGGATGGAAAACCTGCGCCTGTTGCAGATGCTGATGGATTTATGTCAATTCCTGACAATGTAGGAGAAGGATTACCGTTTTGACAAATAAAAAGTTAGGCACTCTTTTTGAAAGAAAAATATGTCAAATGTTGGCTGATATAGGGTATTGGGTACATTTTATTGTACCCGATACCAGGGGTGCACAGCCTTTTGACATTGTGGCTGTAAAAAATGGAATAAGTTATGCCATTGATTGTAAAACCTGCATATCTAATACTTTTAATATTAGCAGGCTGGAAGATAATCAGATAATGGCATTTGAACGATGGATAAAGTGTGGTAATACAGATCCTGTTATCGTAGTGGAGCATAATGATCAAATATATTGTGTATCTTATACAGCTTTAAAAGCTGTAAAAAAATGCAAATTAGGAGGATCAAATGAAAAATTGGAAGATTGTGGCAACAATATGTTTTGCAGCTTTGATGATAAGTTTAACTGAGTGTAGGTCAAAAGCTATTATTGATGAAGATATGAATACTCAGAAGAAATTGGTAGTTGTTGTTGAGAAGCCGGTTGTTAAATATGTTAAAGAACAGCCGGAAACAAAGTTAAATATTGATGAAGAAGAGTTGCTGGCGAAAGTGGTTCATGCGGAAGCAGGGAATCAGGATATGACAGGTAAACGATTGGTTGTCGATTGCGTATTGAATCGGATTGACTCAGATGAATATCCGAATCATGTATTTGGAGTAGTACTACAGGAGGGACAGTTTGTTAGGTCAGAAACATATACAGATGATGATATGGAAGCTGTTCAAAAAGAATTAAAGGAAAGACTTGATTATGACATTATATTTTTTAGGACAAATCATTACCATGATTTTGGTACACCTACATATCAGCATGGAGATCATTTTTTTAGTAAGGAGTGAAAAAATGGCAAAACCGAGAAGAAACGATATTACAAAAGAAAAGCTTCTTGAATTAAAAAATCAAGGATTAACAACTACGGAGATTGCGGAACGCTTGAACTGTTCCAGAAAGACAGTCACAGATAGGATGGCAGAATTTGGGCTTAGTAGGAGATATTTGAAGCGTAAAGATGGTACAAAACTTTTAGAAATGGCGAAAATATATAGCGCAGAGGACATTGCTAAGATTTGCAGATGTGATGTGAGGACTGTCTATTATTGGTTAAAAATGATGGGTGTCAAAGCAAGTTCTAAAAGCGAAACAGAACCGATTATTGAAGAGCCAAAGAAAAAGATTGAAGACCCTATGCGTTGGAAAAAAGATATATTCAGAATGTACGGAATCTGGCCATCAGATGATGACAAGCCGGGCACAAAAGGAATTGATTGCAGAGACGGCAAACACTGTAAAAAATGCTTTTATTCTGGAGGAAATACTTGCAATTACTTGATTATTGCACATGAAAAAAGAGGGTGCTCACCGTGGAATTGTGATAAATATAAGAAGGGCACATACAAGGACAAAATGGATGATAAGAGCAGGTATTATTAGGAGGTGTGGCATGAGAAAGCTATATGAAACAAATGACGGATTCAGACAGTATGTTGACAAGTATTGTGTGAAGCATGAAATTGACCGAGAAACGGCTTTCACTCATTCGGTGATAAGAAATGCGTATGAGTATTATGAAAACGCAGAAAAAGGAAAAATCAGTGTCACAGAAGTAAAAGCAGGATGCGGCGGTGCTAGTGCAGAAATAGGGGAGTGTAAATGAAAAGAACATTTGTAGTTGAAATCGAGGACGCTCTAAAAGGTGCAGAGGATGATATCGAGGAACTTGAAAGAAAATGGGGCGCAGAGGAAATAGAACATAAATGTCGTAATTGCAAACATTACTCAAAAGGTGATTTTGATGGGAGTTGTGGTAGTTATATTTGCAAAAATTATAGTGGATGGGAAAGGAGGTGAAAGCAAATGACAGAAAATGATTACATTGCAGAATATATCAAAGAGAAATATCCTACATTGTTAGGTCTTGACTTTACATTCTGGAAAATAGGAAAGGTAATTCTTGGCGCAGGAAGAAAAATTGTAGAGGTATTCAATGATGTGGATTGGAGCAAGTTAAATTTACCAGATGACGAAAGCGAGGATAAGGAATGAAAGCGATTGATGCGGATAAACTTAAAGAACATATAGACAAGTTACCTGCTTTACCAGATGGCAACTTTGCAGGAAATCATAGCGCACTTAAGGCACTAATCAATATGCAACCGAATATTAAATTGACAAATTCCGAGTGGATAGATTTTCTGTCTGAACAATTTGATATAAGCCGTACATCGGCTAAAGAAATGCTCCATGTTATGATGTCAGTTAAGAGAGAGGACAATTTCAAAAAGCAGTTTAGTGAAAGAAAGTGAGGAATAAATATGCAGATAGTAATTGATATATCAGATGACGATTACAGAAAAGTGCAAGACGGCAGAGCAAGTGTAAGTATGATGCGGAAATCCATTGCAAACGGCACACCACTTCCTAAAGGGCACGGAAGATTGATTGATGCAAGAGAATATGAAAATAGTATTCGTAAGCATTACTTTGATAATAGTACAGTTATCAGATGCACCGAAATAGCACTTGATAATGCACCAACAATCATAGAAGCAGATAAAGAAAGCGAGAAGTGATATGGCAAAATATGAAATTACAGCAGAAATGAATCTGAAAAAGATCATTTCTGAATCAAGGGAAGTAGCACAAGCCTTAAATGAGTTTGCTGATAATCTTGAATTGATTGAAAAGAAGTATGCAGAGCCACAGGAAAGCGAGGGAGTATGAAAGAAGTAACACTTGAATTGCTTATTAAGTCGTTGATAAATGATTTTTGTGAATATCAGAAAGAATGGCTTATAAGTCATAACGATATTGAATTTGACAGACCAGAGGAAGATTTAATATTGGCATTTCTTGATGATACGGCAGAAAGTTATATTTCAGAACATATCAGTTGAGACGCAGGAAAGAGAGGTATGAGCAATAACAGTTGAATTTTATCATGGTGCATTATGTGATAGTTACGAGGAACAGGAAAACGCACAAGGTTTTACTTTTGGTGATGATGCAGAGTGGATAGAAAAAACTGGTTTTGGTTTGGTTTGCGCCCATATACATGGATGTATTACGGACAGCGAATATGATCGGATATTGCAAAGGTTTCAGAAAAAAGTATTGTTTAAGAATCTGAAGCCGCTGGAAAGTGAGGAATGAGTAATGACAAGAGAAGAAGCAGATACAATAAAAATGACAGACGAAGAAATGATAGATACTCTTAAAGGACTTGTGTTTGGCACATTTGACCGAACCACATCAAAAGAACGAGAAGCTCTTGATATGGTTATTAAAAAAATAGAGCAACAGCCTTGTGAGGATGTCACTGCATTCAAAGAGGATGTGCTTGATGCTATTAGTAGAATAGGTTTGCGCAAAAGTGATACTAAAGAGGTGAAAGCAGTAGCTGAATGTTTAAGAGCAGTAGAGGCATTATCGCCCGTCACACAGCACGAATCCAAGACAGTGTTATATAGCGGTGACGGATATGCAGACGGATATATGGTTTATGATATGGCAGAATGTCCAAACTGCGGTTATGAATACGAAGATGGTGATAAGGATTGGGGATTACCGTTCTGTCCTAACTGCGGTCAATCATTGGATTGGGAAAGTGAGGAACAAGCATGAAAGGTATGGAAAAGATAGAATTAGTAATTAAGGTGCCAAGGGCATATTATGAATTAGTCCTTGAAAGATGCAAAGAACCTATATTGTTAAATGCTTTTAAAGATGGCACATTACTTCCGAAAGGATGCGATATACAACGCATTATTCCAAAAAGAGTGGATGTTCAAAAGTGGATATATACAAAATGTCCTAATCCGAATTGCAATTATGAGTTATCGACACATCATGGTGATGGATACTATTCTATTGAACATAAACCCGATTTCTGTCCTAAGTGTGGACAGGCTCTTTTATGGGAAAGCGAGGAAGAAGAATGACAAGAGAGAAAGCCTTAATATTAGCACTAACGATAGTGGATGTATGTAAGACATACGGAGGAGAGGATAGATGCAGACAATGCCCTTTTAATGCTAATGGATGCTTTGTTACAGACGGAAACAATGTTCCGTCAGATTGGAGAGTAAGTGAGTTGATTAAGTCCATAAAAGTACAAGGCGGAAAGTGAGCGAATATGAATACCGAAAGAAACTGTCAATATTGTAAATATAACAAAGATGGATATTGTGAGAATTTAGAATTAAAACCATGTTATCCTCAAAAAGGATGTGATGATTTTGAAAATAAGAGGATGAGTAACAAAAAGTGGATTGATTTTCTTTGTGAGCAGTTTGATATTAGTCGAACATCCGCAAGAGATATGCTTCATGTTATGATGTCAATTAAAAAAGAGGATAATTTTAAAAAACAATTTAGTCAACAAAGTAGAGGAAATCAAGATGTATAACATAGTGCTTACTGACGGAAAGATTATAAGCATAAAAGCAGATGAAGTCGAGTGGTGTGAAAAAACACGAATGATAAAGCTAATCAATAACAGACGGCTTGTTGCAAGAATCAATATGGACAATGTTGTTGGATGGATAAATGCAGACTATATCGACAAGTACAAGGCAGAAAGTGAGGTGGAGAAATGACACTTGATGAAGCAATCAAAAATACAGAGGAAGTGGCAGATACAAATGAAAGATTAAGCAAAACGATTCGCCCAGCTATGCAGCTAATTGATTACGGTAAATGCGCAGAAAGACACAGACAGCTTGCAGAATGGCTCAAAGAACTAAAGCAATTAAGGGAGCAGACTAGATGGATTCCTGTTAGTGAGAGGACGCCGGAACATCCGAATCCAAACCCGGAATTTGAGGGAAAGCCGTTAGACATATATTTGGTATGCAAAAGGGATAACATACCATTTAGGGCGTTTTGGAATGGCAAGCATTTTACAGATGGATGGACATCTCTTGATGTAGATGCATGGATGCCGTTGCCAAAGCCGTACAAGGTAGAAAGCGCAGACAGAAAAGCAGGAAGCATTTGAAGAGTGGAAGGATTGGTTTTGATGGAAATTCTTGTTTGTGAAAAGCTGAAAATAAAAGAGCCGACAAATGCATTGATTGGATGGTGCAAGAATAATCTTGTCATTCAGAATCCAGAATTTTACAAGCGGCAACAGATGGGTAAATGGACAGGCGGCACATCAGAATATATCTGGATGTATGAAAGAGTGGGTGATGAATTGCATCTTCCATTTGGATGTATTGAAAAAATCTGGCATCTATGGCCTGTGAAAGATGCGTACAAGCTTCAAATTTGCCCATTAAGGCATGTCGAATATAAAAGCCGCATAAACCTGTATGAATATCAAGAAAAAGCCGCACAAGAGGCAATAAAAGCCAAGAATGGCATTCTGGTGATGCCGTGTGGTTCTGGTAAAACACAGTGTGGATTGGAAATCATTGCAAGGATAGGCGGCAGGGCATTGTGGCTGACACACACACATGATTTGCTGATGCAGAGCAAGGAGCGGGCAATTAGTGTTCTGGAAGGTGTCAAATGCGGCACAATTACGGCAGGGAAGGTTGATATAGGAGAACACATCACTTTTGCCACAGTGCAGACAATGGCAAAGATTGACCTGTCTGCATATCGGGATGCATTTGATATCATCATTGTGGATGAGTGTATGCCCGCAGAAACTTTAATTGATACACCTGCCGGAAAAAGGGAATTGAAAAACCTATGCATTGATGATATAATAACATCATACAATAGGAACACGAAAAAACTTGAATACAAGCGTGTAAAGCATGTATTTAAGTACAAGGCACATGATATTGTCAAAATAAAATTATCGAATGGAGAAGAAATAATCTGTACTTCTAATCATCCGATATTCACAAAAGATGGACGATGGATTGATGCAGAAAGGTTGGTGCATGATGATTATGTATTGCGATTGGTGTGGGAAAGAAGTGGAAACAGACATAATGCCCAAAACATCAAAACGCAGGGCATTGGAGCGAGGTTATTGTTATTGCTCAAAAGAATGTTCTGTAAAGGGTGGTCACAAAAGAGATGTTTGGACAGAAGATCGCAGGAAAGCCGCATCCGAAACAATGAAAAAAACAAACAATCGGTATCACGATCAGTTTGTGGAGCGTATGAAAAAAAACAATCCGATGAAAAAGCAGGAAGTGCGAAAAGCGGTATCGGACAGGCTGAAAGAAATCGGACACAAGCCACGGATAAGATGTGGGAATGGTGCGGGGCTGACTGTTCCACAACAAAAACTGATGCTTGCACTTGCGAACGTGGCGAGCATTTATGCGGAATATCCAATACCAACAAAAATGGCAAGAGATTCTGGATATCCGACTTGTTACAAGGTGGACATAGCAATTCCAGAGAATATGATTGCAATAGAGGTGGATGGCGGTTCGCATCAGACAATAGAGCGGCGGAAACAGGATACAAAGAAAGAGCAGTTTTTGAATGGGTTAGGGTGGACAATGTTGAGGTTCAAGAACAAACAAGTGATGGAACATTTGGAGGACTGTGTTCTGATGGTTATGTCTACAATATCGAAGTAGAGGATAACAACAATTATTTTGCCAATGGAATATTGGTGCATAATTGTCAGCATTGCTGTGGTACGCCTTCAAGAGTGACTATGTTTTATAAGGTGGTGTCAAGCCTGTGCGCACGGTATAAGTTTGGATTGACAGCAACACCGAAGCGGTCAGATGGATTGCAGGCATGCATGTTTGCGCTTCTGGGTGACAAGATTCATGAAGTGACAAAGGAAGAAGTGGCGCATACAACATGCCCTGTGCAGGTACAGCAGATTGATACAGGATGGATGCCGGATTATGATGAAATTTTGATGGGTGATGGCACAATTGATTATCACAAAGTGATTGACAGCATGATTCATGACAATGAACGATTTGATGTTGTATGGTCAACTATTGCCGGATTATATCACGCAGGAGCGGTTATGGTTTTGGCAAATCGTGTGGAGTATTTGCAACAGTTATGTGATGCATATAATAAAGGGCAAGCGGGAATGGCTGTCTGCTTGTCCGGCATGGGGCAGAGTAAGAAGGCAAAGGCAGAGCGGAAAGCCGCTCTGGAAAAGCTGAATAATGGAGAGCTTGATTGCGTGTTTTGTACTTATCAATTAGCTGCTGAAGGACTTGACGTGCCGAATCTGAGATATGTTGTTTTTGCCACACCTGAAAAAAATGATGTGACAGTTACACAAGCCACAGGTAGAGTTGGCAGGAAAGCAGAAGGCAAGGAATGTGGCACTGTCATTGATTTTGTTGATGATTTTTGCATGTACAAAAATTGGGCAAGCATCCGGCGGGGATATTATCGCAAAATAAATGCAGAAATATTATAAAAAATATTGACATATTGCAGAACATGGTGTATATTGGTATCAGAATCAATCAACAATACCACTTCACAGGAGGACACACACCATGATGAAACAAGAATTTGAAGAAATTGCAGGTTATGAAGTAAGCTTTGATGATTACAAAAACATAATAGAGCCTATGTACATGGCAACAAATCTTTCCAAGCAGGATTTTGTACAGACTATCAACAAAAAGAGATTCGCACTGAAGCCTGTTAGCAAGATTGTGAAAGAGATGAAGCAGATTGCCGCACAGCTTGAAGAAACCTGCACACATTATACAGATTTTGTAGCAAAAGAAAAGCTTGAAAGTCTGTGCAGAGAATACATTGACCGCAAGGGTTTGAATGGAATCGCAGGTTTCATGGTAAATGATGAAATGAAGCAGACATGTTATTATCCTGTATCTGTTAGCATTTACGGATTAAAGACATATGAGAACATTAAGGTCATCAATCTCATTTGACAATCAGCACAGCGGGCGGCGCAAGCCGCCTGCAAATCAAAAAAAGGAGGAAAGAATATGCGATATGCAATCAATATTTTTAGCGGCAAGACATTCTGCGGGAATGCGTTTCATGATACCATTGGAGAATGCATGGAATTTTTTGAAAAGGAAGGTGCAGGATTTTGTGACAAAGCGAAAATCCTTGATGCTGAAACAGGTGCACAGTACACCATAAAGGTGAAGTATGAGGAAGTGAGGTGAAAGCATGACAATCAGACAGACTGCGGATGCCCTTGGGTTGAAGGTGCGTACAATCAGAAGATGGATTGCAATTGGTAGCATCAAAGCAGAAAAGGTTGGAAAGCAATGGCAGATTCCAGAAGAAGAAGTGATGGGAAAGGAGATACAGGAGCGTGCAAACAAAGGTAGAGAACATTCCAAGCGAATTGAAGCAGGTATCAAATTGGGTGTGTTGGCAAGGGGAAGCCAAGATTCCGAAGAATCCATTCAACGGACAGAATGCAAAGAGTAATGACAGAAATACATGGGGAACATTTGAACAGGCTGTGAAGGCTTGTGATACATTCGGATTTGATGGTCTTGGATTCATGTTCTCTGCACCTTATTTTGGCATTGACCTTGACCATTGCCTTGACAAGCTTGATTTTGTGGATGAATTCGTTGAAACACTTCAATCATATACTGAAATCAGCAGGAGTGGGAATGGAATCCACATCATTTGCAAAGGCAAATTGCCGGATGGAAGCCGCAGAAAAGGCGGTGTGGAAATGTATTCATCTGGCAGGTATTTCATTTGCACAGGCAATCTGTACAATCCGGCATACACAGAAATCAAAGATTGCACTGAATCTGTGAAAATCCTGCACAGCAAATATTTGCCAAATGCAACACCAAAAGCAGAAGTGCGCAGGCAGGTGATTGTTGACCTTGATGATGCGGAGATCATTGACAAGGCAAGAGCCTGCAAGAGTGGAAGCCTGTTCACAATGCTTTATTCTGGACAATGGGAAGGCTTGTTTCCGTCACAGTCTGAAGCTGACCTTGCCCTGTGCAATCAGCTTGCCTTCTGGACAGGTAGAAATGCCGCACAGATGGACAGAATCTTTCGCTCTTCTGGTCTGTATCGCAAGAAATGGGATAAAAGGCGTGGTGATGATACCTATGGCAATAAAACCATAGAAAAAGCTTGTGCATCCTGCACTGATGTGTATGAGCCGGAGAAATATGATGATGACGCATCACTTGCCATTGCTTTCTTTAAAAATGGCAAGGTTGGTGTTTCAGAAAAGGAAAAGGCAAAATCCTATGATATGACTGATACAGGCAATGCGCACAGGATGTATGACAAGTTTGGAAGCATTCTGAAATACTCATACAACAGAAAGAAGTGGTTGTTCTGGACAGGCAAAAAGTGGACATTGGATGAATCCGGCGAAGTGAAGAAGCTTGCAGATGATATCTGTGAGGATTTGAAGCGGGAAGCATGGAATATACAGGATGAAGATTTGCAGGAAGCCGCTCTGAAATTTGCAAAGCGCACAGCAGGAAGCAGTGCAAAGGAAGCCATGATAAAAGAATGTCAGCATCTGTTTGACATTCCGGCATCACCAGAGGATTTTGATGCATATTCGGATTTCCTTAATTGCCAGAATGGTGTGGTGAATCTGCGCAATGGTGAATTGATGCCGCATGACAGCAGTTTGATGCTTTCCAAAATATGCAATGCAGAATATGATGTGAAAAAGGGGAAGCCGGAGTTGTGGCTGAAATTCCTTGATGATGTGACAAATCATGACAAAGGATTGCAGGAATATATTCAAAGATGTGTGGGATATTCTCTTTCCGGCAGTATTCAAGAGCAGTGTGCATATTTCCTGTATGGCATGGGCAATAATGGAAAATCCACATTCCTTGATACCATTGCAGACCTGCTTGGAGATTATGCCGCAAATACACAGCCAGATACATTGATGTTACAGGGCAAGCTTGGGTCTTCCGGCGGCGGTGCAAATACAGAAATTGCCCGCTTGAAATCTGCAAGATTTGTCACATCAGAAGAGCCAACAGAAGGTGTGCGGCTGAATGAAGGATTGCTGAAGCAGTTGACAGGTGGGAGCAAGGTTACATGCCGATTCCTGTATGGTGATGAATTTGAATACACACCAGAATTCAAGATTTGGGTGGCAACAAATCACAAGCCTGTTGTGCGTGGCACAGATGTGGGCATCTGGCGCAGAATCAAGCTGATTCCATTTGAAGTGAATATTCCGAAGGAGAAGGTTGACAAGAATCTGAAATACAAACTGCGTGAGGAATTTCCGCAGATTCTGGCATGGGCGGTTGAAGGATGCATGAAATGGCAAAAATACGGCCTTGAAGAACCTGCATGTGTTGCTGAAGCTACAAAGGAATACAAGGCGGAAATGGACTTGATTGCAGGCTTTGTGGAGCAATGCATTGTGATTGATTATGATTCAGATGCACAATTCATGTCATCAGAATTGTTTTCCATCTATAATGCATGGGCAAAGGTCAACAATGAGTGGGAAATGTCATCAAAGCGGTTTGGAATGGAGATCATGAAGAAGATTCCAGAGCGCAAGAAGACAGCAAAAGGCATTTTCTATGGCAAAATCCGGCTGACCGATTATGCGCAGAGCCTTGTGCCGAAACAATACAGAATTGAGGATTTCAAATGATGTGAGTTGGAGGATGATCATGGTAAATAAATTCTTACAAGAAAAAATAGACCACAGCTATGAAGTTTTAATGCTTGCGGCTGAAATGTCAAAACTGTACTACCAGAAGCCGCTTGTTATAACTTATAGTGGTGGCAAGGATTCTGATACAATGTTGCAACTCGCACTTGAATGTTTGAAACCAGATGATATTGAGGTTATAAATTCGCACACAACAGTTGATGCGCCGGAAACTGTTTACTACATCAGAGAGCAGTTTGCAAAACTGAAAGAAAAAGGCATAAAAACTACTATTCAATATCCAACATACAAAGATGGTTCGCCTAAATCAATGTGGAATTTGATTCCGAAAAAAGGGATTCCGCCTACAAGATTACAAAGATATTGTTGCAAAGAATTGAAAGAAACAACAATACCTAATAGATTTATTGCGGTTGGAGTAAGGGCGGCTGAAAGCACAGGAAGAAAAGGCAGGGATGATTTTGCGACAGTAGCAAACACGAAAAAGAATGCCTACTACTACTACTACTCGCACATAAAAGATGTGTTAGACACATCAGAGAGAGAGAGAGAGAGTACAGGCGGCAAGCCTAATGATGCAGATGTTTATGATTGCAAGTTTATAGAACTGGCAAAACAAAACAAAAATCTGCTATGCAATCCTATATATCAATGGACGGATTCTGATGTATGGACTTTTATCCGTGATAGAAAAATGGACTACAATCCGCTTTATGACAAAGGATTTCATCGTGTCGGGTGTATAGGTTGTCCGTTATCCACTAAAAGACAGATAGAGCTTGAACTATATCCTATCTATCGTGACAATTACAAAAAGTCTTTTCAGAGAATGCTTGATAAACGAAAAGCAGACGGAAAAAATGATTCACAAGGTAATTGGAAAGATGTTGAAAGCCTGTATAAATGGTGGGTACAAGATGAAAATGTTGAAGGGCAGATTGGCTTATTTGATTAGAATGGAGGTATAAATGGCCGATAATAGACAAATCAATGAAAAATATGCTAAAATAGGTCAAGAACTTATTGACAGATGGGGAACAGATTGGAGTGAAGTATGAAAACAGAAATGATGAAGTTGTCTGCATTAAAACCATATGCAGGCAATGCAAAAAAGCATGATGAAACACAAATCAAGAATGTCATGCAATCCATCAAGGATTTTGGCATCATTCAACCGCTTGTTGTTGACAAGGACAATACTTTGATAATCGGGCATTGCAGATTGATTGCCTGCAAGCGGTTGAAACTCAAAGAAGCACCTGTTGTCCGTTTGGAAGATTTGACGGAAGAGCAGACAAACAAATTGCGCCTGCTTGATAACAAATTGAATGAATCCGAATGGGATTTTGACCTTCTGACAGAACAGGTGCCGGAATTGGATTTCTCTGAATATGATATTGATTGGCAGTTGCCGGAAATCCTTGAAGAAGAAGCAGAGGTTGTGGAAGATGATGTGCCGGAACAGGTGGAAACAAGGTGCAAACTTGGTGATGTCTGGCAATTGGGAAATCACAGGCTGATTTGCGGTGACAGCACAGATGTGAATGTTATTGATAGGCTTATGGATGGGGTAAAGGCTGATATGGTCATGACAGACCCTCCCTATGGCATCAACGCTGAAAAAATGACGATGGGAACAGGTGCAAAAGATTTTTATCGTGGAGAAGGTTGGGATTCTGAAAGACCCGACATATCTATTGTACTTACGTTAGCGGATAATGTTTGTATATGGGGCGGTAATTATTTCACCGATATTTTGCCCATATCAAACGATTGGCTTGTATGGCATAAAAAGAACGATGGTCGGTCATTTTCTGAATGTGAATTAGCATGGACGAACTTTGGATGCAATACGCGCCACATATCTCACCACTGGGGAGGAGAAAAAAAGTTACATATCACCATGAAACCGCTTGAAGTAATCGCATGGGCAATGGATAGAACAAAAGAAAGAGCGGAAATTGTTGTTGATCTTTTCGGTGGCTCTGGATCTACCCTGATTGCTTGTGAGCAAACCGATCGCACCTGTTTTATGTGCGAGTTGTCAGAGCATTATTGTGATGTTATCATAAACAGATGGGAAAATCTGACAAAAGAAAAGGCGGTGTTGTTGAATGGCGAATGAACAGAATCTGATTCCACAGGCGCATGTATTAAGTGTGGAGGAACAGTCGAAGGGTGGCAACGCATCAGCAGAATCACGGCGGCAGAAGAAAAACCTGCGCCTTGCACTTGAAATGTTGCTTGAAAAGGATTTCAAGGACAAGGAAGGAAAGACCATAACAGGCGCAGAAGCAATCACAGCAAAACTATTTCAGCAGGCAATGAATGGCAATGTGAAAGCATTTGAAACCTTGCGTGATACTGTTGGGCAGAAACCTGTTGAAAGAATTGTGGTGGCAGAGGTGGAGCAATCTGTGATTGATGAAGTGGAGGCGGCAATTCTGGATGACACGGAATGATGCAGTGCAATTCCTAAAGAATAAGCCATACAAATTCGGGCATCTTTTGGGATTCACAAAGCTGACCAAATTACATAATAGATGGATTAAAGAGATGTTATGCGGCAGGGATGATATGAGCCTTGCCGCTTCTCGTAATACATACAAAACCACCTGTGACAGTATTGCACTTGCACTCATTATCATTCTGCTTCCAAAGGTGCGCACCATGTTCATGAGGAAGACAGATGATGATGTGAAGGAAATCATCAAACAAACGGCAAAGATTCTGAAAGACCCGCATACACAGTATTTTGTGCAGACCATTTATGGTGTATCACTTAATCTGACTGTTGAATCTGTTTTTGAGATATCCACAACCCTTGTGACAGATGCCAAGGGCACATCACAGCTTGTTGGAATCGGTATGGGGTCTTCTTTAACAGGAAAGCACTTTGACCGAATATTCACTGATGATATCATCAACATCAAGGACAGAATCAGCAAGGCAGAGCGGGAAAGAACAAAGCTGATATACCAAGAGTTGCAGAATCTGAAAAACAGAGGTGGCCGGATAATCAACACATTGACCATCTGGCACAAAGATGATGCATCTAATCTGATGCCAAATCTGGTGAAGTATGACTGCTATCATCCAGAGGTGAAAAGCATCATCACAGAAGAGGTTATCCAAGAGAAGAAAGAAAGCATGACACCTTCTCTTTTTGCATGCAACTATGAATTGAAAATCATTGCTGATGAAAACTTGCTATTCACAGAAAGAACAATGGGCGCATCAATAGAATTCATCACAGGTGCAATGTGTCATATTGACTGCGCATATGGTGGAGAGGATTTCACAGCATTCACAGCTATGGCATATCATGATGGCCATTTCTATGTGTATGGCAGATGTTGGCAGAAGCATGTTGAATCCTGTTACAAGGACATATATGATGATTACATGCGGTTTTCTTTCGGCAAATGCCTGCTTGAAAGTAATGCAGATAAAGGATTTGCCGCCAAGGATATGAAGCGCAAGTTTGGCATGCGCACAGTGACCTATCATGAAGGAATGAACAAGCATTTGAAGATTTCCACATACTTGAAAGCCATTTGGAAGTATGTTATATTCGTAGAAGGAACAGATGACGAATATGTCAGTCAAATACTTGATTACAATGAGGATGCTGACCATGATGATTGTGCTGATTCGGCGGCATGTCTTGCCAGAAGGTTATACAAGAAGGCAGGCATTGTTGTTGATATTGGATTACATGACGTATTGACAGAATCGGAGGTATGATGTGTGAAAACCTATGAAGATTTGCTTGAAGCAAGTGACAAGATGGAGTTTGTCCGTGGTGCAATCAGTGCATACAAAACAAGCGCAATGTATTTGGATGCATTCACAGGATATGAGTATTTCCGGCGAAGGAATACCACCATCAGCAGATATCAGAAGTTGCTGTACAAAATGAGTGGTGAAGCTGTGCCGGATAATTACAGCGCAAATTACAAATTCAGCAATGCTTTCTTTCCTATCTTTGTTAGGCAGGAAAATTCATATCTGCTTGGCAATGGTGTGACCTTCAATGAAGACAAGACCAAAGACAAGCTTGGCGGTGATGATTTTGATGGAATCCTTTTAAGAGCAGGTGAAGCATCACTGTGGGGCGGCGTTGCATATGGCTTTTGGAATCTTGACCATGTGGAAGTGTTCAAAGCCACAGAATTTGCACCTTTGTTTGGTGAAGAAGACGGCGGCATTCATGCAGGTATCAGATTCTGGCAGATTGCTGACAACAAGCCTCTGCGGGCAACACTGTATGAGGAAGATGGATACACAGAATATATCTGGAAGGAAGGCGAAGGCTCAATTCTGAAACCGAAACAGACATACAAACAGATTGTGCGCCAGAGTGTTGTTGATGGAACAGAAATTCTGAATGGTGAAAACTATCCAAGCTTTCCCATTGTGCCGCTGTGGGCAAACAGCATGCATCAATCGGAGTTGATTGGTTTGCAGTCAAAGATTGATGGATATGATTTGATTCAGAGTGGTCTGGCAAATGACCTTGATGATGCAAGTCAGATTTATTGGACACTTCAAAATGCCGGAGGCATGGATGACATTGACCTTATGGAATTCATTCAGCACATGAAGACAGTCAAGGCGGCTGTTGTTGATGATGATGGAGCAAAAGCAGAAGCGCACACCATTGATGTACCATACCAAGCACGGCAGGCCGGATTGCAGGATTTGCGGGATTCCCTGTACAGAGATGCAATGGCACTTGATACGGATAAAATCACAGCAGGAAGTGTTACAGCCACAGCAATCAATGCGGCTTATGACAATCTGAATCTGAAGTGTGATGATTTTGAAGCCTGTGTGACTGCATTCATCAAAGAAATTCTTGCGCTGATAGGCGTTGATGATGCACCAACATACAAGCGGTCAAAGCTGATGAATCAAACAGAGGAAACGCAGGTGATTCTGTCTGCCGCACAATTCCTTGATGATGAAACTGTGCTGAAGCATCTGCCTTTTATTTCACCAGACGAAATTGAAAGCATTCTGGGGCAAAGGGAGCAGGAAGAGATGGAGCGGTTTGAATCAATAGAGGATGAACAGAGCAATGAAGATGAAACCGAAGAGCAGGACAGAGGACAAGGCCAGACAGAAGACAGATAAAATGCTTGCGGGCATTGAAAGACAGATGGGCAGGGTTTATGACACAGACCCTGCCTTGTTGAATATACAGAAAAAGTATGAGAAATACATGGCATCTGTCTACAAACGCACAGAAGGCTCATACAAGGCTTTTATTGATGCGAATGATGAAGAATCCAAAAAAGAAGCAAAAAAAGCCTATATGGGTCAAATTCGGCGTTATACGATAGAATCCAAGGAATACAACAGCATCATCAAAGAATTTGTGCGGATAATGGCAGATGTAAACCAGAAAGCATTGGATGTGGTCAATGATTCCATGTCTGAAATCTATGCAATCAATTACAATCAAGTGGCAGAGGATTGCAGGAAGGTTGGTTTGAAGGTCGATGGCAAGCAAGAGTGACAGAGAAAGATATATTGCAGAGAACAGTGAATACAGCTTCAATGAAGATTTGTTCACATTCTCATTGGTTGATGCATCCACAGTTGACAGACTGCGGCGGGATGGTGACATAAAATTGCCGCCAAAGAAGGTCAATGTTCCAAAGGATGAAAGATGGAACACAAAGCAGATGTCAAGCAAACTGATGCAAGGCATTCTGCAAGGTGACAGCATCCCAAAGATTTCTGAAAGCTTGCTTGATGTTATCCACAACAACACTGCATCTGCTACCAGAGCGGCCAGAACACTTGTCACACAGGCAGAGAATCATGGAAGGCTTGACAGCTATAAAACACTTGATGAACAGGGAGTTGTGCAGGAGAAGGTGTGGATTGCTACACCAGACAGCCGGACAAGAGCATCACATCTGGATGTGGATGGTGAAAGAGTTGGCATCAATGACACCTTTTCCAATGGTCTTGAATATCCGGCAGACCCAAGTGGAGAGCCAGAAGAAGTGTACAATTGCAGGTGTTCAATGCGCACAGAGATTGTTGGATTCCGGCGGGCAGATGGTAGCATTTCAAGAG
>OCVV012876686.1_pt1 | contig 38054 bp, 34 predicted proteins | sample 1539721 | NCBI WGS metagenome assembly OCVV01 (sample SAMN02144230, study PRJEB22623) | gut metagenome | biome: sheep rumen | host: Ovis aries | place: New Zealand | reverse complement strand
CTATTATAGTAATTATAAAATGGATACTCCGCTGGTCCAAAGTAATTCTCATCAGCATCTTCTGTAATTATTCCATCAGAAATGATAATTATTGTTTTATTTTTTGCATTATCTGAAAAAGATTGTTCTGCCTTTTGTATTCCTGCTTGTAAGTTTGTTAAAACTTTAGTATGCCATGAAAATCCAAATTCATTAGGAACATTTTTCATATTATCAATAGCTTCATTAAAGCTATCTATGTTATTAGTTGGAGCAGTAGCAACTCTTGGCTCAATTTCAACTGGTAGTTTAAGTTCTGGTACTATTTCAACATCATAAAACTCAGGCTCTGGTGTATCACAATTTTGCATCTTATCATAATCAAAATCATATTTTCTTCCATATGCAAAAACTGCACCTACTTTAACGTTTTCATCTTTTTCTATATATGCTTTTGCGATATTTTTAGATAATTCTAAATATCTATCATAATATAAATCCTCATGATTTGATGTATATGCTGTACTTAATGAACCATCTATAACAAAAATGACTTCATTTTCTTTTTTCTCTTCATCAGTGTTTTTTACAGTAGTTTCAACTGTAATCTCATGATTCTCATTGTCTATATCAATTATTCTTTGAGTTAATACTCCTTTGTTATCATTAAATGAGTAATTTTCAGCTTTATCAGATGCATCTACTATTATAAAAGATTTTGTATTTGCAAATGAACTTGATGTAACTAACAAAATAATGATCAATATTGAAATTAAAATTTTAAAATACTTTTTCATTTTCTTCTCCATTTTTATATCAAAAATATGATACATGAAAAAATATCAATATATAAATAATTAGCTATATATGTATTTAAAAAATAAATAAATTGTAAAAAATTTTTCATATTTTAATTTTAAACAATAGAATCCAAAATAAACAAAAAGAAAGAGCGTGGAGTTAGGATTTCTCCTCGCTCCACGCTCCCCTGAGAACTTATTAACTAAGTTCTCATTCTTCTTTCTGGCTGAATGTAATCACCCAGTTCTCACCGCTCTTGACGATCTGAGTCGTCTTAATCCCGTGCGGCTTTGTAAGAGCCAACAGCTTGATTGACATGTCACGCGCCGAGTCATTGCCATTCATGAGCATACGAATGAACTCGAGTATGTTTTCTTCAATGTACATGTCTGCTTCGATGCGCACATTGCCACGAGCTGTTTCCTCCTCCGTAGAGAAGAATGGTCCACTAGGCCGCTTGTTAGTTGTAGTGATCATAATGACCTCCTATCAAATACAGGGTTTACGAGCTACAGTGCAACACTAAAAGTGTCTGTTTAATATTATAGCATGAATCACTAGATTTTTCAACTTATCTAAAGAAATTTAGAAATACACATTGGTATTTTTTATATTATATTCTCCTTTTATCTTATCTATCCTAAAGCAACATCTAATATCATCATTATAATAAATCCAATCGTTGCTGGAATCCAAGCAATTATTCCTTGATTTCTTGCCATATCTATAGATGGAACTAATAAAGACCAAATAGAAGCAGATACCATTACTCCAGATGCAAATACTAATAGTATCTTTTCTACCTTTTCATTCATTTTATTTTTCATTAGAAAAACCATACTAGAACCTAAAGTAGTTCCTAAAAAAGGAATCAATAACCCTATAAGAATGTTCATATTATCATTATCCTCCAAAGACTATAGCTAAAAATAAACTACATTTTGTTTTTATTAATCATCAAAGTCCTTTTCCTCTAAACTTTTTAAGTGTACTTCGCTATTAATAAATTCAATAACCTTTTCCATAGGAGCTTCTATATAGCCACTTACATTTCCATCCTCATTATAGTCATACATTTTAACTATTAATTTACCAGAATCTTCTCGTCTAATATTTGTCCTTCCACTATGTGCTAAACAATTACGTATAATTCTTGCTTTCTCACTATTATTATCTTCAGTTCTTAAATCTACTCCATCAATAGTTTTTACTTTGCTGCTTAGAATTTGTTTTTTGAGTTTTCCTTGTTCTTCGCGAAGAGCATTTAATTCATTTCTTAATCTCCTAAGAATAGCCTCTTTTTTTGATTCTGGAATATTATTGTTATGAAAATATTTAGCATACTCTTTCTCTTTCTTTTTTATTGTTTTTCCTAAACTTATAGCATTGCTAATTAAACCTTGGTATCTATTATCTGCTATTTTTGTATAAGCATTAAAGTCATTGAGTTTTCCATATGTTGTATAATCAATTTTCTTATCAAAAACGCTTTCTTTATTTAAAACATATAAATTAATTCCCATTATATATAAAAGAGCTAAAGCAAATGTAGTTTTATTATGGTTAAAACTATCATAATAGCCTTCGAAACCACTTAATGAAGATTTATAATTTTTAACATTTCTAGTCTCATCTGACAAAGCTTCTCTTTTAGTTTCAATTATTTTCTTAGAATACTTTTCTATAAACCAATTATAATCTTTATGAAATTGAACTCCATCATTATCATTTTCAGAATTAATTATAGCAAATTCAAGATTATCAAAAATTTCGTTATAAGTTTCTATATCTTCTTGATAAAAATCCTTATTTTGTCTATTTACTATATCATTGTATATTTCATAAGAATAACTCAAATTCTTCATATCTTTTCTATATGAAGATTCTATTCTAGAATAAAATTTTCTACTTATTTCTGCTTTTTTAGATTTAGATTTTGTATCCATATATGTTTTTAATTCTTTTGGAGAAATATATTTTAAAACTGTTTTATTAAAAGTTCTATAATAATTATAGTCTTCATGTAGCATTGATATAAATCTAAACGAATCCAATTTTGCATTTCTTATTTTCTCATCAGAAAAAGCTCTTAATAATTCTATTTGTTCATCTAAAGTAGTATCTGAATCTAAGATTTTACTATTAGAGAATAAATCATCGGCAGAAACAGTAACTTCAGGTGTATTCTCAAAATCCAATTGTGCCTTGAATTTATCTTTTTTTATAATTACATTAATTACATACTCTCTAATTAGTTCGTCGGCTAGTTTATTAACCTTATATTCGCTAACCCCTTTTTTTAAAAGTTTTTCCTTTATTCTAGAAAAAACATCTTTATACTCACTCTCATTTAAGCAATCCTTTATCCAGTCTTCTACATAAATAAAAAGACTTGTGTCATAATATGATTTTACAGCCTTATGTTCATAATTTTTAGGAAAATGATATCGAGTAACCTCATCCATTGTCTTTAACACAGTATCAGCCAAGTGGTTATCAATATCTTCAACAGTACTATCTGTTGAATCTTTGATTTTAATAATAGTAGGTCTGATTAGTTCTATACATTTTTGTATATCGTCTCTAGATAGTTTAGTAATACCATTTTGCTCTATATATTCATTTACATATAAGTATTCTGAAAAATTAAAAATTCTATCTAATCTCTTATGAAATCTATATTCTTGTTGAAAATTACAACTGATGAAATGCGAAAAAAATTCAAAAGGAACTATACAATGTAGGTGATTTAAAAAATGGGTATCGGATATTTCTATAGTTCTATTTTTAAAGTTTATGTTGTCTATGCCATTATGTAACAATGAATTTCTTAAAGTCGCAAGAAACCATAATTTATCTCCATTAGGTTCTTTGTCTATATATGTGATTGAATTTGAAAAGTTAAAAAGATGATCAATTGAATTGTGTGATAAGGGAGTACTATATCTAGTTACAATAAGATAATCGTCTTTATCTATTGTAACGATTCTTTCTTCAAATAAAGCAAAAAAGGCCAAAAGAGTTGCTAATTCATATTTTTCATCATATTGATAGTAGCTATCAAAATCGCCATTATTAATATCTATTAATTTTTTAAGAATAGTTTGACTTAATTGTTTATTATAATCCATAAATTTATCTATTTTCCTCTAGTTCAATATCTATAAATCTTATCAACTTATTTGTTTTCTTCAATTGAGTTTTTAGTTTTTTCTCAAGCTTTAAGTATCTTTTTATTGTTATATCTTCATTTACTTTTACTTGTAAAAATACACTATAATATGTTGACATCTTTATAACTTTAACATTTTTTAATTCTATATCTTTAAAACCTTTTAATTCTTTTTCTATCTCATCTTTAATTTCATTATTTTCTTCATCATTTGTTAGCATTCCTCTAATGTTTGCTACAATCATTTTTATAGATGTATAGAATACATATATAGACATTCCTAAACTTCCAATTTTATCTACATTAATAAAGTCTGGAATATACTTTTCCAATAATGAAATTGCTAATACTCCTAAAACAACGCATGTTGAAATGAAGTCTGCTCTTGACTCTTTTGATGCCTCTATCATTAATTCACTTTTATATTTTTTACCAAAATGTTGTAATAATCCAACTACAATAGATTTTAATATAAGTACAACAATTAGTACTATAGCAATTAAAATATTTGGTTTAAAAGTACCTTCAAAAAATAAGAATTGATAAAAAATAAAGATTCCTATTAAAAATAGCAAAGCTCCAGTTAGTAAGTTTGCTAAATAGTATACTTGTCCATATCCAAATGGATAAGTTTTATTAGCTCTTCTTTTTCCAACTTTATTGGCAAATATACTAATAATGTCAGTAAAAAAATCAATAAAAGATTGAATTGAATCAGCAATTAATGTTGAAAATGAAAATACTAGACCAGAAACAAATTTTAAAAGTGCTACTATAAAATTAAAAATTGCTGTTATTATAATGATTTTGTTTTCTTTCATCTATACTATTCTTCCTTTAGCAAAATTATTTGTATATTAATCATAAATAATTAATTATTATTAAATCTTATTCCTCATAATTATATCATTTAATATTTTATAATCCAATTTTAATTTTATTAAAAACATATCAAAATAGTAAATATCTTATGTACTTTTAAGCATAAGAAAGACCGCTTGTATTAACAAGCGGCCCTTCCTTGCCTTTAATGAGATTTATCAACTCACTTTATTAAGGCATTGTGCTGTTGGCAAGCTTTGCAATGGCTTCTCGAAGTGTCTTCCGTTTTTTCCTCTTGCTGCCATAAGCTTTTTCAGTCTCTTCAATGAGGTATTCTTCATTTACTACGAGTTCAAATGGATCAACCTCATGTCCGACCATCTTCTCGAGCGAAGCAACAAATACAGAATAAGGAACGAGTGAAACCGGTTCTCTCAACTGGTAGTATCCAATAGCATTACTATCTTCACTGCACCACCAGCGATTGTCTCCATACTTCTGCATCGCAACCAGATGTCTCTTAACCGTTTCGTAGGTACTCATGTCTTCTTCAGACAAATTCGCGTGATCGAAGTTCTCACATGCCCGAAGGTATCCTTCAACAACGGTGCTTCCAAGGAAACCATAAAGATAGTTTATGTTTTCCCTATCGTTTCTTTTCTTCTTCATAAGCATTCCTCCATAGATATTATGTAGGTCACCATTGCATGACACTGCCCAACACAGTGTAGTCAAATAAATTGACGTATAAATATTATACTATAGATTTCCATTTTTTTCAAATAATACTTGTATTAAAAACAAAAAAAATAGGCTATAAAGCCTATCTTTGGTGGGCAGGGATGGATTCGAACCATCGTACCCTCTCGAGAACAGATTTACAGTCTGCCGCTTTTAGCCGCTCAGCCACCTGCCCATATGCTATAAAAGGAAATTTAGATACATCAAATAATTATAATAACTTATTTAAAATAAAAATTTGGTGGTGCGCCTTCAAGGATTCGAACCTTGGACCGACCGGTTATGAGCCGGTTGCTCTGACCAACTGAGCTAAAGGCGCATCTACAATTTCCGTAGCACTTACTTATTATACTTTATTTTAAAAATAGTGTCAAGAATATTTTTTCTATTTTTTAAACTTTTATCAATAAATTTTTTAACCACCAAAAAAGGAGACACGTGGTCTCCTTTCTCGGCATGTTATTTAGTTTTGTTAAAGATTATCTGTTGCAAGTAGTTGCAATGTCCTCCCAGTAAGTTCCATTCTTTTTCTTCATGGGAACCTCACTGTAGGCGCCGGTCGTGGATTCATGCTTGTTTCTGAAACAGCCTTTGCCATAGTACCAGCCTTCAGGATATGTCAGATCATACGGAGATGAATCTGTGATAATCGTGATTCTGGGATAGCCTCCCTTTTCGATGAAAACTTTACCATAGTTCAACATCTGAAATACTTTGGCTGCCACTTCGGCACTGTAGTCACAACTTTTAACAACTTTTCTTTCCATGCTAGTCCTCCATAAAAAAAGCAACTGTCTAATATTTATGGAGGCTATTGTCGCCCCTCACTAAATATTAGTTCAGCGCTACAATAAATAACCTGTATCAATTATTATATCATATTTACCATTTTATGTCAAATCATTTAAAAAGCTCTTTATTTTTTCTAGTACTTTTGCTTCATTGAAATAATCATTATGCTTTATTCCCTCAAGCAAAACAATTTCTTTTAACTCAGAAAAATGTCCTGCTAGGTCCAAAGAATGACTATAATTTATAACTTCATCATCTTTTGATGTAAAAATTAAAGTTGGCTCAATTACACTTTCAGCATAAGTAGCTGAATCAAAACTATATTTAGCTAAACTTTTTATAGAGCCATGGAAACTATCTACGGCATCATTGTATAAGCTTAATGCTTTATCATATGGAGCAACTAATATTAACCCTTTAGCATCCTTTATACTTGCACAATAAGTAGCAACTCCTGTTCCTATGCTATAACCCATTATAACAATTTTATCTTTATCAACTTCATTCATTTGAGTAGCATAATTAAAAACATAACTTGAAGCTACAAACATACTATCATCGGATGGTTTTCCTTTACTAATACCATATCCAGGATAATCAACTATCATTAAGTTATAATTTCCAAATAATTCTTTCATATTATCTGATAAGTAAAAATTGTAAAGAGTATTAGAAGAGTTTTGAGCATTACCAGTAAAAAATATTACTAGAGGAGCATTATCTTTTCCTTGAATATTCCAAAACCACCCCGATAAATCAACTTCATTATTTTTTATCTTGATTTCTTTAAACTCTTCAATTTCTTGTAATTTCTTATATGAATCATGATCATTCCATGGATGAAAAAACATGTACTCTTGAAACTTATTCCATCCCACAAATAATAAAGCAATTATAATAATTACAACTAATATTGCTATAATAATTTTGGTTATTTTCTTCATAGTTTCTCCTGTTATTCAAATTTAAAAAGATTTAATCCTACATCTTCATCAAAATATCTGTCCACTTTTCCATCTATAATAGTAATAACCATTTCACAAGTTGCACTAACAATAGCTCTATTTAAATGTCCTCCAAAAACTTCACCTTTATCATTACCCGCACTCATGTGAATATGAGTATAAAACTCATCATTCATAGTATTAATAGTGCCTGTTAATGAAACTATTTCAAAATTACCTTTAAATTCATTTGAATAGTATTTCTTTTCATCTACTTTAAAAACACCAACAGTAAAATCATTTGTTGCTCCTAAAGCAGTAACACTTGCAAGTTTAATATTTTCTTTTAATGCAATTTCTTTTATCTTGTCTAATATCTCTTCTCCTCTATCAATTCTTGCAACAATTTGATTATTGAATCTTCTATATTCCATTATTTTTCCCTTTCTTCATTTAAATAAGCATAATGTTCATCTACTTTTGTTTTTATTTCTTCATCACTTAAATTATAAGTTAAAATTTTATCTGCCACATCCTCTGGAAACATTTCTTTTATTGAAGTATCATATTCTGCACCATCTTTAGCTGTTTCAAAGTCAACTACTACATCATCAACAAATTTAATTTTATATGGCATAGAAGAACCAGATCCTGATTTTACTTCTCCATCTTCTATGTAATAAGACTCTTCAACTATCCACATGTATGCATATTTAATATTTTCATCAACAGTAATTCCAAAGCCTTCATAATCAAAGAAGATTTGAAAGTCATCTTTATCTTTATTCTCTTTGTCTTCTTCTGTATATTCTTCTTTTAAATAATCAATTGCTACATCATAAAGATATTCATTATCAGTTACATAAACTACATCATCTTTGTTGTTATTCACAACAATTATAACTGCAACAATAATTATCGCAATAAGCAAACAAATTACAATACCTTTTTTCATAATAATCTCTCCTTTTTTAGATCATTTGATACATTTCTTTTCTTGTCCTTGTTTCTTTATTATTTTTATTGTCTTTTAATGATTAATATATATCATAACCAAAAATAAAATGCCACCCACACGAATGTGTGAGCAGCATGTCATGTTGTTCAAAACTAAAATTACGACTTAATCTTATCTACTTTTGATCATCATCTCAAGTAGCAGATCATGCTTGTCAGGTATAAACACCAAACGCTCAGTGTGCCAGTCATACTGCATTGAATCATCATATCCGAAGATTAATGATGTCAAAGCGGAAGCAATGGCTATAAAAGCAATTATTCCCAAAACCGAACTCACCAACATCGTAATTCCCTCCTTTAACACTTGTTTATCTTGCTGTCTATGGGCTATAGCATGTAAACATAGAAGGTTTCTATGAACATAGCCTAAATATTATAACACTTGTTAAGGAAAAAGGCAATCTACCTCTATTTTTTAGCTATTATCTTCTATAATATTTTTATTTATTTTCTTCAATTTGTTCTTCATTTAAATTTTCTTTAATATCTTTTTTATAGATAATTTTCTTTCTAGCTATATAATTCCAAGCTAATACCACTATAGTTGCAATAACTTTAGAAATCATATAATGAAGTGTCCATTTATCTGTTAGTAAAAACATTATTAATTCTGTTATTCCTAAACCAATAACTCCTATAATTGCGTAGCTAACAAATTCCATAAATGCATTTACTCTTGCTTTTGATGCTTTAAAGACTAGAAGTTTAGATAAAATAAAGTTTACTACTAGTCCTGCTATAAATGAAATAATTGCAGATATTAAATGATATATTTGAGCAAAGTCAGTTAAAACAAACAATACTCCCCAATCAACAATTGTAGCAATTCCTCCAACAAAAACATATCTAAAAAATTGCAAAAAGCCATTTTTAGTAGGCGTAATAAATATTCCTTTAAGATCAAATTTTTTTAATAATTCAAAAAATTCCTTCATTTAATTTTCCTGTTTTTCTTCATGATATTCTTTTTCAGTATTTACATTCCATATATTATCTTTATTTGTCTCTCCAGAAAGAATATTCTTTACAGTTTCAAAAGATGTACACATACTATGATCAATATTATTATATCTATGTTGGCCATTACGTCCTACACAATATAAGTTAGGAATACTATTTAAATACTCTCTTAGTTCATCCATATGTTCATATGTATCAAAATATGCTGGATAAGCTTTCTTTACTCTTTCAACATGAGAATCTATTACTTCATCTTCACTTTCTATTAGTCCAATGGTAACCATTTCTTTTATTCCCATTTGAGCAAAGTCTTTATCTTTCATATTCCACATCTCATCGCCTTCATTACAGAAATATTCAAGTCCAATCCATACACTATTTTCAATATCTTTAACCATATATGGTGACCAGTTATTGAAAATTTGAAATCTTCCCATTTTTACATTTCTATCATGAACGTATACCCAATTATCTGGTACTATATTTCCTATTGTTTTAACTTTAGTTTTATTCTTAAGTTTTAAATGTGGTACTAAAACTCCAACAGTCATATATTCACGATAAGGTAAGCCTTCAGCAATTTCTTCAAATTCTTTTGGAACATCATTCATTCCCATTACCAAATCTTTAACTGGCATAGAAGAAATTATATAGTCGCCTTTTTCAGTTATCTTCTTTCCCTTTTGTTCATAAACAAGACCTGTTACTTTATTATTTTTGTCTTTTATTATGTTTATAACTTTTGCATTTTTAATTATCTTTCCACCCTTTTTCTCAACCTCAGATGCAGTTAAATCCCATAATTGTCCAGGTCCAAATTTTGGATAAGAAAATTCCTCTATCAAAGATGTTTCAACTTTACGATTCTTCTTCTTAAAAATTCTTCCAAATATATCTTTTAAAACAGCTTTAATTGAAAGTCCTTTTACACGTTGAGCTCCCCATTCAGGAGATATTTCACTAGGATGTCTTCCCCATAGATTTTCTGTATAGTTTTCAAAGAACATAGAATAAAGTTTCTTGCCGAATCTATTAATATAAAAATCTTCTAATGATTTTTCTTCTCTTTTATGAATAAGAGTTTTTAAATAACTAAATCCTACTACTATTGTTGTACCAAAACCCATATTCTTAATAGTATCAAATTTAAGTGAAACTGGATAATCAAAAAATTTAGAATTAAAGAAAATTCTAGAAATTCTATTTCTTTTAAGCATAACCCTATCCTTTTTTTCAGGATCAGGTCCTCCAGGTTTTATTGTAGATGTTCTATTTAAGACAACATCATCATAAGGTAGCGCTCCTTGAGTTGGAAGCATTTTTTCCCACCAATCATTTACTTCTGGAACCTTCGAGAAAAAACGATGGCCTCCCATGTCCATCCTATTACCTTTATAATTAACTGTTCTAGATATTCCTCCAAAACAATCACTTTCTTCAAATACTATTACTTCATAATCTTTTGATTTATCAAGTAATTCATAAGCAGCTGTAAGCCCTGCAGGTCCGGCTCCAATAATTAATACTTTTTTCATATCTATATCCTCGAAGTGATTATAGCACATCAAACCTTCTTTTAAAAGAATAGCATTAAAAAATAATTAAAAGACACTTACTTATAAGTGAGTGTCTTTTAACATTTATTATTTATTATTTATTTATTGTTTTTTTGTTTTTGTTTTATTTCTATTTGCTATCTCTTCATCGTCTATTCATTTCCTTTTAAGCTAGAAACCATATCAATTTTCTTTATCTTTCTTGCTAAGAATTGATTTACAATATAGACAACTATAAAGGTACCAATACTTGATAATATAAATGTTATAGGTTTAATCATAGCTTCAAAGTCATACGTATCGCCAATAGCATTTTTGAAAATATAATCAGTCATAAAATTTCCTAGTGGTAAAGCAATAATAATAGCAAAGATTCCAATCCATATATTTTGTTTAATAAATATTTTCTTTATTTGCTTGTACTTATAGCCTAGAACCTTTAGTGTAGCAAATTGATATTCTTTTTCACTAAAAGATAAAGTTCCTAAATTATAGATTATTACAACTGCTAATATAACAGAAACAGCTATAAGGACAAATATTAATGAATACATCATATTTAGCATACTATTCATACCATCTTCTAAATTCTTTTTAGTTTGAATAGTATTAACTCCGGCAATATCTTTAATATTGCTTAAATCATTATTAGTATATACACTATCTGGTTTATATTCTTCATTTAATGTATTAAAAAATTCTTTACTGCAATTAAATTGTTGAGATTGTGGATCCCTATTTAATCCTACTATCTTAGATTTATACCAATTATCAGAACCAATTATATGCCATTCAACTTCATCACCAATTTTTAAATTATTTACTACCGACATCTTTTCAGTAATATATAATCCATCATTCTCCATTGTAAATGGCTTTTTATCATGGTCAGTTACTTGTAATAATCCATTTGAATCATTTATAGTTAAAGGTTTTATAATTAGATCATCTTTATCTTTTGCTTTATATTCAATTCCTATTGTTTGAGAAGTATTATTTCCATATTTAGAAATAATATCATCATATTGTTTATTAGTATAATCAGATGATAAACTTAATTTATATTCAAAATTATTAATTGTTTGGAATTCCCAAGCAACATACCCTTTTAAAGAATCGAACATTCCAAATGCAGTTACCACTAGCATAGTACATCCTGCAATTCCTACTATAGCCATAATAGTTCTAGCTTTAGATCGAGTTATATCTCTCAAATTCCATTTAGTAGAAAGAGATAATTTATTAAATGCTTTTTTAGTTGTAAAACTATTTTCTTTTACTTTAACTTTAGGTCTTTCAATTCTTAAAGCTTGCGCTGCAGGTTCTCTTAATATTTTTCTACAAGATAAATAAGTTACTAAAGTTATTACTACAACTATACCTACTGCAACTTCATAAACCAAAGGAATTGTAACTATATTGTAGTAAGGAATCTCATAATAAACCATTTCCATTTCCAAGAAGAAATTACCTATTATAAGATTTCCAAAAATTATACCTAGAATACTTGCAATTATAGATATAAATAATCCATAATTCACATACATTCTAGTAATCTTTCCTCTTTTAACTCCTAAAGCTTTTAAGGTTCCTATTTGAGTTCTTTCTCTTTTCACAAATCTATTCATTGTTGTTACAACTGATAAAATTGCAATAAAAACAAATAGTCCAGAGAAAACACCAGAATAAGTTTCACCTTCCTCAGCTTCTCTTTTATATCCATCATAAGAAAGATCATCATCTCTTAATGTTGCCGTAATAATTCCATCTATTTTGTCTTTTATATCATTTTTAGTATCATCAACTTTTCCTTCATCTTCAACATCCACTATTGCATAAGGAAAAACTATAGAATCTTCTAAATTAAAATCTTTATCTAATGCTTTAATAAATTCTTCTTTATGATCTTTATAATTATCCAATAAATCTAATGCTTTAGATAAATCAATTTTCTCTATTCCATCAATTTGACTTGTAATCTGACTTGGAATATTGGAATAATCTTTTATTCCATATTTAGAAAGAGTATCTTTTAATTCTTTTAAATTTTTAATAGCATCTTGAACTTCATCACTTTCTAAAACTTTATTATAAATATAATCTTCTGGGAACTCATTTATTGAAAGATATGCAAATCCAAAATCCATATGATCTGGAAATATTGCACTTTCATCTTTAATAAAATAAACATGATCCGGAACTTCTACTAGTCCTAATACTTTTTCTTTAAAATTATTACCTTCAATAGAAAGTTCTAATTCATCTCCTACATTAATTCCAATATTTTTAGCTAAATAATAATCAAGCCATATACCCTTCTTATCTTTAGAATACTCCTCTCCTTCTACTAAATACATTTTATTAATGTTATTAGACTCAATGAAATTACATTCTATTACTAAATCAGAAATAGGCTTGTTAGTGTTCTTATTTGTAAATCTTTCAGAATCTATTAAATTAGAATTAATTGTAAGTATTCTCTCTACATCTTTTACATTATCTATATTCTTGATTTCTTCCAATTTATCTTTATCAAAGTTTTCTGATGTTAACCATATATCTTGTAAGTTCTGGTTTTCATAATATATTTTGCTGCTCTCTTTCATTCCATCCATATAAGCATGAACTCCAGCGAAAGCAAATATTGCTAAAAATACCATTAGAAAAATAGTTATAAATTGTGATTTATTTTTCCATATATCACGAAGTATTTTTTTATTTAACATTACCACTTAACCTCCTCTATTTTCTTTGGCTTTTTGTTAGTGATAACACTTTCTATTCTTCCATTTTTAACATGTACTACAGTATCGGCAATATCAGCAATTAAGCTATTATGTGTAACTATAATAACAGTGTTTAAACCATTATTTCCATCACATTGTTTTCTAAGTAGCTTCAATACTTCTACACCAGTTTTACTATCTAATGCTCCTGTTGGTTCATCACATAATAATAGTTTTGGATTTTTAGCTATAGCTCTAGCAATACTTACCCTTTGCTGCTCTCCTCCTGAAAGTTGATTTGGAAACTTTTTAGCATGTGCTAAAAGTCCTACTCCTTTTAATGCTTCTTCAGTACTAATTGGATTTTTAACAATATCTTTTACAATATCAACATTTTCTTTAACTGTTAAGCTAGGTAAGATATTATAGAATTGGAAAATGAATCCTACATTTTCCGCTCTATAATCTGACAATTTATTCTCATTATAATTTGAAATATTTTCTCCATCTATTATTACATTTCCTTTAGTTGGAGTATCCATTCCTCCTATTAAGTTTAATAATGTAGATTTTCCAGCACCAGATGGTCCTAAGATTACTACCATCTCACCTTTATTTAATGATAAGTCTATATTATCTAAAGCTTTAAACTCATTATCACCTATTTTATAGACTTTACTAACTTTTTTTAATTCAACAACTTTATCCATAAGTCCTCCTATAATATGACATGTTTCTCATATTTTCTTTATTATATATATTACTATTTCATAAAGTCAATAGAAAGTGACATACTTGTCATGTTTTGTTGACAGAAATATTTATTATGTTATAATTGTTGTTAAACATAATACTTTGGAGGACAAAAATAATGTCTGAAATTGAAATAAGACAACCTATTCAAAAAAGATCTATTAAGACTAAAGACAAAATCATTGAAGCTGGTTTTGATTTAATATGTAATGATGGCTTTTATAATACAAATACATCTAAGATTGCAAAAAAAGCTGGTGTCTCAACAGGCATTATTTATCAATATTTTAAAGATAAGAAAGATATTTTTCTTTGTGGACTAGATAGATATGCAGATGAAATATTTTTTCCTATGTTAAAAACACTAGATGTGTCTTTTAATAAAGATAATCTTCCCGACATTTTAAAAAATATGATAAAAAAATATATAAGCAATCACAAATTATCAGCCATAGCACATGAAGAAATAACATCAATGACTCATTCTGATAAAGATGTAGCTCTCTTTTTCCATAAAAAAGAAATGGAAATGACTACTAAAATATCTGATTTACTTATAAAAAACAATTTTGAAATAGAAAATATAAATGAAAAAGTTCATGTCGTAATTGGGCTTATAGATAACCTTTGTCATGAAATCGTTTATCATAAGCATAAAAAATTAGATTATGATATCATGACAGATATAGTTGTAGATAATATTGTAAATATACTAACAAAACAAGACTAGCATAATGCTAGTCTTGTTTTGTTAGTTTTGTTTCATTTCATTTGATTATTGTATCATTTTATTATCTTATTATTAAATCATTATATGATTCTATTTATTCTTATATCAATATTCTTATTAATTATAGTTTATTCATTATACTTTTATAATTAGACTCACTAATTCACCTTATTATGTAGATGTTCCTTCATTCAAGTATTTTCTATTACTTTCTTTATTAATAGTATTAAAAATGATTTTAAGAAGAGCTTTGAATTTCATAATTTTTAAAAGTAAACAATACAATGTATAAATCAATATTCCTGAAGCAAATATAATACATACCCATACCAAGTACCAAACTATAAACTTACCAAAACTATAATAGCAAATATCAATCCAATTTTTTTCTAACCATATGTTTCTAACAAAAGCATTGTCATGTATTAAATAAATCATAAAAGTCGAAGATGAAATGTAATTGATAAAACTTATATTATTCATTTTTATTCTTCTAAATATTTCAAATAATGCAACTCCAATTAATAAGCAAAAAATACTATATTCACCATATGAATTAAGGCTTTGATACATTCCTTGTGCATTATTTCTTATAGCTTCATTTATATTAACTACAGTATTAGTATAATTATTAATACAAATGCCTAATATTGAAAGGAAAATAGCTAAAAATAGAATAATAGTTCGCAAATTATTAAATGGATTATACAATCGAATAAAACCACCTAATGAATAAATAAAGATTCCTGTAATTAATGATAACAAATTAGGACTTATACCTGATATAGCATTCCTTAAAAAAGCGATACTTATTACAGAAAACATAATTGCTAAAAATACTAAATATTCATTTTTATCTAATCTATTTAGATATTTATTTAAAAATACATAAGCTATAGCTATAATTCCTAAATAATAGCCAATAAACCAATAATCAAAATTAAAAATATCAAAATTTATTATTCCTAAAAAATTACGAGAATGAAATCTATAATACAAAATTGATCCAACTACAACTATAGGAACCACAAACACTAATTGAGAAATAATCTTTTTAATTTGCTTAGTAATATTTATTTTTCTATCAATAAGAAAATATCCTGTTATTAAAATAAAAATTATGTTTCCTATTTTTCCTGTTGCCATAAATAATTGAGGTAATAATAGTTTTTTAAAAAAGCATATTTGATTGAAGCTTTCACCTAATGCATATAAAGATTTATCTTCTAGTTGCACCTTAAAACAATGAATTGTTATATGGTGTACCACAATCATTAACATTGCTATTATTCTTAAGATTTCGAAATTAGATTTTCTTAAATTTTTATTCATTATCCCCACTCTCATTTAGTTTCAATCAACTATACATCTAATAACATATAGTGAATATTCAATAAAAATCTTTTAATCTTATTTATATTACAAAAGGAACTAATTTGTAAATATTGCATTTAAAAAAGATTTTTAAAGAAAGAATAGGATTATAACAAATAAATACTAATATAACTAATATTATTCAACTGTTAACAAAGCAAAAAAAAATGAGAGTTAAACTCTCACTTTTTTGGTGCGGATGAAGGGACTCGAACCCCCACACCGAAGTACTGGTTCCTAAGACCAGCGCGTCTACCAATTCCGCCACATCCGCATAAGACAATATTTATAATACTCTTTTATTATAAAATTGTCAAGTAAAATAATTAATTTTTCTCTAGTAATTTTTCCATAGTATACCAAGCAAGTTCAGCACATTTTACTCTTGCTGGCATATTAGAAATATTTTGAAGAGCTCTAGCATCTTCTATTGAATCTAATTCTTCTTCACTTACTTCTTCTCTTTTAACCATTTTTAGAAAAATACTAATCATCTTTAAAGCTTCATCTTTTGATTTTCCTTTTAGAACATCAATCATTATAGAAGTAGAAGCTTGTGAAATTGCACAGCCATGACCAGTAAAAGCTAAGTCTGATATCTTATCACCATCCATTATTATTTCTAATGTAATATCATCCCCGCAGCTAGGATTATGTCCATGTTCTGAATCTGTTTTATTATCTAATTCATGTTTATTATATGTCGCAGTACTTTGCTCCATAATAATATCTGTATACATTGATTCTAAATTATCCATTATTTTTTTATCCATTTCTTAAACATATCATATGTTTTATTTAAACCATTAATTAGTTTATCTATATCTTCTTTAGTATTATACATATATAAACTTGCTCTTACAGTAGAGTCAATATCCATGCTTCTTAAAAGTGGTTGTGCACAATGATTTCCGCTTCTAACGCATACGCCCACACTATCTAATACACTTGCGACATCATGTGGATGAACACCATTAATATTAAAAGAAATTACTCCTGCTTTTTTAGATAGGTCTTTAGGACCATATATAGTAACAAAATCTAATTTAGATAATTCATCAAATAAGTACTTTGTAAGTTCTTCTTCAATTTCTTTAATTGTATCCATTCCTATACTATTTATGTAATCAATAGCTGCAGCTAGTCCTACTGCTCCTCCAACATTTTGAGTACCTGCTTCAAATTTAGCAGGAAGAGGTGCAAAAGTAGTCTCTTGTTCATATACATATTCAATCATATCACCACCAAATAAAAATGGATCCATTTTATTAAGTAATTCTTTCTTACCATATAAAACACCTATTCCTAGAGGTGATAACATTTTATGACCTGAGAAAACTAAAAAGTCACAATCTAAATCTTGTACATCTGTTTTTATATGTGGAACACTTTGAGCTCCATCAACTACAACTATAGCTCCTACTTCATGCGCTTTTTTTACAATCTTTTTAACATCATTAATAGTTCCTAAAACATTTGAAATTTGTGTTATACCAACAATCTTTACTCCTGGTACAATTTTCTTTTCAATTTCTTCATCTGTTAATAAACCTTCTTCATTAACATACATGTACTCAAGTAAACATCCACACTTTTTAGAAACAAATTGCCAAGGAACTAAATTAGAATGATGTTCCATAATAGAAATAACAATTTTATCATCCTTTTTTAGATTGTTTAAGCCATAGCTATAAGCAATTAGATTTAAACTTTCCGAACTATTTCTAGTAAATATTATTTGTTCAGGTGATGGACTATTAATAAAACTTGCTACTTTCTTACGAGCATTTTCATATATATTAGTTGCCTCAATACTTAATTCATATGCTCCTCTATGTGGATTAGCATTTGCTGTTCTATAGAAATTATCTACAGCTTCTATAACTTGTTTGGGTCTTTGAGTTGTTGCTCCACTATCTAAATATGCAATTTTATCCCCATCAAAAATTGGGAAATCTTTTCTTATTTCATAATTTGTCATATTTCATCTACTCTCTTCATAATTAAACTTTGGCAATTGTCATTTGGAATATCCTTTATTATGCTGCTAAAGTTAGCTTTTACTATAAGTTTCTTAGCCGCTTCATATGGAATTCCTTTAGTCATAATATAAAATAATTTTTTCTCATCAATCTTACCAGTAGAAACTCCATGAGCTCCTTCTACATCTTCTTCATGGCATAAAAGTACAGGAAGTGATCTTGAAATTGCTTTATCACTTATAAGTGTACAATTCTCATTTTCTTTTCCAATTGATTTAGTGCATCCTTCTTTAAAATCTATAAAGCCTTTAAAGTGTTTTTGAGCATTATCATTTAAAGCTCCTTGTACTCTTACATTACATTTAGACTTTTGGCCAAATTGTTCTATTAAATAATTAATATCAATTAATTCATCTTTATTTCCAAGATATATTGTATCAACATTGTTCTCTGTACAGAATCCAGATTGAATTGAATGATAATTAGAAACTCTATTCTTTCCACCAAATTCAACTAATGAATGTTTTAATTTGCTATTATCTTCTAATTCATTTTCAATAGCTATAAATGAATTAGAGTCATAGTCTAACATATTAGAAATTGTAATATGTGCATTTGCATATTCGTGAACCTTTACTTTTTGTTTTAAAAAGTGAAAACCTGTTCCTTCATATACAAACAACAATTTTACTTTTGAATTCTTTCCAACATCTATTATTACATTATCAATTAGAGTATTTGATTCAAGTTTAAATAAAAGTCTAATTGTATCTTTTATTACTTTTCCTTCTGGAATATTTATATAAATATTTTTATTTGATTTAATTTCTAATCCTATTCTATTATCTAATACCATAGAATCATCATTAATCTCTATTGGTAAATCTTTATTATCTTCAATTGACATTTTGTCGAATTTTGTCGTTTTTGGAAGTTTAAAGTTTAAAGTAATATCATTAATTCCAAAATTATTTGCTGTTCTAACAGGAGTAGGATTTAATACATATTTCATTATCCAATTGCTCCTTTCAATTCAAGATTAATTAAGTTATTCATTTCTACTGCATATTCTAAAGGAAGTGCTTTTGAGATTGGATCTGCAAATCCTCTTACTATCATGGCTTTAGCTTCCTCTTCTGATATTCCTCTTGTCATTAGATAAAATATAGCTTCATCTGATATTTTTCCTATTGTTGCTTCATGAGAAAACTCTACATCATCAGTTTCTATTTCTGAAACAGGAATAGTATCACTTCTAGATATGCTATCAAGCATTAAACTTTCACAAGATATTGTTACTTTAGAATTTTTAGCATTTGGTCTTATTCTTTCAACACTTCTAAATGTACATATACCCCCAGACTTAGAAATTGATTTAGAATTAATAACGCTTGATGTATTTGGGCTATTATGTACAATCTTAAGTCCTGTATCTAAATTTTGTCCTTCACCTGCAAAGCTAATTCCTGTAAACTCACATTTTGCTCCATCACCATTTAATATACTCATAGGATAAAGCATAGATATTTTAGAGCCAAATGAGCCAGTAACCCATTCAATTTTTCCATTAGCTCCAACAATTACTTTCTTAGTATTAAGATTTAACATATTTTTAGACCAATTCTCTATTGTTGAATATCTTAAAAAAGCATTATCTTTAACAAAAAGCTCTACACATCCTGCATGTAAGTTTATTTCATTATATTTAGGGGCACTACATCCTTCTATAAATTGAAGAGATGCTCCTTCATCTACAATAATTAAAGTATGTTCAAATTGTCCTGCTCCTGGTGCATTTAATCTAAAATAACTTTGAAGTGGAATGTCTACTTTTACACCTTTTGGTACATAAACAAATGATCCACCAGAGAATACAGCATAATGAAGTGCAGCAAATTTATGATCAGTCATTGGTTCACATTTCATAAAATACTTTTTTACCATATCTGGATATTTTTTTACTGCATCATCAAAATCAGTATATATTACACCTTGTTTTACTAGTTCATCTTTTATACTATGATAAACTATCTCACTATCATATTGTGCTCCAACACCAGCAAGAGAAGTTTTTTCTGCTTCTGGTATTCCTAATTTATCAAATGTATCTTTTATATCTTCTGGAACATCATCCCAAGACTTTTTCATATATACTTTAGGCTTTACATATGTAGCAATTTTAGACATATCAAGCTCTGATAAATCAGGTCCCCATGTTGGCATACTAAGTTTATCAAAAGTTTCTAGAGCTTTAAGTCTTATTTCTAGCATCCATTCAGGTTCATTTTTCTGCTTAGAAATTTCTTTGATTATCTCAGGTGTAAGTCCTATTGTTTCATATGAATAATCATTCTTTTTCTTAAAATTATAAATGTTTTCATTTATATCATTAACTTCGGTTTTTTCTTTCATCTAGTCTCCTAAATAATTACTATATCCTTCTTTTTCTATCTTCTTTGCAAGAGTTCCATCACCTGTATAAACTATTTTTCCATCTACTAATACATGTACATAATCTACATGTAATTGTTCTAATATTTTAGTTCCATGTGTAATTATTAAAACTGCATTTTCTTTGTTCTTAAACATATTTATACCATCTGAAACAGTTCTTATTGCATCAACATCAAGTCCTGAATCAGTTTCATCTAGTATTGCAAGTTTAGGATTTAATGTAAGCATTTGCAATATTTCATTTTTCTTCTTTTCGCCACCAGAAAAACCTACATTTAGGTCACGATTAGAATAAGTTGGCTTCATATGTAGCTTTTCCATGTTCTCTTCTAATTCTCTTTTAAATGCAAATACTTTAATTGGTTCACCTGTTACATTAGCTTTAGCTGTTTTTAAAAAGTTAGTAACAGATATTCCTGGAACTTCTGCTGGAGTTTGAAAAGACATAAAGATTCCTTTTTTTGCTCTTTCAGCTGTCTTTAATTCATTAATGTTTTCACCATTAAAAATTATATCTCCACTTATTAATTTATATTCAGGATTATTAAAGATAACATTAGCTAAGGTTGATTTTCCTGCTCCATTAGGTCCCATTATTACATGAATTTCTCCTTTTTTTATCTTAAGGTTAAGACCTTTTAATATCTCTTTTTCACCTGCATTTGCATAAACATTTTTAATATTTAATAATTCCATTTAAGTCCTCTAAATTAATATATATTTGTTATTTGTTAGAGCGTTCTAACATTTCAATTTTAACATCTTATCTTAGGCTTGTCAATATAGTTTTAACTATTTAAAATTGACATTATATTCCAAATATGCTATACTTTGGTTAAGTTTCGTTTGAAACTTTGGTAAGCTTAACAAAGATTGCCACGAACATTGAAAACTCAAGCTCGTCCGTTCATTGAATGATCGCACATGAATCTAAAAAGAATCGAGGTAGCAAACAATGGAAAAGAAATTTTTTGGCGGGGTATTTTGCACGGCATTGCTCTATACTATCCTTCTGATCTTTCAGGGGACAAGTTTCATTGCAATTTGCAGTTGCGTTTTTGCAAACCTGGCGTGGGTACTCTTTATGCTCTGCAATTGGAGCACCCTCTCCCAAAAGGGTAAGACCCTTAGTATTCTCTTTATGATCCTGATGGACATCTGTTTCTTGCTGTTCATCTATTACAAAGTTTTGGCGCTGTAACGCCATTGTCTCTAGCTTGAGTTTCAATGTTTAGGAGTCTGGTCCCCGCGGCCAGGCTCCCTCTTTTTATTTTTACTACACTTTACTTTTATAAAAAAGTGTGCTAATATTTTTACGTGATATATTTGCAGATGTGCTGGAATTGGTAGACGGAACAGACTCAAAATCTGTCGGGGTTTCCCCATGTGGGTTCAAGTCCCACCATCTGCACCAAAAAAAGCAGTAAGAAGATTATTCTTCTTACTGTTTTTTACATTTCAAACCTTTATTATGTTTTAATCAATATTATTGACATATTTTGTCATTTTTGGTATAATAATTATACAAGCTTTGTGCTTGTTTATATATATTTCCTTTTTGTTCCAGTCTTTTTAGACTGTTCACATAGTAATAGTAAATCGCATCACGCATTCAGTAATGAAAGGAAGGTATAACTATGACTTATTCTATGCAGAACCTCATCGAAGACAGCATCCGGGTTTATCCTGGTATGATTGTTGTCTGGCCTCAGTTTGGTAAGGAAGAAACCCTCAATGTGATGGAACTCGTTCCGAAGTTCAATGGCCACTATGCGGCAAATAACTCAACGGTCAGTTTCATTACAGGCGACAATTTTTATGTCACGCCCTATACCCGCAAGGCAATGAAAGTGTTGAGGGACAGCGGATTTTGCGAGGCTAGCTTTTACGTTCCCTTCTCTAATTGGGATTACCCCAAGTTTGAGAAGACTCGTTGGGAGAGCCTCCGGGAAATGGCACAGAAGTCCTACGAAGAGGATTTCAAAGCTGACTGCTACCGCTATTGCGATGAGCATGGCATTGGAGCGATCAGCGAAGAAACCCTGAAGAGATGCTTCAAGATGCCCAGCACGGGTGTCCATGTAAAGCACCTGTACTTCGAGAACTGGTACTATCCGATCATCAATTCCTGCTGCCTTGACTCTTGGGGAGTCGACAAAATCGGCCGCTACTGCACCAACAATGGTAAGGTAGTCTTCGTCTACCGCGATGGAGCAACTTATGTTGCCAAGGGTTACAAGATCCTTGACGAACTCCGTTCCGCCGGCTACAAAGAAGATGGCCTGTTCGTCCCCTTCTCCAATGGTGAAGTGATTCAGGACCCTGCTCTGAGGAGCATTTGGGAGGAACTCGGCAAGAACTAAGTGAATCCTACTAGGTTGGAACTCTCCTTCCTAGGGCAAAGGAGCCAGGTAAAACTGGCTCCTTTGTTTTTTTATTGTTTTTTATTATTTATTTTATTTAAATAATTTTAAACTATTTTTGTATTCTCTATATAATTAATTATTAATTATTAATTTTCTATTATTTATTATTTTAATTATCATCTTTATTCACAATAAGTAATTATAGAATGTTTTTCGATAACATCATAAACTAGCTTATTTCCTATTTTTATACTTATTTGTTCATTATTATTTGTATTATTGCAAATCGTAATAATTGTCTTATTATTATTTTTACATGTTGCAACGAGTAATTTATCATCTTTTAATTTATTTTCGATAATAATAGATCCTGGTTCGAAATACTTAGATATATGACCTAGATAATAATAAATTGGAGTTAATTTATAATGATTGTTTTCATCTAATATAATTGGGCTTTTACAAAAGTTTCTTTTATCAGTTGGTCCTCCTTTATAATCTAAAAAGATATTCCAATCTATATATCCATTTCCCCCATTATTAATATCTTTAATAATATCATCTATATAAATTTCACCATCATTTATCCATCCAATTTCATCATATGGAGAAAAGCCACAACATCCTTCTGTATGAATCATCATAATGTCTTTAAACTCTTCTCTAGTCTTTTTTACTTGTTCTGGATGTGGTCCAGTATAATAATGATATCCTATTCCTGCTATATATGGATTCTTTTGAATTAAGAATTTAGCAACTTCACTTAATCTTTCTTTATTATGATCCCATACTAATAACTTAGTATCTAATTTATACTTTTCCATTTTTGGAATCATATAATTATAAATAAAGTTTTTTTGTTGATCTAAAGAAAAAATACAAGATTCCCAAATTTGTCTTGCCTCCGGTTCATTTTGTATAGTTAAATATTTGATATTAATTCCTTCATCATTGTATGCTTTAATAAATCTCGTTAAATACTCTGAATATAAATCATAATACTTTTTTCTTAGATGTCCTCCAAATATTAATAACCAATTGGTCTTCATAAATCTAGGAGGAGACCATGGACTTGCTACAAAATCTAACTTCTTCTTTTTTTGAATTTCTTTTATATTTGGAATAATACTTTGTCTATCATGGTCTATTGAGAAGTCTCTTAAATCTCTCTTTTTAGCTAATTGATATTTCTTTAAGCAAAAGTCATTACTTGCTATAGCAACTCTTCCTAAATTATAGTTTAGGCCAGCTTTACTATAATATGCATTGATAAAATCTTGCTTTTCTTCTTCAGATAGTTTATCCATATTATAGGAACTTGCTTCAGTAACAGCTCCACCCATACCAATCCATGATTGTTTTTCTTTATTTGGAAAGACTTCAATAGTAACTATTTTACTGTTTTCATTATCACTTTTACTATTAGCTTTGCTATCTATATTGTTATTCTTTTTATTATTGTTTTGGGAGAAATCAATTTTTGATTTCTCCCATCTTTTGTTTTTATTAATATTAGTTTCAATTTTAATCATAGATTATTCCTACTTTTCTCTATACTCCTTTGCGGCTTTAATTAATCCTACAAACAAAGGTGCTGGTCTATCAGGTCTAGATTTAAATTCTGGATGAAATTGTGAACCCACAAAATATGGATGATCTTTTATTTCTATCATTTCAACTAATAGATTATCTGGTGAAGTTCCTATAATAGACATCCCAGCTTTTTCAACTTGTTCCCTATAATCATTATTAAATTCGTATCTATGTCTATGTCTTTCGCTTATTTCAGTACTTTTATACAGTCTATAGGTATTACTATTTTTATTTAGTATACATGGATAAGCTCCTAACCTCATAGTACCACCTTTTTTTGTTATATTCTTTTGTGATTCCATAATGTGAATTACTGGTTTTTTGCACTTTTCGTCAAACTCTAATGAATTAGCATCTTTAAGATTTAATACATCTCTAGCAAATTCAATTACTGCTAGTTGCATTCCTAGACAAATTCCTAAGAAGGGAACTTTGTTTTCTCTAGCATATTTTATTGCTTGAATTTTCCCTTCAATTCCTCTATTTCCAAATCCACCTGGTACTATTATTCCATCATAATTATTCAAAATGGTTTTAGCATTTTTAGATTCTAACAATTCAGAATCTACAAAGCCAATTTTTACATCTACTTTATTTGCATATCCTGCATGCTTTATGCTCTCTACTACCGAAAGATAAGCATCTTCTAATGAAACGTATTTACCAACTATAGCAATGTTTATTTTCTTTTCTTCATTACCTTTATATTCTTCATCTATTTTTTTGAAGGTCTTAATCATCTTTTCCCATTGTTTGTTTTGTGCTTCTTTTCTTCTTAAATGTAAATGTTCACAAGCACATAATGCCAATCCTTCTTTTTCAAGCATTAATGGCACTTCATAGAGATTTGATGCAGTCATATTTTGAATAACATTTTCTTTTCTTACATTACAAAATAGCGCTATTTTATTTTTTATTCCTTCTGGTATTTCAACCTCAGTACGACAAACTAAAATATCAGGTTTAATTCCAATTGATTGTAATTCTTTTACAGAGTGCTGTGTTGGTTTAGATTTAAGTTCATTTGAACCAGAAATAAAGGGTAATAATGTAACATGTATATATAAAACATCTTCTTCCTTATTTTCAAGTCCTATTTGCCTTATTGCTTCTAAGAATGGAAGAGATTCAATATCTCCAACTGTACCACCTATTTCTGTAATTACCACATCTGCATTTTTGCCTAATCTATATACTTTGTCTTTAATTGCATCTGTTATATGAGGAATTACTTGAACAGTCTTTCCTAAAAAATCTCCTCTTCTTTCTTTTTCAATAACTTCGCTATATATTTTTCCTGTTGTTATAGAAGAATATCCATTTAAATTTTCATCTGTAAATCTTTCATAGTGTCCCATATCCAAATCGGTTTCTGCTCCATCATCTGTCACAAAAACTTCGCCATGTTCACATGGGTTCATAGTTCCTGGATCCACGTTAATATAAGGATCCATTTTTTGATTTGCTACTTTATAGCCTCTATTCTTTAGTAATCTTCCAAGAGATGCTGCAGTAATTCCTTTTCCCAGTCCTGATACGACTCCTCCTGTAACAAAAATATATTTTGTTTTCATTACACACCTCCTTTACTAAATATAGAAAATATTAAACTTACATCTTTGCATCACAGGTAACATTTATTCCCATATTTTTTAAAGCTACTAATTCTGATTTAGAAATAATATATGTTACATGTGCTTCACATCCTCTTAAATTCTCTAGCTCATTTATAGCCTTTTCAATTATTGGATTTGTTATTGAACAAACGCTTAATGCTATTAATACTTCTGATAAATCTAAATAATATAAAGTCTTATAAGAAGTTTCTTTTTTTACTTTATAAATAGAATTTAGAACTGCTGGTGATAATAGGTATTCTTCATCAGGAATACCAGTTATCTCTTTAATAGCATTTAAAAAGGCTGCGCTAGTAGCACTTAAAAGTTCTGTTTCTTTTCCTGTAATAACTTTTCCATTATTAAGTTGTATTGCCATTATATTTGTATTCTTTTTCTTGGCAGTTTTATTAGCAACATAAGCAACTTCTCTATCTAGAGGACTTAATTCTAATTTGTCCATTAAAGATTTTGCTATATCTAATGTTGCTTCATCACATAGATTTTGAGTATAATCACTTCTTATATTGTAATATCTTCTAATTATTTCCTCTTTTGCAGCTTGTTCAACTATCTTTTCATCTACAATACAATCTTTAATCATATTAACACCCATGTCAGTAGGCGATTTGTATATTTCTTTTCCTGTTATTTTATAAATAATATTTTTTAATATTGGAAAATTTGAAACATCTCTATTATAGTTAACAGCATATTCTCCATATGCTTCCATATGGAATGGATCAATCATATTAACATCTTTTAGGTCAGCTGTTGCTGCTTCATATGCAATATTTACTGGATTTAAAAGACTTAAATTCCAAACTGGGAATGTCTCAAATTTAGCATAACCAGCATTAACACCTCTTTTATACTCATGATACAATTGAGAAAGACAAGTTCCTAACTTTCCGCTATTAGGCCCAGGTGCAGTTACTACAACTAATTTTTTAGTAGTTTCAATATAAGGATTTTTTCCATAGCCTTCATCACTAACTATAGTTGCAATATCATCTGGATATCCTTTAGTAGGTCTATGAATATACATCTTAATCTTTCTGTCTTCTAACATCTTTTTAAGATGAGAAATATTATCTTCATCATGATACATAGTAACTACTACACTATTAATATTTATATCTAGGCCTTTTAACTTTTCTATTAATCTTATTAATTCTAATTCATAGCTTATACCATAGTCAGCTCTTATTTTATTTTGAGATATAGCAGCAGCATTTATGCAAAAAATAACTTCCATATCATTTTTAAACATTTTAAGCATTCTAATTTTATTATCAGGTCTAAATCCTGGAAGAACTCTAGAAGCATGATAATCATCAAATATTTTTCCACCAAATTCCAAATATAATTTGTTGTCAAACATTTTGATTCTTTCTTTTATTTTCTTGCTTTGTATTTCTAAATATTTATCACTATCAAATCCTATTTTGTCCATTTTTCTCTCCTAGTATTTATTAATATAAAGGATATTTAAATCTACATCCCCATTTACTCCATCAATTCTTCCTTTGCTTGAATATTGCCACATATAATACTTGCCCATATAATTAGTTTTCTCTACATAGCTAGCAATCCATACATTTTTTACATATTCATCTAGCCATACTCTATTCATATAATTTGTACTACTATATAAAGCACCTTCAAATCCAGCATTTTCAACTTCAGTGTTGAATACTTGAGCCATATGATTCATATCATATAAACTTATTCCAAGTTCACTAAATTTATCCCAACTTTCCCAATCAAAACAAATTGGAAGCTCAGTTTTCGTAATCCCATAATTCTTAATTTTCTCTATTGTCCATTTTGCTTGTTGTTTAGCTTCTTCTGTAGTCTTAGCATATGAATAAAAATAGAATCCCAAATCTATTCCTTGAGCTCTTGCTCCTTGAATATTATTATCAAAATAAGAATCTTCTTCTATTCCTTTGTCAAAACCTTTTTGGTATCCAACTCTTATAATAGCAAAGTCACATCCTGCTTCTTTAACTTTAGCCCAATCTACATTTCCTTGGAAATAAGAAACATCTATTCCAAGTTTAGTATTATCATTTTTATATAATTGCACATCATCTTTAAACTTTCTAGTAGGAGTATTATCATTTTCATTTGCATTTTCTGTAGTTGAAGTCCTTCTTGTAGATGAAGGATTAATTATATGTAAAGTAAAGCTAAAATTATTAACATTATTACTTTTATCAGTTACTCTATATACTAAATTATAATCCCCTACAGTTTTATAATCGTAGTCTCCAACGATTTCACGTTTAGGATTTGGATCACATAAATCGCCACTAAAGAAATTTTGATTTAAATCCACTTCATGATCTTTAAAATATGTAATACTAGTACTTCCTAAAACTTTTGGCTTTACAGTATCTACTACATTTATCTTGAAAGTGTCTGTTTTTCTTTTATTCTTAGGAGTTAAATAATTAAATACTACATCTTGTTCTCCAAGCTTAGTTGTATCCACTTGGAAGTCATATTCTAAAGTTCCTTCCATCTTTTCGATAAAATCAGATACATTTCTCTTTGCTAAGAATTCAACATTTAAATTTTGTTTATATTCGATATTTGACTTACTTTGAGCCGAATTTTTTATTCTATTAACCAATGCCCAAACAGAAAAGGCAATTATAGCGAGAACTATAACTGCCTTAATTCTATTCATGAGAATTCTTTTATCAATCTTGTTTTTAGTGTCAGATGTAGTATTAGTATCTACATATCTATAATAATTATCATCATTATTTATTTTCTTTCCCATATAAATCTATATCTCCACTTTTATTAACTACTCTTCCAACAGCTGCATTTTTTAGCATGTTAGCACAAATATTGCAAGGAACTGGATTTAAGTCTTCTTCAAAAGTATATTTTCCATTATTTTCTATAACTTGCTCGCAAGCAAGATATACTGTTGATCCAATAAGTTTGCTTCTTTCAGTTGCAATTAATGCATTTTGTTCAGCATGTACTGAATTACAATTTTCATATCCATGATATCTTTCAGCTCCTGCTCTTTTACATACACCAGTATCACAACAATTATCTTCTCCTCTTGGATTTCCACAATAACCAGTTGCAATAATAATATCATCTTTAACAATTACACATCCATAATGTCTACGTAAACAAGTACTTCTTTTGCTTACAACTTTAGCAATCTCAAGGTAGTATTCATCTTTGCTTATTCTTTTATATCCCATAAGTAATCTCCTTAATTTATATTTGAGATTTTATCACATATATTTTTTTAATACAATAATAAAAAAATAGAAAGTATAAATAAAAAGAAAATAGAAAAAAATAAATAATAAAAAAAAGCAAAAAAATAAATAATTAAAAAAATAAACAAATTAAAAAAATAAATAATTAAAAAAATAAATAATTAAAAAAACAAAAAAATAAACATAAAAAAAGATCTAAAGTTTCCCGCTTAACTTTAGATCTTTCTTTCTCTTTGGTATTATCTTTAATCAATTTTATCAAACTAACTGTTTGACTTTAACTTTTGTTTAAACTCTAAATCCTCTTTTTTACCCATGTCATAAGTGCTTATTTCATGGTTTCAATGACCTAAATAAGGATAAACTTTTTAAAAGTTAATTTCCCTGTACACAAGATTTCAACTCTCAAATGGTCATACTTTTACTTTGGTTTAAACTAGACCTCTCTTTTTAATCAAAAGTATAGCACTTTTCTCTTGATCTCAATGACCGAAACAAGGCTCCGACACTTTTTAATTATTACTCCAAGATTCCCATTGCGCATTGGCAATCTTAATGGTCATACAAAATGGTAATAATCCTTTTCTTTTGATTGTTTTCGATAATATCTTTTTCTTTCGTGTTATGCCTCTAGCCGTTTTATTTTTGGTTTCTTCCATTTTATTACCAGCTAAAAACATTTTGATTATCCTTACTCACACTAATTTTATTTTTGTATATTTATTATTTAGTGCTTTCTTGATAGCAAACTTAATTGCTGTATTCATAATAACAATAATTTTTTTAAAATTAAAGTATAATTTTGCTTTTTAATATAAATGTAATATTTCTATTCACGACCTACTTTAATTGTCCTTACCGCATGCACTATAGTCCTTTTTTTACCTGTCATATTACATGTAGAAAGAGTAAGTATATGTGAATCTTCACTTAATTTTGGATGATTAAATTGTACTAAACTTTTCTTTAAAGTTTCATCTATAAAAGCTTCCTTATCATCTAAGTCTGTTCTTATTGGATCTATAGTTGGCTCATTATAATATGAAGAATAAACTAAATACTTCATATTATATTCTCTAGTGCATACATTTATGTATACTTCATTTCCTAGATTACCTTTTACTATTTTTTGTAAAGGATTAAACATGTTGCCATTATGCATATTATGTCCAAAAATAACAGTATTATCATCAGAAAAATCTGTACTATTCTTAAAGTCCATAAATATTGATCCATTAATATTATAATTTTTAGTAATGTCTTTATCTAGGTAATAACTATTATCTGTACTTTGCAATATTGGATATGAAATACTTGTATTTGGTATTTCTATAAAGCCGATTACATCATTATTTTCTTGGATTAATTTATCGATATCAATATAGTTAAAATCTTTTGTTTGATCTACTATTCTGTTTTCTACGACTTGTTGTTGTATAGCCTCAAATATAATTGCTTGGGAATTATTATCTTTTTGTCTTTCAATTAATGTATATGTAGAAAAAACAAAAACTCCGCATAGTAAAAATAGCAAGAGAATTAAGAAAATCTTCTTGCTTATAGAAATATGAATTCTTCTTTTAGAATAATTATTTCTTCTCCTTCTATCTCGTCTTCCCATAACACTTCCTTATCGGTTTGAATTATATAAAAAAGAGATATTTTAGTCAAATATCTCTTTTTTTATCTAAACTCTTTTAATATATTATATTAATTTATTATCTCCTATCTTCTATCTTTAAGATATTTAATAATAAATGTAATACCTAATAATGATCCTATTGCAGCTATAATATATAATGTAACATTGATATCACCAGTTTGTGGTGAACCTTTTGTTGTGCTTGATGATTTTGAATTTGTAGCTACAAGTGCATTTGTATCAGTTTCAGTTCCAACAATAGCATATTCACTTAAATGATTTGTATTAAATGATACATAAGTTCCATCATAAGAAGCATTATATAATGTAACTAATTGATCATTTTCTACATATCCAACTTTTATTGATGAATATTTTGATAAGTCCATATCAGGTTGTAGTGTAATTCTCATGTTTTGTCCTTCGATTGGAACTTCTTTTCCTAGTTTCATGATTTTAATATCATATAGACTAACTACACTTGCATTATTTAAATTCTCTGTTACTTCTTTTTTAGAAATAACTAATTCCCAATCTGGATCAACTGTTTTATCAAATTTAACTCTTCCATTAATTGCTGAATTTGCACTAGTTAATATACTCTTATCATCACTATCTAGTGGTTCTGGTTCAACTGTATTTGTTGGATCTTCTGTAGTTGTATTTTCATCTACTACATTGTTTTCTACAACACTATTTTGTGTGGTTGTATTTTCTTCAACTGTATTGTTTTCAACTACAGGTTCATCTTTTACAATAATTGTTGCTTCAGTTGTTAATTCAGATGCTGTATGTGTAATTGTTATAGTTGTTGTTCCTTCTGCAACTGCTTTTACTTTTCCAGAAGAAGTTACTGTTGCAACATCTTCATTATTTGATTTATATGTAAATGCTTTTTCATCAGTTGTATCTGATGGAGTAACTTCAATATTTAATGTTTCTACTTTACCTTTTTCTAATGTAATCTTATTAGGATTTGCTTTGATTGATGTAATTGGAACTGTAACAGTTACTAAGCAATTTGCATATGCATTTGCATTAGTTGTAGATGTTGCTGTTATTGTTGCGGTTCCACTTCCAACAGCTTCTACTTCACCATTATCTTTTACTGTTACAACTGTTGGGCTTGAAGATTTAAATGTAACTCCTTTTAAGTCATCATCAACATTTGTTGGAGTATATGATACTGTAAGAGTTGTTTTATCCCCTTTAATCATATCTAATTTATTTTCATTAAGTGTTACGCTTTCAACACCTTTTCTAACAGATAGTGTAACTTCATTTGAATTAAGCTTTCCATCAACTACTGCAGAAATAGTTGTTGTTCCTTCTGCTAGGGCACTTATGTTACCATCATTATCTATTGTCATAACATCGCTATTAGATGATGTCCAAGCTATAGTATCTGGTGATGCTCCATCAGGAGTATATGTTGCTACCATTTTATCTGTTTCACCAACAGTATATTTATCTTTAGGACTAGAAATGCTAACTCCAGTAGCTTCTATCTTTTGAATCTTTAATATTACTGTATCATAAATATCACCTTTAGTATTTCTTGCTTTAATAGTAACAGGTGAATTTGATTGTGTATGTGTTGTAACTAAACCTGTTTGATCAACTTCCATAATATTTGAATCAGATGATGACCAAATAATTCCAGCAGTAGGAGCATCCGCAGGTTCTGTCTTTAAACCTAGTTGCAATGTGCTATTAGCTGGTAAAGATGTATTATCTGGATATTCAGTATTTGAAACAGGATTTACTATCTTAATACTTGTTAAAGATGCATTAACTTTTACATGATAAGAAACTGAAGTTTCTCCATTACTTAATATTAAATCAGCCTCTCCTTGATTAATTGTATATACCCACCATGCAGTTGATTTTTGAATTATCAAAAGGACATTGCTATTACTTGATTCTAGTTTGCAAGAACTGAAATTATCTGCTTTGTATCTTGCAGCATAGTTTCTAGCTACCTCATTGTATGCTACATACTCAAGTTCAATATTTGAAGGCATTGCTGTACCTGATGCGTTATCTAATAATTCTAAGGTATCTCCTTCTGCTTGATATGCTCTCTCAATTAAATTATTAAATGATATTGTTCCTTTATTAAAAGAAAGGAATCCAATTGTAAGTATAATTAATGTGACAACTACTATCTTAATTATACGAGATTTAATAAGCTTTTCATTAGTCATTTTTAGTACCTCTTTTTATTTCATAATTAATTTATTTTATTTTATCAAAGGGTCTTTTGGTAGTAAAACGATTATTAGTTTTATTACGAAATTGACTCATTGTTTTAAAATTAAAGCAAAATTATTTTTTATAAAAACATCTTGAATTTATTGGAATATTATGTTAATATAAAAACATGATAAATAAATACAAAAAGTGAGTGTGTATATATAAGCTACACAGGGTTTAATACAAACCTACACGTTTTAAGGATACTTTGGCGGAGTCACTACTGTTTTTCAGTAGTACCCCGCCTTTTTTGTATTTTTTGAAATCATAAAACAAAAAGAAACAATTCAAAGAAAGGAGAAGCTTATGACAGTCATAAAAGTTAAAAACTTAACCAAAACATTTAAGGTTAAAGAAAAAGAAAAAGGTTTCATTGGAAGTTTAAAATCTATTTTTAAAACTAAATACAAATTAGTTTGTGCCGTTAATGATATTTCATTTGATGTTGACGAAGGCGAAATTATAGCTTTTATAGGTCCAAATGGAGCTGGTAAAAGTACCACAATAAAAATGCTAACAGGCATTCTTTACCCTAATAGTGGGTCTATAGAAGTACTTGGCATTAACCCTACAAAGTCTAGAAAAAAACTTGCTTATGAAATTGGCACAGTTTTTGGACAAAAAGAACAACTTTGGATGCACTTAACAGCCTATGACAACTTTAAGTTTTTTGGAGCCATTTATGATATTCCTGAGAAAGAAACAGAAAAGCGTATTGATGAATTGAGTAAGCTTTTCGATCTTGAAAAATTTATAAATACTCCTGTCAGAAACTTAAGTTTAGGCCAAAGAATTAGATGTGAGATTGTTGCATCTTTAATTCATAAACCAAAAGTTTTGTTCTTGGACGAACCTACTATAGGACTTGATCCTGTTGTAAAAGAAAGTATCAGAAAATTAATTAAAAAAATGAACAAGGAATATCATACTACTATATTTTTAACTAGTCATGATATTTCTGATATTGAAAAATTATGTAAGCGCGTAATAATAATTAATGATGGTCAAATTGTTATGGATGATTCTATGACTAATTTAAAATATCATTATATGGATAAAAAAATCATAGAAGTAAAATTGAAAGACAATATAAATCTTAGTAACAAAAAAGGTATTAAAATTCTTAAAGAAAAAGCTAATAGCTTGAAAATAGAAATCGATACCAAGGTTACAGATTTAACTGCTGTTTTAAAATTAATAAATCCTGACAACATTGTTGACATTAACATCTCTAATACTCCTTTGGAGGATATTATTTCTGCAATTTACAGAAAGGAGTGACAATATGAGAAAGTATATTCATATATATAAATCTGAACTTATGAGTACTTTGCAATACATGTTAAACATATTATTTAGATTAATTAATTTCATTTTGTTGATTTTTATATTTATGAATCTTTGGACTTATATTTATGATAATCCAAATGAATTGATTAATGGTTATTCAAAAAATCAAATGGTTTGGTATGTAATCATGACTGAAATAATTTGGTGTGCAATTGATGGAAGACGTTATTGTAGAAGAATAGTTGATGATGTTAGAAGTGGAAATATAGCATATATGATAAACAAACCTTATAGTTATATAGGTTATGCTATTTCAGGTCATTTAGGAGAAACAACTATTAAGACCTTAATTTCTATAGTTGTTGGTTTTTCTTTAGGAATCATATTCTTAAAAGATTTTCCTAGTTTATCTATTCCAGCTATATTACTAGTTGCATTATCAGGATTTCTTGCAATATTAATTAATACTATATTAATAACTTTTATAGGTTTAATATCTTTTATTATTGAAGATGCAAATCCTATTTATTGGTTATATAGCAAAATGATATTAGTACTTGGAGTTCTATTCCCTATTGAATATTTTCCTGGAATTCTTGCACAAATTATGAGATATAGTCCTATATATGTTACTTGCTATGGTCCTGCTAAATTATTTGTAGACTTCAGTTATGCTCAAGCACTAGAAATATTATTATCTCAAATAATTTATGTTGGCATAGCATTTGGATTATGTTTCGCACTTTATAGGAAGGGGGTAAAAAAATTAAATGTTACAGGCGGCTAAAAATCAATTTAGAGTTACTCTAAAGACAATTAAATATGGATTAATGCGTGAAATGCTTAATAAAACCAGTTTTATTATGAACGTTTTATTTATGATTCTTAATAATGCTAGCTTTATTATTCAATGGATAATACTATATTCATTGAAAGAAGATGTTGGCGGTTATTCTTTTAATCAAGTATTACTACTTTGGGCAATTGCCGCTTCAACATATGGTTTTTCACATTTTATATTTAAAAAGGCATATACACTATCAGATACAATTACAAATGGTAAATTAGATAGTTTTCTAGTACAACCTAAAAATGTTCTTATATCTGCAATTACAACAGATATTGAAGTATCGGCATTAGGTGATATCTTATATGGATATATAGTACTTTTTATTAGTGGTATAACAATAACTAAATTTCTATTATTTACGCTCTTTACTATTACTGGAGCAATAATAATAACAGATGTTGCAATAATACTTGGTTCTTTAAGCTTTTGGTTCGGCAGATCAGATATGATTGCAGATACTGGAAACAATTTAATGACAAGTTTTGCAACTTATCCAGATGGAATTTTTAAAGGTTTAGCTAAAATATTACTTTTAACAATAATTCCAATTGGCTTAACAGCATATTTTCCTGTATGGATTATGACGAAGTTTGATATAAAATTAACTTTTATAATTATTATACTAACTATAGCAATTACAGCATTAACTTTTGTCATATTCTATAGAGGACTTAGAAGATACTCATCTTCTAATTTAATGATTTCAAAAATATAAATTAAAACGTGAATACACTTAAAGGCAGTGAGATAATTCTCACTGCCTTTTTAGTATTTACTTAATTTTCAGTTTCTTTAGCAGAATCAAACATATATTCATTATTTATTTTAAGTGCTTGATCTCCAATTATCTCTAATAAATCCTCATCTGAAATATCAACTTTTGGGTTTACTTTTTTATATTCATCTAATACTATTTTCTTTTCTTCTATAGTTAAACCTAACATTTCATATTTTCCATCAATATAGATGGCTTGATCTCTAGTATAGTTATCTTTCAAAAAATTATAAATTGATTTTTCTCTCTCTCTTTTCTTTAATGTTTGTTCATAATTATCATCTAAATATTCTTCTAATACAAATTGATATATATTAATATTTTTCACATAGTATCTATCATTATTGATTATATATACCCATTCGCTTTCAATGTAACTATTTGCTTTAAAATCTAATTCATTTAAATTTTCTAATTTATTTTTTATCTTTTCAAGATCACTCTTAGAAATATTTTTTATAAAAATATGTTCTTTTACGGCCTCATATTCTATATCTTTAGGTCTGTTTTCATCTATATAAATGTCACCATTTTTGTATATTTTATATTCAACATCTATACTTCCTGTTACTTTAAATAGATTGTTTTCGTAAATAGTAATAATAGGCTTATTATTGTTTATTATTATTATTATAGATAATAATATTACCAATACAATAATCGATACTACTAAAATTATTTGAGACTTTTTCATCATTAATTCAACATCCTTTGTCAATACAATTAATTTATACCAATGTTATATATGAATTTGTTCATTGAAGCTTACATGATGGTTCTATTATTTTTATATTATTTATTATTTTAATAATCTAATATAAAATAATATTCTGGACCAGATCCTATATTCTCTTTAATATTTTGTCTAATATCAAATTCTTCTGTATTATTTGATACTTTTTTAAAGTTCATTATACCACCTGGTGATTCTGGAGAAATAAACTCTTTTGCATTTATTTCTATAGAGCCATCCTCTTTTATATTAGCAATTGCACTTTTTTTCTCTAATTGTAAACAAGTATCCGTATGATACACAAATATTGGATTTAATACTATCTTTTCTCCATCAAAACTATAACTTCCAGTATAACCTCCAAAATCTGTAAAATAGCCAAATGTTCCATCTTTAGATATATACAATGCATCTTCAGAATTATTTGTTTTTAATTCATATTTTCCAATAATTGAATCTAATTTAATTATGTTCTCATTAGATGTTACACTATTTTCAGAAGTATTATTATCTAAGGATTCTTTTTCATCAACATCTGCTTCATCATCATTACTATATAACTTTTCAGTTAAAGTCATAATATGATTTGACAAAAATACTACTTCTTGATCATGCTCATGCTTCTTTCTTACAAACATTACGCTTCCTACTGCTATAACTATAAGTAATATTATTATAATAGCACATAATAAAATACCAATTGACTTTTTCATTTCTTATTTTATTTGTCCTTTCTTTTGTTAATTTCTTAAATTATATTATAAAATAATAATTATTGGCAATAAAAATCTACCCGTAAAACGGGTAGTTTTTCTTTTGCCCTATAAGGGCATATTACTGGCTGCTCCCTTTAGGGAGCTTTTTATTATG
>OCVV012846863.1_pt1 | contig 38065 bp, 34 predicted proteins | sample 1539721 | NCBI WGS metagenome assembly OCVV01 (sample SAMN02144230, study PRJEB22623) | gut metagenome | biome: sheep rumen | host: Ovis aries | place: New Zealand | reverse complement strand
GGATGTCGGTATATAAAAAAATGCACTGTCGCTTTGTCGCTATGTCGCTTTTGAAACTTTGACACTTTCTTGCAAAAGGTCAAAAATGCGCACTATTATTGGTCGTTTTTTTGACATTTTGATACTCCTGATAAGACTCGTAACTATCAAAAAGATAGAAAGCGACAAAGCGACAAAAGTTTCAAAGTTTCAAAGTATCATGTCATTTGATACTTTCCAAAATTGGGTCTAACCCTCGCGGCTACTCCCGCGATCCCCTTTTTAGCGTCTATGCCCGCGCATCTATGCGCGATTCAGATTACGTCCCCGACAAGGAGCGTTAACTCCGCCCCTTCGTCTATTAGCCCCTAATTTGATTAGGGGGGGGGAAGCGTTTTTTCTTTGTCCATCTTTTTACAACTTGTATCTTTTTTATATAGCTTGTATCTTTTTCTCAAAAAAACAAGCAAAAAAGATACAAGCTCCAACATCGATTAGACTTCGATTGAAGGTCGTTTCTTGCTGCTTGAAGGACAGGGCGTACTGCGGAGTAAGTGCCTCCTATTAGGGTACGTAATGAGTAGTACAATAACTAACGAATATCCAACGAATAACTAACTTATCACTAACGATTGGATGCTTGTGCTGCGTGTTCATGTAAAAAAAAATGACATGGCATAAGTGGCAGAAATGGCAAAACTTCTGCCACTTATGCCACTTATGTCAGTGCAAATTTTTATACTCCCGTCCATTTTTCTCCTTAAAATCAAATAAAAATGCGCGCATATTTGCATATGTCAAAAAAAAGCAGTAAATTTGCAGCCGCAAAGGTTTGGAGACCTAAGTTTCTTTTAATTTGCAATTAAAAATAAAGAAAAAACAACGACAAAAACAATAAAAAAGGCAATAAAAATATCTATATATGACAGAGTTTAAGTATGCACCGATGTTTCAGCTCGGAAAAGACGAGACTGAGTATTATTTGCTGACCAAAGACCATGTACGGCTTACGGAAGTCAGCTTTCAAGGTTCGGACAAGAAAGAACAGATTTTGTTGGTTGAGCCGGAGGCATTGACCCTCATGGCGCAGCAGGCTTTCCATGACGTGAGTTTTATGCTTCGCCGCTCGCACAACGAGCAGGTGGCAAAAATCCTGCGTGACCCGGAGGCTTCGGCGAACGACAAATACGTAGCGTTGACTTTCCTGCGTAACGCCGAAGTGGCTTGCAAAGGTCAGCTGCCGCTGTGTCAGGATACCGGAACGGCTATCATCCACGGCGAGAAAGGACAAAATGTGTGGGTCGAAAGTCAAAAGTCGAAAGTCGAAAGACACATTTCCGATGAAGAGGCGTTGAGTCGTGGCGTGTATAACACCTATACGGAGTGCAATCTGCGTTACAGCCAGAACGCGCCGCTCAATATGTACGACGAGGTGAACACCAAATGCAACCTGCCGGCGCAGATTGATCTGGAGGCAACCGAAGGCATGGAGTACCGTTTCCTTTGCGTGACCAAGGGTGGCGGTTCTGCGAACAAGACCTATCTCTATCAGGAGACCAAAGCCCGCATCCAGAACCCCGGTACACTCATTCCTTTCCTCGTGGAGAAGATGAAGAGTCTCGGAACGGCAGCTTGTCCGCCTTACCATATCGCTATCGTCATCGGCGGTACTTCGGCAGAGAAGAACCTGCTGACCGTGAAACTCGCTTCAACGCACTATTACGACTCGCTGCCGACAACCGGCGACGAGACCGGAAGAGCTTTCCGCGATGTGGAGCTGGAGAAACAGCTGCTGCAGGAGGCGTACAAGATCGGTCTGGGTGCACAGTTCGGCGGTAAGTACATGGCGCACGACGTACGTGTTGTTCGTCTGCCGCGTCACGGTGCGAGCTGCCCGATCGGTCTGGGTGTAAGCTGCTCGGCGGACCGTAATATCAAATGTAAAATCAACAAAGACGGTATATGGATTGAGAAACTGGATAACAACCCCGCTTCTCTCATCCCCGAGGAGCTGCGTCAGGCGGGCGAAGGCGATGCCGTACGTATCGATCTCAACCAGCCGATGAAAGACGTTTGCGCCATCCTGACGAAATACCCGATTGGTACGCGTCTGAGTCTGAACGGCACGATCATCGTCGGCCGCGATATCGCTCACGCGAAGATCAAAGCGCGTCTGGATGCAGGCGAACCGATGCCGGAGTACCTCAAGAACCATCCGATTTACTACGCCGGTCCGGCGAAGACTCCTGCAGGCATGGCTTGCGGTTCGATGGGCCCGACGACGGCAGGTCGTATGGATCCGTACGTAGATGAATTCCAGGATCACGGCGGTTCGCTGATCATGCTCGCAAAGGGTAACCGCTCCATCGACGTTACCAACGCTTGCCAGAAACACGGCGGCTTCTATCTCGGTTCAATAGGTGGTCCCGCAGCTATCCTGGCGCAGAACAATATCAAGTCCATCGAGTGCGTCGAGTACCCGGAACTTGGTATGGAGGCGATCTGGAAGATTGAAGTGGAGAACTTCCCGGCCTTTATCCTTGTCGATGACAAGGGCAATGACTTCTTCAAGCAACTGAAGCCCTGCGAGGGATGCACGATCCTTTCGTAATCCCGTAATTCGAACTAATGGCAAGTAAGAGAAATAAATATCGCTTGGCGATGCTGGATGACCGGACGTTGCGCGAGGTGTTTCACATCCGCGTAAGTCTCTTGGGCGCAATCAGCATGATTACGATCATGATCGTGGCGCTCATTGTGCTCCTCTCGATCCTCATCGTCTATACGCCGATTCGTAACATCCTGCCGGGCTACAGCGAGAGTCTGCGTCAGCAGTTGGTTCAGGAGTCCGCGCGGGTCGATAGCCTGCAGGCGGATCTGACGACTCAGCGCCGCTATCTCGATGTCATCAAACAACTGACAGCCGGAGATATTGAGACCGACAGCGTGCAGAGCCTTGACTCATTGCAACGTGTGGAGCGGGCGCAGTTGGTAGCGCAGAGCAGCGAAGCGACGGAGGCTTTCAAGGCGCAATACGAGCAGAAAGAGAAAGACCGGCTGATGCTTTTCGATAACACGGAGACGCGTACCGTACGACAGCTCTACCGCCCCGTGCGCGGCGTGGTGGAGCAATCTGCGCGGCCGGATCTGCATGAATACAGCATCTCCGTCCGCACGACCAAAGGTGAGAACGTCATGGCGACCACCCGGGGCACTTTGGTGTCTGTGGAACGGCTGGCGGATAACACCTATCTGATTGCTCTCCAGAACGGCTCGTTCACTACCATCTACCGCCATGTGAGCCGTGTGCTCAAGAATCAAGGCACCATGGTTGAACGCGGCGAGTCATTGGGAATCATGGACGGCGAGAAGAATGTCTCCATCGAGTTATGGGACGGCGGACAATTCGTTAACCCGGAGGAGGTGATTGTATGGTAAAGCAGCTTTGTATCCTTGGTTCGACGGGTTCGATAGGTACCCAGACGCTGGATGTCGTTCGCGCTTATCCGGAGCGTTACGGCGTGTATGCCCTTTGCGCAAACAGAAGTATTGATCTGTTGGTCGCTCAGGCGAAGGAGTTTCATCCGGAGGTAGTCTGCATCGCCGATGAGAGCCTGTACGAAGCTCTCAGCTCTCAGCTCTCGGCTATCCACTTTGAAGGTAAGGTTTGGACCGGTGCGGACGCGATAGCTGAAGTGGTGACGATGGGTTCGGTAGATATCGTGGTCGCTGCGATGGTTGGTTATGCCGGTCTTCGACCCACGATAGAAGCGATCAAAGCCGGTAAGACCATTGCGCTTGCGAACAAAGAGACGCTCGTCGTAGCCGGAGAGATCATCTGCGAGTTGGCCCTTCAGCACCATGCACCTATACTCCCCGTCGATAGCGAACATTCCGCGATCTTCCAGTCTCTTGTAGGCGAAGACCGCTCGGAGATAGAGAAGATCCTCCTGACCGCTTCCGGCGGACCTTTCCGTACGTTTACCCGCGAGCAGATGGAGACCGTTACCGCAGTTGATGCACTCAAACACCCGAATTGGGAGATGGGCGCGAAGATCACGATCGACTCCGCCTCGATGATGAACAAAGGATTTGAAGTCATCGAAGCCAAATGGCTCTTCGGCGTGCCGATAGAGAAGATCGAAGTGCTCGTTCATCCGCAGTCGATTGTGCATTCCGCGGTTCAGTTTACCGACGGTGCCATCAAGGCACAACTCGGTGCACCGGACATGCGGCTGCCGATACAATACGCCCTCTCTTTCCCGGAGAGGCTGAGTAGCGATTTTCCCCGCGCAGACCTCTTTGCACTCAAGAACCTGACGTTTGAGAAACCGGACTTGGAACGCTTCCCGAATCTCGGCCTGGCATACGAAGCGATGCGCCGAGGTGGAAACACCCCCTGCGTCCTGAATGCCGCAAACGAGGTGGCTAACCTCGCTTTCCGTGAGAACCGCTGCGGCTTCCTGCAGATGAGTGACATCATCAGCGAGACCATGGCAAAGGCTGCCTTCATCGCCAAACCGACCTACGAAGATTATGTGGCAACCGATCTTGAAGCTCGGAAAATAGCAGAAGAAATGGTAAATAGTAAATGACCAAATAGTAAATGATTTGATGATACAAGCAATTCAATTGATACTCGCCCTTTCGTTTCTCGTGCTGATACACGAGTTGGGGCATTTTACGTTCGCAAAGATCTTCCACGTCCGCGTGGAGAAATTCTATCTGTTCTTCAATCCTTGGATCAGCCTTTTTCGGGCAAAGAAATTTGATGGCAAATGGCACTTCAAGTTCTTTGCGCCGAACGAGGACAAGGAGTGGGAGGCGCATCCTGAGACCACAGAGTGGGGTATCGGATGGCTGCCTTTCGGCGGTTATTGCGCCATCGCCGGCATGGTCGATGAGACGCACTCGACGGATGACTTGGCGGCTGAACCGCAGGAGTGGGAGTTTCGCTCCAGACCGGCTTGGCAGCGCTTGCTCATCATCCTTGGCGGTATTTTAGTTAATTTCGTAGGAGCCCTCGTGATCTTCACAATGCTTCTCTGGCATTGGGGATCGGACACCCTGCCGCTCAGAAACATCAACACCGGTCTCTATTATTCGCAGATCATGGTCGATGAGGGTTTTCAACAACAAGATAAGATCCTTTTTGTGGACGGTGCAGAGCCGGAGACACTGAGCGATGCAGTACAAGCCATCATCATCGAGGGCAAGCGTAACGTGACCGTCCTGCGTGGCGCGGATACCATTCAACTCGTTATGAGCGAAGACTTAGGAACCCGCTATCTGGCGCAGCAGAACGCCTTCGATAAGATAGAGCGCGAGAAGAAACGTGCTGACAAGAGTTATCAGAAACGCCGTTATACCTTGCTCTCTGAGTGGGTTCCGTGCGTCTTGGATACCGTCATGCCGGAGATGGCCGGAGCTTATGCAGGGTTGCAGAAAGGAGACAGCATCGTTTCCATCGCCGGCGAACCGACGCTTTGCAACGCGCAGATGGTGGAGGAACTGCAGCGTCACCCTTGCGACTCCGTTGCTATCGAGTACTACCGTGCAGGAGAAAAGCACACCACCAAAGCCTTCATCGGCGATCAGTGCAAGTTGGGCGTCGCTGTGAAATGGGATATCTTCGAGTTGGAGCACACGGATTATAATTTCTTCCAGGCCATCCCCGCCGGTATCCGTTACGGATGGGACATCCTGGCGATGTACGTCAAGCAGTTCCGCCTCGTCTTCACCAAAGAGGGCGCGCAGTCACTCGGCGGCTTCGGAGCTATCGGTTCGATGTTCCCGTCCGTATGGAGTTGGTACTTGTTCTGGCATATGACGGCTTTCCTAAGCATCATCCTGGCATTCATGAACTTCCTGCCGATCCCTGCGCTCGACGGCGGATACATCCTCTTCCTGCTGGTAGAGATCATCACGCGGCATAAACCCAGCGATAAGTTCCTCGAGCGGGCAAACGAGATCGGCTTCTGGCTCTTGTTAGCGCTCCTGATCTTCGCGAACGGAAATGATATACTAAAACTGTTTTTCTAATGGAGTATTTCGTTCATGAGTCGTCCTATGTGGACGAAGGATGCCAAATAGGCAAGGGTACGAAGATCTGGCATTTCAGCCATATTATGTCCGGCTGTGTCATCGGCGAAGATTGTAACATCGGGCAGAACGTTGTGATCTCACCCGACGTAGTACTTGGCCGTAACTGCAAGATCCAGAATAACGTCTCTGTCTATACGGGCGTGCGGTGCGAGGACGATGTGTTCCTCGGTCCGTCGATGGTCTTCACGAACGTCATCAACCCCCGCGCGGCGGTCAGCCGCAAAGACGAGTACCGTCCGACAATCCTCAAGAGAGGTGTCTCGGTGGGAGCAAACGCCACCATCGTTTGCGGTCACACGCTCGGCGAATACTGCCTCATCGGCGCAGGGTCGGTGGTAACGAAAGATGTACCGCCTTATGCATTGATGGTCGGCAATCCCGCCCGTCAAATCGGATGGGTCAACGCCCATGGAGATAAATGTGAAACTTTAGAAGAAGCAATGAAATGATACAACGAATCCAAACACTGTATTTATTAGCCGTTGTGGCTTTGGGCATCGCCCTGATCTGGCTTCCGGTACTTCAATTGGTAACGCCTGAAGAAGCCGCAGAGTTGCAAATCTATGAACTGAGCGCCGTCGGTGGCGCACCGCTGCAAGGTCTCTGGGGACTGCTCCTCACGACGATTCTCATTCCTGCTCTGGCGCTCGTGGACATCTTCCTTTATAAGAAACGCATCCTCCAGGCGCGGCTGAATATCTTCCTCACGATGCTCTGCTTGGGCTACTACGGCGTACTGGCGATTTATGTATGGCAGGCAAAGCTGGCGTTGGGCGTGGAGTGGCACATCCTTCCCTGGGCGTCATTCCCGTTGATCTGTATGGTGTTAACCCTTATGGCTACACGCCGGATTCTCAAAGATGAGGCACTCGTGCGCGCAGCCGATAGAATTCGATAAGTATGAATCCGCTCTTGTTTATTTTTCTTCAGGTAGCTGCTCCGACTCCTGAACAGATAGAAGCCAAAAGGGACTCCATCCGTGCCGGCGCGCGGATGATGATTGAGACCGCGAAGAACGACCCGCACACGTTCTGGCAAGAGGTCGGCGAGTCGATGTTGCAGTTTGGTATCAAGGTTTTGGCCGCTCTCCTGCTTTTTGTCATCGGCATGTTGCTCATCCGGTGGGTGAAGAATATCCTCAATCGGGTGTTTGCGCGTAGAAAGACCGAACCGACGATCGCTTCGTTCGTCTCCTCGTTCGTCTCCATCTCTATGACCGTCCTGCTGGTGGTTATTACGGTTAGTACCTTAGGCGTGAATACCACATCGCTGGCGGCACTCTTAGCTGCCGGAGGTATGGCAATAGGTATGGCGCTCTCAGGAACCGTCCAGAACTTCGCCGGAGGCATCATGTTGCTGGCTTTCAAGCCCTTCAAAGCAGGAGATTTCATAGAGGCACAAGGTACTTCGGGAAAGGTGATTGAGGTGAATATTACGGCGACGAAAATTCTAACGATAGATAACCGTGTGGTGATTCTACCGAATGGCGCACTCTCCAATGGTGTGATCAATAACTTTAACGGTCGTCCGCTTAGGCGTGTGGAGTGGAATGTGAGCGTCTCGTACGGCGTGGATGCAGCGAAATGCAAGGAGGCAATCTTCGCCATCATCAATTCTGAACCACGGATCCTGCAGGCAGATACAGATATGAAGCAACTCTACGAGGAACTGAATATCTCTGCGTACCAGCTTTCGACCGTTAACTATCGGATGGACGCTATCCCGGCGCCATTTGTAGCACTCAAGAGTTTGAACGAAAACGATATTACTTTTGTTGTACGGGCGTGGGTACGTGCGGACGATTATTGGGATGTGTTCTTTGCGCTCCAGGAGCGTTTCTATACCGAACTCCCGCCGCAAGGCTTCACCTTCGCTTATCCGCACATGGATGTCACGATGCTTAATAATGAATAAGTGGAGACTCTCTTAGGAAAAACATTGACGGAACTGCAAGAAGTCGCTCTCGCTGTGGGGCTGCAGAAGTTCGCCGGCAAGCAGTTGGCGGAATGGCTTTATGTGCGTCGTGTGAAGTCCTTTGACGAGATGACGAATATCTCCCTCAAGGGCCGCGAGGCGCTCAAGGCGAACTATACCATCGGTCGTCATGCGCCCGTCCGAGAAGCCGTCAGTCAAGATGGTACGCGTAAGTACCTCTTTGAGGTCTCCAATATCCAATATCCAATCTCCAATCATCAATCCTGTTTCATAGAAACAGTATATATTCCAGAAGACGACCGGGCAACGCTTTGTGTCTCGACCCAGGCAGGATGTAAGATGGGCTGCCGGTTCTGCATGACCGGAACCTTGGGCTTTCATGGTCATCTTACGGCGGGGGAGATTCTCAACCAGGTCTTTGAGATCGACCAAATGGCATTGAACAAAGGCCTCTCAGCCCTCTCCAATTTAGTCCTGATGGGTGAGGGTGAACCGATGGATAATATCGATGAGGTACTTCGGGCGTTGGATGTACTGACAGCGCCTTATGGTTGCGCATGGTCTCCCAAACGCATTACTGTCTCTACGGTCGGTGTTCCGGCAATGAAGCGCTTTATAGAAGAGAGTGAGTGCCATCTCGCGGTATCGATGCATAATCCTTTTCCCGCAGAGCGTGCAGAGATCATGCCGGCGGAGAAGATATTCTCCATAACCGAGGTGGTGAAACTACTCAAGAACTACGACTGGGCGCATCAGCGGCGCGTCAGCTTTGAGTATATCTGCTGGGCGGGGCAGAATGACACCCCTCGCCACGCGAAGGAACTGATCCGGCTCTTGCGAGGTTTGCCCTGCCGCATCAATCTCATCCGGTTCCATGAAGGCGTAGAGGAGGTCGCTACCACCAATAAAGAAAGCCGGCATTTCCCGGCTTCCAATGAGAAACAGATGGAGTGGTTAAGAGATTATCTGACCGCTAATGGCATCACTACCACCATCCGTCGTTCCCGCGGAGAAGATATCCTCGCTGCCTGCGGAATGCTCGTTAATTCGTTAGAGCATCTTGCTTAACTGCTCGTAGTATTTAGGTGAAACAGGTACGGGTTTGTTGGTACTATCCAGTTCCGCTTGAATAAATCCTTCTTTATCGCGTCTTAGTACCGTCACATGACGGGGATTGACGAAGTATGACCGCTGACAACGGATGATTCCATGTTTGGTCATGAGGTCTTCGATGCCGCGCATCGTCTGGCGCAACGAGTATTCCTTTAACTTGTCTCCTTCCAAATAATGGATGGAGATATAATTCTCTTTCGCTTCTATATAGAGCAGCACATCGTGCGCGATCACTAATTTCAGTCGCCCGGTACTATCTGTAAATCGTACCAGATCTTCCTCTGATGCCTCCTCTTCATCCGGATAAATCAACGCAAAGAGCAATGCCATAATGATGTATAAATAGGGCAGGATAGCAAACGAGAGACGGAGACATTGTGCTAAAGCCGGAAAATATCCGTAATCCCCGTATATCAACGCCATATACAGCGCAGCGAAGCAGGAAAAGATGATCACTTCAGCGAAGGACCACAAGCTGTACTGCCACCAGCTGAACTGATGTCCCTTTCCTACAACCATCATCGTGGTACGAGAGATTGCCATGATTCCGATTAAGATGCTGGAGAGCATCAAGACGTTGAAGATTGTCCCCAAACCTGCGTCCAGAAACTCCGTCATCCATTGACTCTCGTATATCAGGATGAAACTCAGGAAGAATACCGGCAGAACGAACACATGTAACAATAATGTGGTCAATGAGAGTAATGATGATGGAATTTTTGTCATAATTTTAATCTCCATTGTTAGAGTGACGAAATGAGAAGTACCCATTTTTCGTCCCTATATTTACGTTTTAGCCGTCAAAACGGCTTGTTTTATCACTATTTTTAGTCCCTAATCACAATTAGTTGCCAGGGTTGTGAAAAAGCAGTAATTTTGCACCGTTTTTAAATCAACATTGTATTATCTATTTAAATTCAAACGCATATGAAAACGGTTAAACGAATTGGAATGGACGCGCTGGTGGCGATTTATTGCTTACAAATACCGGCAGTAATTATTTATTTAGTTATTAATCTTTAAGTAATTAACTTATTAAATCACTATATTTATGGACAAGACCCTTATTATTCAGCCTGAGAGCGGCTTGCAGTACAACTGGCAAGAGATCGCTGCGAATCCCAGTGGACAACATGTGCCTGTAATGGATTTAGTGGCTTACAAAGCGCAATATACTAATAGGATTGCGCAAGCGCGCGCACACGGGCAAGAACCTGTTTTGGTTAGTCTGCCTATTATGGACGAGAATCGCTATTTCGCCTTTATCACGCGTGGCATGTCAATGCAGGAACGCAAAAACCTTTTATATTGGCTTGGCGGTAAGACCGAGCGTTTGCGTAATATCCACGCGCTCTATAACTTATCGCTCTTCCGCCTTGCTGCGCAACAATGCGTGCATATTATTGATATCACTTCGCCTATGCTCGCGAGTGCTCATTACGAGCAACTCCTCGAGCAAGACGGTGTGACGCTCTCTCCGGAGGGAAAGCAACTCGTAGATAACGAGTTATCTACGCTTATTAGCCGCTTTGGCCTGCTCGCGAGCTAAGCGTTGCTGCTCGCGTTGCATCTTTTCCAAACGCTCCATAAAGCCGGACTTAGGTTTTCCGGCTTTTTTCTTTTTATTCGCCTCCATCTCCGCTAACATCTTCTCGTCATTGAGCGTCCAGCGGAAGATCATCGTTTGCAAGATCGTGAAGAAGAGCGAAACAAGGTAGTAGTAGCTCAGACCTGCTGCGTAGTCATTGAAGATGAAGAGGAACATGAGCGGCATCGCGTACATCATGTACTTCATGAACTTCATGTTCGGGTCTGTAGCCTGTGACTGCATCGTGATATAGGTGTAAGCGATGTTACAGATGGTCATCAAGAGACAGAAGAGGGACAGGTGGTCGCCCAAGAGGGGGATGTTAAAGCCCCAATGGAAGACGGCGTCGTACGTAGAGAGGTCCTCTGCCCACCATAGTGATTTGCCACGGAGCTCGATAGCTGTCGGCAAGAACCAGAACATCGCCATCAAGACGGGGAACTGGAAGAGCATCGGCAGACAGCCGGACATAGGGCTGACTCCTGCTTGCTGGTATAGCTGCATGGTAGCCTGCTGGCGTTCCTGCATTTTCTCCGCGGGGTATTTCTCGTTGATAGCATCAATCTGCGGCTTCAACGCGCGCATCTTTGCGCTGGATTTATAGGAAACGAATACAAACGGCAGGATGATCAGCTTGATGACGATGGTCATTAAGAGGATTACTATACCGATGTGGAGCCCCCAGCTGGTGAAAAGGTCAAACATAGGGATGACGAGGGCTGTGTTGATCCAGCTCACGATCTTCCATCCTAATGGTACCAGTTTGTTGAGATACAAGCGATCCTCTTTCTCTTTGCCTTCGTCGTAGGCCTTGAGCGTGTGGTAATGGTTCGGACCGCAGTAGAATCGGAAGCCTGTCGGGGTCTTTCCCGTGAGGTCAAACGGTACAGAGGTCTGCGCGGTGTACTCCTTGATGTAGCCGGAATGTTTGCCTTGCAGGGTTGAGTGGAGTTCCGTTGAGGTGAACGCATCGTCGGCGATGAGGACGGTAGAGAAGAACTGGTCCTTGTAACCGATCCATTTGACGCGCGCGGACTCTTTCTGGCTGTCGTCCTTACTCTCACTCAGTTTCTCCATCTCGCCGCCTACGAGCATGTATTGCAGCTGCGCGTAACGCTCCTCAAACTTACGTCCCTGCTCTTGTTGCGGGATGAGTTGGCGCCATTGCAGCTCGAGCGAATTGACGTTCTGCGCCAGCTCGGTCTGCATGTTATGCGGCGCTACGGAGAGATGTACCATGTAGTCCTCGGAGAGCTCATAGATAAAATCTAAATAGGCATCCGGAGTGGAGGTCGGCAGACGAAGGATAGCTTTGTTGGGTTCCTCGCTTTTTACCGGTGTGAAGTACAAGTTAGCGGTCTGCAGAATACGGTTGTTGGCGGTAATAAGGGTCAGACCGAAGGCACTCTCATCTGCGCGGAAGAGACAGAGCGGGTTGATGCTGTCGCCGGAAGCATGGTACTCCAATAACTCCGCGCGCTCAATACGACCGCCTAAGGTGGAGAGCGTCAGTTTCAGATGCTCGTTTGCGAGGGTGATATACTTCTCTTCCCCTTGTGCTGCGGGCGCAAAAGTGCCATAAGCGGCTTGTAGCCGTTCTTGTATCTGCTCCTCGGTAACGATGGTCTCACTCTGTTGCGTCTGAGCAACGACCATCTGCAAGGAGTCGGAAATACGTTGTGTCTCCGCTTCGAGGAGACTGGCTGCGTTAATTGAGTCTTGTACGTGTTGGCGATGCGCCAATTCCTCTTTGGAGGGTCGGTTGAGCATCGTAAAACCAACGATAATTGCGGCTATCAGTAAAAAGCCGATCCAGGTGTTTTTATCCATTTATATATTGTTTAGAATTTCAAATGTCAAATTTCAAATATCAAATTTTATTCTTTTTTCATTTTGCCGAACATCAGTCCTACGTACAGACGCGGACCGCTCGGAGTCATAAAATTGCTCCAATCGACGTTGGGTGTCAGTTTGCTCTTGCTGGTCCCGAAGGGGAGCATGTAGTCGATGCGAATAATAAGTGCCATGTGGCCGGTGAGTCCGATCTCCATGCCGATATAGGGATCGAGCAGGAAGAACGGTGTCTTGGTGTAGGAGGCGTTATAGTTCGTCTCGCTATCTGCGCTGGTGACGGTAGGTGCGTCCGGCACGAAGAGTCGCTTCATCACTCCGCCGCCTACTGTCAGGCCGATGAGCGGGCGCACTTTTCCCCAGTCGGTGTAGAAGTCGCACATCGCGCCTCCCCATCCTGTGCGGACGTTCGAACCGGTTTTCATAAGCGGCATGGTGCTCACGAAACCTTCCGCGCCCAGGTGTATATGGTTGATTAAGTGTACGCGAAGCGTACCGCCCAAGCCCATACAAAAACCGTCATTCGGCAGGTTCTTCACGTAGTCCAGGCTACCCAGGCCTGTGTTGCTGAATACGTATCTGGGGTCTTTGGCAAAGAGGTAACCGCCGTGCAGCAGCATTCCTCCGGAGAAGCCGGTGAAAATGCCGGAAGAAGCCTTCTTGACCTCTTTTGGCGCATCAGTTTCCTCCTGCGCCTGAGCTGTCAAACTCAGGGGCAGAAGGGCTGATACGAGGATTATAAATATTGTTTTTCTCATTCGCTAATGATGTCGAAAGCGACATCCATCATGTTTGTAAAAGAGTTCTGACGTTGCTCTGCCGTGGTTGCTTCTCCTGTGAGAATATGATCGCTGACGGTGCAGATGACGAGGGCTTTTTTGCCTGCACGTGCGGCATTCATATACAGCGACGGGGCTTCCATCTCGTCCGCCAAAACACCCATCTTTGTCCAGTTCGCCTTGCGTTCGTCTTCGCAGTAGAATATATCTGCGGAGAAAACGTTTCCGACATGGTACTTGTAGCCGCGTTTCTCTGCGGCTTCTACTGCTTTCCGGCAGAGTTCAAAGTCAGCAATCGGTGCATAATGACCCGGGAGGTTGTATTGCTGGTCCCAGTTGCTGTCGGTGCAGCTACCTTGCGCGATTACCAGGTCGCCGAGTTTCACGTACATCTGGCGTGCGCCGCATGAGCCTACGCGGATGATGGTCTCTACGTCGTAGAAATTGAAGAGCTCATACGTGTAAATGCCGATGGACGGAATACCCATTCCGTGACCCATGACGGTCACTTTCTTTCCTTTGTATGTGCCGGTGAATGCGAGCATTCCGCGTACATTGTTCACTTGTACCGGGTTCTCCAGATAGCGCTCTGCCATCAGTTTGGCACGCAGCGGGTCACCGGCCATGATCATTGTTTTTGCAATCTCTCCGTACTGCGCACCGATGTGCGGAGTAGGACAATTTTCTTTTGCCATAATTGTTGTGTTTTATAAGGTTAATATATTTCGTGATTCCGTAATTACGTAATTACGTTAATTTCCATTATATTTATACCACTCGATGGCTTTCTCGAGGTCTTCGGGCGTATCGATGCCGATGGTGGCTTGTGAGGTCACGCCGACACGTATCTTGTAGCCGTTCTCGAGCCATCGGAGTTGTTCGAGGCGCTCAGCGATCTCTAATGGACTTTGCGGTAAAGTGGTTATTTTGCTGAGGACATCTGCGCGGTAAGCATAGATGCCTATGTGCTTGTAGTACTTGCCGTCCGAAGCAGCAATCACTTTGCGGGAGAACATCTTCGCTTCTTGGGTCTCTACGTCCCAATTCACTTTGGGTGAGTTGGGGTTTTCGATAGCGTTCTTATCTTCCGCAAAGGGTTGTATGAGTGTCGCTATGTCTGTATCCGGGCGGTCAAAACAAGCCATGAGCGATTCTATCTGCTCGGGTTGGATGAAGGGTTCGTCACCTTGGATATTGATGATGACGGTGTCCTTGTCGTTCTGCTCGCGCCATGTCGGTGTGGTGATGGCCTGGTATGCCTCCAAGCATCGGTCGGTACCGCATTTATGGTCAGGGCGTGTCATGACCACTTTGCCGCCGAAGGTTTCTACGGCCTCGTATATCCGCTCGTCATCGGTAGCTACTACGACGGTGTCGAGGGCTTTGCAGGCTTGCTCATAGACGCGGCGGATGACCGTCTTGCCGCAGATCTCTGCTAAGGGTTTGCCCGGGAAACGCGTGGAAGCGTAGCGGGCAGGAATGATGCCTATGAATTTCATATTTAGGATTTCAAATTTATGATTTTAAATGTCACCTGTTTCAATCTTACTGAGCAGGGTAATGGCTCCATTAATCGTCTTGACGTTGGTAATGGTGATATACCTTCTGCCGGTTTTGATACCTTTCTTATCCCGCTCTTCGTGCAGGGAGCACCGTTCAGCGCGTGTAGCGGCATACTGGATCATGTTTCCGAACACCTGCGATTGCCAGAAGGCGTCTTTGTGCTGGACAAGGTACATGGTCATGTGTTCTCCTTTGAGGAGTATCTTCTCTATACCGAGTCGGCAGCAAAGCCATCTCAGGCGCACGACGTCTAAGAGTTCTTCTGCGGGCTGCGGCAGGACGCCAAAACGGTCTATGAGCCGCTTGCGGTAGTCCAAGAGTTGGTCTTCGCTGCGTAAGTTATCCAACTCGCGGTAGAGGGTAATACGCTCGGAGATGTTCTCGATGTAATCTGTCGGGAAACACACGGCGATGTCGGTCTCCACCTGTGCGTCGGAGCACCAAAGATGAGCCTCTCCCCGGCCCTCCCCTGAAGGGAAGGGAGTCTGGTCTTGCTCCCCGAGTCCTTCTTCTTCGCGGAGTTCTTCGATCGCTTCGTTGAGGATACGCTGGTAAGTCTCGTAACCGAGGTCGGCAATGAAACCTGATTGTTCGGAACCGAGCATGTTTCCTGCTCCGCGGATGTCAAGGTCTTGCATCGCAAGGTTGAATCCTGCTCCGAGTTCAGCGAAGGTACTGAGGGCTTCGAGTCTTCTGCGCGCATCGTCTGTGAGTAGTTCTTTCTCCGGCGCGATAAGGTAGCAGTAGGCTTTGCGGTTCGAACGTCCGACACGTCCTCGTAGCTGGTGCAAGTCCGCGAGGCCGTAGTGGTTGGCGGAGAAGATAAGGATCGTGTTCACGTTCGGTATATCCACTCCGGACTCGATGATGGTTGTCGAGAGAAGGATGTCGTAGTCGTAGTTGATGAATGCTTCGAGCCGCTCTTCCATCTCTCCTGCAGGGAGTTGTCCGTGCGCCGTGATGATACGTGCTTCCGGGCAGAGTTTCTGTATCTTTCGCTCGATGCGGGGAAGCATCTCAATGCGGTTATTGACGATGAAGATCTGTCCGTTACGTCCCATCTCCAAGTCGATAGCCTCTTTGATGATATCTTCGTCATCGACGGTGATTAACTCTGTTTGAACGGGATAGCGGTTGGGTGGCGGCGTAGTCATGACGCTCAGGTCGCGTGCGCCGAGTAAGGAGAATTGGAGCGTTCTCGGTATAGGTGTTGCCGTGAGGGTGAGGACGTCAATGTTCGCACGCAGCGATTTGAGTTTCTCTTTGGCTGCCACGCCGAACTTCTGCTCCTCATCGATGATGAGCAAGCCTAAGTCGTGCCACTCCACGGATTTGCCGATGAGTTTATGGGTTCCGATGAGGATATCTATCTTACCTGCTTTGAGATCCACTAAGAGTTCTTTGATCTCCTTGGCGGACTTGAGCCGGCTCATGTACTCGATGCGCACGGGGAAGTTCTTCATTCGCTCCGTGAAGGTGTTATAGTGCTGGAGGGCAAGGACGGTAGTCGGTACGAGTACAGCTACTTGTTTGCCTTCCGTCGCTACTTTGAAAGCCGCCCGCATGGCTACTTCGGTTTTGCCGAATCCCACATCTCCGCATACAAGTCGGTCCATAGGCATCGGGCTCTCGAGATCGCGCTTTACGTCCGCGGTTGCTTTTGCCTGATCGGGCGTGTCCTCGTAGAGGAAAGAAGCCTCCAATTCGTGTTGCATGTATCCGTCCGGTGCGCACGCGAAACCTTTCTGTTGTTTGCGGGTCGCGTAGAGACGGATGAGGTCGCGCGCTATGTCTTTGACTTTGTCTTTGGTCCGCTCTTTGAGCCGTTCCCACGCACCGGAACCTAAGCGTGCGATGGTGGGTTCTGAGCCTTCACGGCCTTTGTATTTGCTGATGCGATGGAGGTTATGAATGCTGACAAAGACATTCGCTCCGTCGCGGTAGTTCAGTTTGATCATCTCCTGCGGTTTGCCGTTTACAGGCGTGGTGACGAGTCCGCCGAATTTCGCTATTCCGTGATCGGAGTGTACGACGTAGTCGCCTATCTGTAGCTGGTTGATCTCACGGAGTGTGATGATGGCTTTGCCGCGTCGGGCATTCTCGCTGGTCATCTGTACGCGGTGGAAACGCTCGAAGATCTGGTGGTCGGTGTAGCAGCAGATTTTCAGGCCGCGATCTACGAATCCTTCGTGGAGGGCGGCGTTGATGCCTTGGAATGAGACCGCCTCCGGACTGACAGATTCAAAAATGGATTTTAGGCGGTCGAGCTGTTTCTGCTGCTCAGCGAGGATGTAGATCTTGTAGCCTTCTTCGATGTGCTTTTGGATGTCCTCCGTAAGAAGATCAAACTGCTTATGGAAGATTGGTTGCGGCAGGGTGTCGAAGGTAATCTTCGAGTGCGTCGGGAAGGTGCTCTTCTCGGAGATCTCGATCGTGCGATGGGTGTCGAGGTGTCCGAGGAGCCCTTGATGCCCCAGGCCTTCCAGTTTGTAGCGAACGACGGAGAAGTCGTTCGAGACCCAGATGGTCTCGGAGGGCAGGTAATCAACGATGGAGGCTTTTGTGTCTGAAGCATCGTCTTTTTGGCCCTTACCCACTATCTCACAGAGGTTGACGCGGGTCTTCGAGAGTTGGTCTTCAATGTCGAACTCTCGGATACTATCTATCTCATCGCCGAAGAAATCCAAGCGGAAAGGCGTGTCGTGGCTGTAGCTATAGATATCCACGATGGATCCGCGCACGGCGTATTGACCGGGTTGGAAGACAAAATCCACGCGTTCAAAGCCTAATTCTAAGAGTTGGGAACTGAGGGCAGATTGTTGTATCTCTTGTCCGACGCGGTATTGTACGCTGACAGCAGAGAGTTCCTCTTTTGCCGGGACAGGTTCTGCGATTGCTTCGGGGTATGTGACGATGATCCGGTTGCCGGTCGTTGTGAGCGCCGTGAGGGTCTCTGTGCGTTGGATCTGGGCAGCCTCATCTACTGCGCGCCGTTTCTGGCTGTGCGGGAAGAAGAAAACCTCTGTGTTTTGATTGCCGGACGCGTTTTTTATGTTCTTGAGGTCTGCGTAAAGGTATTGTGCTGCTTCGGAGTTATCTAAGATGATGAATAGGGGCGCGTTAAGCGCACCGAGCGCGAGCGCGCGTGCAGAAGCATGCAAGCCGGAGACAAGCACATGTGTGTCCTTGCCTCGTCCTAACTCCCGTCGGATCAGCTCTATCTCCGGGTGTTGGCTAAAGAGTATTTCCAGATCCTCTATGTTCATATACACAAATCGGGTGCAAAGTTACGAAAAAAAAATGACATACACAAATAAAAAATCAAAACAAAAAGTATATATACTATGTATATATAGTAAAAGTTGCAAAAATGACAAAATAGGGGTTTCATCCTATGGTGATCCTATGGTCATCTTATGGTGATCCTATGGTTAGGGTCTTATTAGGGTCTTGTTTTGGGGTTGTATTGGGGGCATATTGGGGGTATATTGGGGTTATTGGGGGTATATTGGGGGAGTTGATGGGTTAAGCAGGGGTTGTGCTTAAAGAGCAACTATTTAGCCAAAAAACAATCAAAAATGCAAGCAAAATGATTTTTTTTGCCCAAATATTTGCGTATTTGATTTTTTTGTAGTATCTTTGCAGCGTGAATTGAATGAGGGGACCCCGAAAGGAGTTCCCTCGCTTGTATAAAAAATACGCCTACCCCCGGCCCCTCCCTAAAGGGAAGGGGGAATGATTATGAATTTGAAAGAACAATTACAAGAATGGATCGGAGAGTACCTGAAGGGTACGGATTATGAGTTGATCACGCTGGAGGTTTCTGCGGGGAATGATATCCTCGTGGAAGTCGATCGGCTGGCAGGTGTGGATGTGGATTTCTGCGCGGAGTTGAACCGATTTTTAGTGGAGAAGATAGAAGACCGCTATGCTGACAGAACACAGACTGATTTAGATTATTCGTTGGAGGTGGGAAGTGTGAGTCTGACGGATCCGTTCAAGACGAAGATGCAGTATGAGAAGAATTTGGGGCATGACGTCGAGGTGATGATAAGTACAAAGGGACAAAGTACCAAGTACAAAGGGCAGCTGGTGAGCGTGGATGAGGAGACGTTCAGTGTGGATTGCGAGGAGAAAGTAAAAGTAAGTACCAAGGGACAAAGTACCAAGTACAAAGGTCCTAAGATGCAGATCGTGACGCATACATGGCGGTACGACGAACCGAAATATGTACGGTACGATCTGAAGTTTTAAAGGAATAGAGGGACTTGAGGGACTAGAGGAACTAGAAGCCCAAGAGGTAAAGAGAAATAAATTTAACAATATATCAAAAAATGGCAACAGAAAAAAAACAAGAGTCGATCAATTTGATTGACATTTTCTCGGAGTTTAAAGACTTCAAACGCATTGACAAGCAGACCCTTATCACGGTGTTGGAGGAGTCGTTCAAGAGCGTTATTGCAAAGATGTACGGTCCGACGGCAGACTACACGGTAATCGTGAACCCGGACAAGGGTGACTTGGAGATCTACCGTAACCGTCTGGTGATGGAGGATGGCGACGTGGCAAACCCGGATACGCAGATTGCGCTGAGCGATGCACTCCTGTTGGATGACGAAGCAGAGATCGGCGAAGAGGTGACAGATAAAGTGGAACTGGCTTCGTTTGGCCGCCGTATGATCCTGAACCTGCGTCAGACCTTGGCATCGAAGATTCTTGAGCTGCAGAAAGAGGTGCTTTATCAGAAGTACAAAGAGATGATCGGTCAGGTAGTGACGGGTGAACTCTATCAGGTGTGGAAGAAAGAGATGCTGCTGCTTGACGAAGAGGGCAACGAGCTCTACCTGCCGAAGCAGAACCAGATTCCGACGGATTTCTACCGCAAGGGAGAGATGGTTCGCGCGGTAGTGGTACAGGTGGACAACAAGAACCAGAACCCGAAGATCATCCTGAGCCGCACGGCTCCGTTGTTCCTGCAGCGGTTGTTCGAGCAAGAGGTGCCGGAGGTGAAAGAGGGTCTGATTGCAATCAAGAACATCGCCCGCATTCCGGGTGAGCGCGCGAAAGTGGCGGTTGAGACCTTCGACGATCGTATTGATCCGGTAGGCGCATGTGTGGGCGTCAAGGGTGCGCGTATTCATGGAATCGTGCGCGAGTTGCGTAACGAGAACATCGACGTGATCAACTACACGCCGAACATCAACCTTTATATCCAGCGTGCGCTGGCTCCCGCGAAGATTCGCACGATGGAGATCGACGAGGAGAACAAGAAGGCGAACGTGTATCTGCTGCCGGACGAGGTGAGCCTCGCTATCGGTAAGGGCGGATATAACGTGAAGTTGGCGTCCATGCTGACGGGCTACGAGATTGATGTTTACCGTGAGATCGACGAGGAGGATATGGACGATATCTATCTCGACGAGTTCAACGACGAGATCGATCAGTGGGTCATCGACGCGTTCAAGGCAATCGGTCTGGACACCGCCAAAGAGGTACTGGGTACGAGCAAGGAGGACTTGCTGCGTCGTACGGACCTCGAGGAGGAGACCATCGACGAGGTGCTTCGCATCTTGGCGGCGGAGTTTGCGAATGATTAAGAGGGAGGCCTACCCCTGCCCCCTCCCTAAAGGGAAGGGAAAAAAACAGTATCAACCCTGAAAAAAAGAGAATACTATGGCGATAAAATTAATAAAAGCATGTAAAGAATTAAATATAGGCATGGCAACTCTCACCGCATGGTGCGAGAAGAACGGTCATCCTATAGCTTCTGATCCGAACGTGCGCATTGACGACGAGCTGTATCTGCTGTTAGCGAAAGAGTTCAGCAAAGATCTCGCTGTGAAGATAGAGGCGGATCGTCAGGCAGCGGAGCGTCAGGCTCGTGAGGCGGCAGAGAAAGAGGCAGCAGAAGCGGCTAAACGTGCTGCGGAAGCAGAGGCGGCAAAGAAAGCCGCCGAAGAGGCAGCGCGCCGTGCGGCGGAGGCTGAGGCCAAGCGTGCGGCAGAGGAAGCAGAACGCGCTGAGGCTGCGAAAAAAGCCGAAGAAGAAGCGAAAGCCGAGGCAGCCAAGAGAGAGGCAGAGAAAGTTCAAGCGCAGGCTCAGGAGCAAGCCAAAACTCAGGAGCAAGCCAAAGCTCAGGAGAAGCCTCAGGAGAAACCCAAGCCGAAGATCTTCACCTTCGGTAAACCCGAGTTGACCGACGGGCCGAAAGTGGTAGGTAAGATAGACCTGGACTCCATCGACACCTCTACTCGTCCGGCGAAGAAGAGCAAAGAGCAGAAACGCAAAGAGCGTGAGGAGCGTCAACAAGCCCAACAAGCCCAGCAGCAAGCTGCGGCGGAGAAACGTAAACGCGAACGCATCAAAGCGAACGCGGCGAAGGTTGATCCCAACGACAAACGCAATCAGGCAGGCAAGAAGAACAAGAAGAACCAACCACGCGAAGCTACGCAGGAAGAGGTGGATAAGGCTTTGAAGGAGACGCTCAACCGCCTCCAGCAGAAGCAAAACAAATCCAACACCTCTAAATATAAGCGTGAGCGCCGCGAGCAGGAGCGTGAGAAACATGAACTCGAGATCATGGAGGCTCAGGAGCAATCCAAAGTGCTGAAACTGACAGAGTTCGTGACCGCGAATGACCTGGCGGTGATGATGAACGTGCCGGTGAACAAGATTATCGGAACCTGTATGAGCTTGGGTCTGTTTGTCTCCATCAACCAGCGTCTCGACGCCGAGACGATTAATCTTGTGGCGGAGGAGTTCGGCTTCCAAACCGAATATGTCTCTGCTCATGTGGCGGATGAGATCAACGCCGATGAGGTGATTAACGAGGAGGACATAGAGCCTCGCTGCCCGATCGTCACGGTCATGGGACACGTGGATCACGGTAAGACTTCGCTCCTTGACCACATCCGTAACGCGAATGTGATTGCCGGTGAGGCCGGTGGAATCACCCAGCACATCGGTGCTTATAACGTCAAGCTCAAGAACGGTCAGCACATCACGTTCCTGGATACCCCGGGTCACGCGGCCTTTACGGCCATGCGTGCACGTGGTGCGAAAGTGACGGATATAGCGATCATCATCATCGCTGCGGACGATGCGGTCATGCCGCAGACCATAGAGGCAATCAACCATGCGCAAGCGGCCGGTGTACCGATGGTCTTCGCCATCAACAAAGTGGATAAGCCCGGAGCTAACCCTGATAAGATCCGCGAGCAGTTGAGTAACATGAATATCCTCGTGGAAGACTGGGGTGGTAAGTATCAGTGCCAGGAGATCTCCGCGAAGAAAGGAACGGGCGTTTACGAACTCTTGGAGAAAGTGCTGCTCGAGGCGGAGATGCTTGACCTCAAGGCTAATCCGAAGAGACGTGCGAAAGGTTCGGTCATCGAGTCGTCGCTGGACAAAGGCCGCGGTTATGTAGCTACGCTGCTGGTGCAGGACGGTACGCTGCATATGGGCGACATCATCCTGGCAGGAACATTCCACGGTCGTATCAAAGCGATGTTCAACGAGCGCGGTCAGAAGATTACTGAGGTGCGTCCGGGTGAACCGTGTTCGGTATTGGGCTTAAACGGTGCACCGCAGGCCGGTGACGAGTTTAACGTCCTGCCGACGGAGCAAGAGGCACGCGATATAGCGAACAAACGTGAGCAGTTACAACGCGAGCAGAGTATCCGCACGAAGAAACATATCGGTCTCGAGGAGATCGGTCGTCGTCTTGCGATCGGAGACTTCAAAGAGCTCAATATTATCATCAAGGCTGATGTGGACGGTTCTGTCGAGGCACTCAAAGACTCGCTCATCAAACTCTCCACGGAGAATATTCAAGTTAATGTCATCCATGGCGCCGTAGGTGCGATCAGCGACAGCGATGTCATGCTCGCTGCGGCTTCCGATGCGGTGATTATCGGCTTTAACGTCCGTCCTACCGGTACGGCGCGTAAGATGGCAGAGCAGGAGGAAGTGGATATCCGAATCTACTCCATCATCTACGATGCTATTAACGAACTCAAAGACGCGATGGCCGGAATGTTGGCGCCGGAGGTGAAGGAAGAAGTGACGGCTACTCTCGAGGTGCTGCAGACCTTCCATATCTCCAAGGTGGGCACGATTGCCGGATGTATTGTGCGTGAAGGTAAGATCAAACGCGGTAACAAGGTACGCGTCATCCGTGACGGTATCGTGATCAAGACCGCTGAGTTGGCGTCCCTCAAGCACGTCAAGGACGATATCAAGGAAGCCGGTGTCAACACCGAGTGCGGTCTGAGTCTCAAGGCTTACGACGACCTCAAAGAAGGCGATATACTCGAGGCATTTGAGGAGGTTGAAGTAGCGAAAACACTATAGATTATGAAAAAGATAGCATTATTAGTTCTGGCAGCGGTTGCGTTAACCGGTTGCTGGACAACTATTAGGACAGTGTCGGAACCGGTAGTAGTGGTGCGCGAGAAACCCGTGCCGGCTCCTCAGCCGGTTCAACAACCGACGTATGTGACAACCGTAACGACGCCGTCACCGAAAGTGACGACGGTGACGACCTTCACGGTAACGAACTATAACACCGATCTGTGTTTCTCGCTGGACCTTAACGCGGTAGCTGCTGCTTTCGCAGAGTCGAACTCCGTCAGGGAGTTTGAGCAGATTCTTAACTCTAGTCGGTACATGATCAATAACCTCGACCTCAATCGCGACGGATGGGTTGATTACATCCGCGTTATTGAGACTTCCCGCGGTTATTATCACACGTTGCTCCTACAGGCTTGTGTGGCTCCGGGCATGTTCCAAGATATCGCTACGCTCGTAGCAGAACGTCGGCCGGATGTGCTTTATGTGGAGGTGATCGGCGATCCGTATCTGTATGGTTATAACTATATCGTTCGTCCTGTTTTCGTAAGACGTCCGCCGATGTGGAACGTGTACGGCCACACGACGTACGCCGTTTGGTCCTCGCCGTATTACTACGGCTACTACCCGTCGTACTACACGCAGCCTAAGCCGGTGGTTATCAACCATTACCAGGCGTACGTGACGACCTACATGACGAACCATCACTACTGCCACCACTGCGACTACCCCTCCAAGCCGTTCTATAGCGGTTATACGGAGATGACGCAGTCGCATCGCAGGAATGACTACGGAGTACAGCACCCGGATAACTCGTTCGAGCGCCGCGTGACGCGTACCGCTGCTTCGTCCGGCATGAGCGTGCGTAATGCGGCTCAGCTGCGCACCGAGGTAGAGAAGAGTAGTAAGCGTACGAGCGACAAGCCAAGTACCTCGACGCGTACCAGCGGCACCACAACCGCCACGACTACAAAAACCAGTACTACGACTACAAAGACGAGTACTACGAGTACATCGACTCGTACCAGCGGAGCATCGACCCGTACGAAGACTCCGACGCCCGGTACGACGATCGATACCCGTGTCAGTAAAAGCGGTACGACCCGCACCACGGTGAAGACCACCGACAGTACAGGTCGTACAACGACTGTGAAGCGTGAGAGCGGAAACTCAAGCCGCACGAGCAGTACTTCTACGCGAACAAGCGGTACAAGTACCTCTACCCGCACGAGCGGAACGTCCACTCGAACCAGCGGTACTAGATCCTCTCAAGATAAGCAGACTTCATCCAGCCCTCGTTCGAGCCGACGCGCACGTTGACCCACTCGCCGAGGGTCTCACGGATGGTCACTTTGGTGCCCTCGTGAATCGTAAAGAGGTCGGTTCCTGAGCGATCCGGAGAAGACTTGACATTGACAACACCCTGTGTGATGATAGCCTCATTGCGCAGGGTGTTTCTTTGATGCAAGGAGCCTGCGTTGAGTCCCGCGATGAGGGAGAAGAGAAGCGCTATCCATGCTACGTGGAAGGCCGTCTTGCGCAGCCATAACTCGCGGCCGAGAAGGAAGAGCAGGAGGGCAATCAGGGCGCAGATGAAGAGCCCTATAGAGGTGCTCCACCACGTGCGCTCGCTGAGACAGTTACGCACCGTGCGCGCCCATGCCGATAGGAAGAAATCCTGCTCGACGATATTATCCGTGATGCGCGATTGTGCAAAAGCCAGATTGTACCGCGCGTCTTTGTAGTTGGGTTTGAGACGCAGCGCACGCTCGTAGTTGAGGATGGCTTGTGCCAGCTCGCCTTGCTTGAAGCGCGCGTTGCCGAGGTTGTAATAAAGCGTCGCATCGGGCTGCTCGTCCAAGAGCGACTGATACATCGCCGCCGCCTCTTCGTAGCGACCGTCCGCGTACGCAGCGTTTGCTGCATCGAAAGCGTCCTGGGCAAAAAGGGCTGAACTACAGATGAAAAAGACCGATATAACGATATATCGATATACCGATATACCGAAGTTATTTAGAAATTTCATAATTTTTGTTCCTCCAGTTTGTTAATGATGTTGGTTGTAGCCTCATAGAGGTCGTCCATGTCGTGGTCGGTAGTCGGTGCGTAGCGGGCAAACTCTGCCGTCGAGAGTACGTTCTTTACCTCTGTGATGATCGCTTCCGGCACGTTCTTCTGCGCCAGCAGAGACGCGATATTCTCCTTGTTTAGGTCAGCCGTAGGTATCGACAGACGGTCGGAGAGGTAGGTCCACGCTGCGCGCTCAATCTCTTCGTAGAAATGATCTTTGTCGTTCGCTTTGAGCGCCGCGGCAGCGGCTTTGAGGCGCTTCTTGGCTACCTTGTTGGCTTTCTTGTAACGAACCCGTGCCAAATCGGCGTTCTCCTTGATCTGCTTGCGTAGTACGACGAGTAGGATCAGGGCGATGAGTGCCGGTATGACGTAGAACAACCATATATGGTTGATGTCTGATGTCTGATGTCTGATGGATGATGACTTAGGCTTTTTCGTATCGATGTAGCGGATGTCGGAACCGAGCTGTTTGATATCCTCTTTCTGGGCGTGATAAACGACCGCTCCTTCTTCGCTTCCCGCGCCGGATGAAGCGCCGGCACCGCGTTTCACGAGGATGGTGTACTCAGGTGTCGAGAGGGTCTTGTAGGCCTTCTCGTCGATATCGAAATAGCTGAACTTGACCGCAGGGATGGTGTACTCGCCTGCACTACGGGGGATAGCGAGGTACTCGATGGACTTGGTGCCGCTGACACCCGAAGTGGTGGTGTTGAAGTTATTGGTCACCTTCGGGTCGTACGGTTCGAAGCCTTCCGGCCAATCGATAGCCGGGGTCTTGAGCAGTTTCATGTTTCCTGCGCCGGAGATGTCCAACTTGATGGTCACAGCGTCGTTGGTCTGTACTTCGGTTTGCGAAATCGAAGGCGTCATCGTGAATTTTCCCACGCCGCCACTGAATCCTGCAGGCTTACCGCTCGGCAGCGCTGCTACATGGATCGTCACGCCGGGAGCAGTGAGCATCTTTGTGACGTTGGTGTAAGAGCCAAAGAAATCATCGAAGATCGACCGAACCTGTGACCTTGTCTGTACACGCAGCACGGCTTCGAAGTTCGCCGGATCAATCTTGATGTCTCCGGAGTGCTGCGGGTAGAGGATGGTGCGATAGAGCACGGCGGTCTGATAGTTTCGACCGTTATAATGCTCCAGCTCCGTCTGTATCTCTCCTTGCTCCAAGTCCTGCTTGAGGAAACCCGTGTACTCCGGTAGTTTGGTGTTGTTGGTCAACTGCGCTACATCGACGTTCGCGAAGTAGAGCTTGTAGGTGATCATCAGCGCCTCCTGCTCGTGCACGCGGGTCTTGGACGCGATGGTACGCACGAAAAGATTCTCAGAGTTAACGGCTCCGGAGGAACTCGAAGGCGCACTCTGGCTACGCTGACTCGCTTGACTGCCGGCTGAGGGCTGACTGCTCTGTGCCGGTTGCTCATCCTCGGGGAGAACTTGAATCCGTACGCCGTTGGACTGTACCTGCTCGCCATCTACTTTGACGGTCGCAGGACCGATGGTGAACGTACCGGCTTTCTGCGCCATGAGCATGTACGTGTAGGTCTGCTCGAAGGACGAGGTACGTTTGCCGTTGACGAACGAGGTACTACTGCTGGTCGAGGTATAAGGGCCGGAGAGGACATCGAAATCCGTGAATTCCGGTGCCCGCAGGTCGCGGCTCCGCTGGTTGACGGTGTACGTCACCTGGAACGGCCGACCGACCACTACTTGTTTAGGCGCTTGCGCCTTGAAGACCACCTCATCTGCCCAAAGGGACAAAGGGACAAAGTACAAAGTACAAAGTATAAATAGAATTCTTTTCATATCACCACTCTTTTTCTACACGACGCTTCTTGCCTTGCTGACGCTGCATCTTCTCCTGGGTATCCTGCTCATCTTGCTCGAGGGCTTGCAGGATCTGCTCTGCGGTCTCTTTGTCCATCTGGTCGTCGTTTTGTTCTTGTTGCTGCTGTTGTTGCTCTTGCTGATCTTGTTGCTGATCCTGATTTTGTTGTTGTTGCTGCTGCTGTTGCTGGTCTTGTTTCTGATCTTGTTTCTGATCTTGGTTCTGCCGGTTTTGTTGCTGCTGTTGTTGCTGTTGTTGCAACATCTGCATCGACTTGACGAGGTTGTAACGCGTGTCGTTGTCGGCCGGGTTAGCGCGCAGCGACTCCTGGTAGGCGGCTACGGCTTTGTCGTACTGCTGCTGCGCAAACTGACAGTTGCCGATATTATGCATCGCCTTGGCGTAACGGGTCTTGTCTTCCTTCTTATCCAGCATCTTCGCTGCGGTCTCGAACTCTGCCTGCGCGTCGGCGTACTTGTCTTGCTTGAAGAGTGCGTCGCCGAGGTTATAATGTGCCTCGTAGCCGTTCTTGTTCTTCTCCAGTCCTCGGCGGTAGTTTACTTCAGCCTCGGTATAGTTCTGCTTGTTGTACTCGCGGTTGCCGCGTCGCACGTCCGATGCCTCTTTTTGCGCAAAGAGTAAGGAAGAAGGAGCAAGGAATAAAGACAATATGATGGCTATAATAATACGTATTCTCATTTCTTTCCCTCCCCGAATATATCTAATTTGGTTAATGATTTGTTCTTGCGATTGAAGATGAAGAAATCGATCACGAGCAGCAGTAACGCGATGAGCGCGAAGCTCTGGAACTGCTCGTTGTAGTCGGTATAGGTGGTGGTCTCTATCTCTTGGGTAGCGAGTTTGTCAAGCTCTTTCTGGATGGCCTTGGTAGCTGTATTCGAGTTGTCGCAACGGACGTATATACCTCCACCGGCTTGCGCTATCTCTCGGCACATCTCTTCGTTGAGACGGCTGACGACGACGTTCCCCTGACGGTCCTTCATGAAGTTGTTCGTACCCGCTACAGGAATCGGGCTGCCTTCGGGCTTACCGATACCGACAACCAGCACTTGGATCCCTTCCTCTTTGGCGCGTTTGGCTACTGCTACGGCGTCGTCTTCGTGGTTCTCACCATCGGTGATGAGGATGATCGCGCGGCTCGCGTCGCTCTGCTCGCCAAAACAGCGGATGGATGTACTCAACGCCGCACCGATAGCGGTACCCTGCGTCTTGATGAGCTCGGGTTTGATCGAGTTGAGGAACATCTTCGCAGAGACGTAGTCGCAGGTGATCGGCAGTTGTACAAACGCATCGCCGGCAAAGACTACGAGTCCCACTTTGTCGTTCACCATATTGTCCATTAATTTGGACAGCATCTGTTTGGCGCGGTCGAGACGGTTCGGCGCGACATCTTCTGCCAGCATCGAGTTGGATATATCCAGCGCCACGATGGCTTCGATACCTTGCCTTTTCTCCGTGCGCTCGGACTGCCCGAACTGCGGTCGTGCGGCAGCGATAATCAGCAGCGTCAGGGCGACCATCAGGATGGAGAACTTCACGGCGGGACGCACGCGGCTCGCGTTCGGCATCAACTGCTCGACCAGCTCTTTGTCACCGAACTCCTCTAACTGGCGGCGTTTGATCCGCGTGTACCATGCGTAGGCCAAGGAAAGGACCGGTACGCTCACCAGCAGCCATAAAACTTCTATATTGGCAAATCTAAATATCATATTATTGTGCAATAGTTCTCAATACAAAATATCTCAAAATGACCTCTGACAGGAGGCAGAATAGTGCGGCGAAGAGGAACGGCGCGAAGTTCTCTGTGTGTTTGCTGTATTCGCGAACACGCAGTTTGGTCTTCTCCAACTGGTCGATCTGCTCGTAGATACGTTTGAGGCTGGTGTTGTCCGTTGCGCGGAAATACTGGCCTCCGGTGGTCTCCGCGATGCCGCGCAGCGTGCCTTCGTCGAACTCCGAGTCCATCGTCACGTACTGCATTCCCATCGGCGTCTTCACCGGCACGCGGGTCTGCCCGTACGAGCCTACACCGACCGTATAGACGCGGATTCCGTAGGTCTTGGCAATCTGCGCTGCTGTCTGCGGGTCGATGTCGCCGCGGTTGTTCGAACCATCCGTCAGGAGAATCACCACTTTCGATTTCGTCTCGCTGTCTTTCATTCGGTTCACCGCGTTCGCGAGACCCAGACCGATGGCGGTTCCGTCCTCAATCATGCCGTATTCCACGGATTTGAAGAGGTTGACAAGCACGGCGTGATCCGTCGTAAGAGGGCATTGCGTGAAACTCTCTCCGGCGAAGACCACCAGACCGATCTGGTCATTCGGTCGCGCGATCACGAAATCCGAAGCTACTTGTTTGGCAGCCTCCAGACGGTTCGGACGAAGGTCCTCCGCTAACATCGTACCGGATATATCCAGCGCCATCATGATGTCGATACCTTCTGTCGATTCCGATGACCATCGGTTGGTCAACTGCGGGCGCGCGAGCGCGAGTGATAATAAGGTGATAGCCGCTACACGAAGACCGAACGGCACGTGCAGCAACCAGATCCGCCAACTCTTCGGCTGCGCCGCCAGACTTGTCGTGTCCGAGATCTGGACGCTGGCATCGGACTTGCGCAACTCGTAGAGATACCATCCTATGATGGGGAAAAGCAGCAGTAATAAGAATAAATATCCCGGATTAGCAAAACTCATAACTTTTCATCATTTCATCATTGAGCGACATCTGTCGCGCTCATTTCATCATTAATCACTTCCTTCGTCTCATTGACAAACTCATATGCCGTGCTCAGTGCCTGCTCGTTCTCATCCGGCGTCGTGTGCCATTTGGCGAACTTCACGAGGTCGGCAAGTTGTAGCATCTTACTGAGTTTGGCAAAGAGCTCTTTGTCGATGAGCGGTTTCATTGCACGCAGCGTCTCATCGGAGGTCTTCTCCGTACTCTGCACGTCAAAACGGCGACCTATATACTCCCGCACGACATCCGTCAGTTCGGTCTGGTACTCCTTTACCTTACCGTCTTTCCAGATCTTCTGCGCCTTGATTTCGTCCAGTTTCTCCAACGCTACTTCATCGGCAGGACGCAGCAGTTCGGGTTCGATCACCTCTTCCTCTTTGAGGAAATGCTTGCGGTACCATTGTACGCCGTAGTATGCGCCTACGAAGAGCCCGATTATTGCCAATGCGAGCAGGATCCACCGGATGATGCCCCACCAGTATATCGGTGCTTTCTCGATGTCCTTGATATCCGTGATAGCGAGTGAACTGTCCACCTCAAAGGGCTGGATGACGTTCAGCGCCATAGGGTCAGTAAAGAAAGTGTCTGTGCCGCTCACAACCGCTATCGGCGCCACAGGAAAGAGGCTGTCTTTGAACGACGTCAGCGTCAGCTCCTGGCTCAACTGCAACCGTCCGTCGGGCAGGGTAGTGGTGTCGATCGCCGAGCGGTCGATGATCTCAATACCGTCCTGCAGCGTCTCGCCGAAAACAGGCATCTCGACATGCTCGTTCGCCTCCTGCGTCACACTCAGGTGCAGCGCCGTCTGGTCGCCGATCATCAGCATCGTCGAGTCGATGCTCGCGCTAACTACTATTGCTAATAATAAATTATACATCATTTTCTAAAAAGTTGCATTAACTTTTTCACATAATCTTCGTCCGTCCGCATGGACACGTGGTTCATGCCGGTTTTTGTATAAAGTGTCTCGAGTGCCTCTTGCTGTTTGCGCCATGCCTCGGCATAGGCGTTGCGGACGCTTGCAAGCGATGTATCTGCCCATACGCGGGCACCCGTCTCCGGGTCCTTCACTTTTAGCAGTCCCACATTCGGCATCTCCGCATCGCGTCGGTCGTAGATCTGTATTGCGCTCAGGTCATGTTTCCTGCTTGCGATGACGATGGGTTCTACTTGGCTTTGAGTGGAGCGGTCTTTCGACTTTCGACTTTCGACTAATTTCGGGTCCATCAGATCCGAAATAAGGAACGCCGTGCACCGTCTCTTCTGCGCGTTGGTCAGGTACTGCAGCGCGGCGTTGATGTCCGTGCCGTGGTGTTCGGGCTCGAACGACAACAACTCGCGGATGATATGCAGCACGTGGCTCTTACCCTTCTTCGGCGGAATAAATTTCTCCACCCGGTCGGAGAAGAAAATCACGCCCACCTTATCGTTGTTCTCGATGGTGGAGAAAGCGAGTGTCGCGGCTACTTCGGCCATCGTGTCGCGTTTCATCTGGCTTTGGGTTCCAAAGTTCCGACTGCCGCTGACATCAACGAGCAACATTACCGTCAACTCGCGTTCCTCTTCATAGACCTTGATGTACGGTCGGTTCATCCGCGCTGTCACATTCCAGTCGATGGACCGTACATCATCTCCCGGCTGGTACTCGCGCACCTCGCTAAACGCCATACCACGTCCCTTAAACTGGCTGTGGTACTCGCCTGCGAAGATATTGCGACTCAGCCCGTGGGTCTTGATCTCTATCTTCCTGACTTTTTGTAATAACTCTTCACTTGTCATAATCTAGTCTCCTAGGATCTCTAGGGCGTCTAGTGTATTCTTTGTTTTTGAATTTTTCGGGAGAGGATTTGGTTTTTCCGGTAAGGGAGTTATGGGGTCCATAATGACCGAGCCGAAAAGCCAAAGACTCCGCGAAAAAACAAAAACTGTTAGGGTACTTGAACGGCGTTCAATACTTCCGTAATGATATCTTCCGTGGTTATATTGTTTGCCTCGGCTTCGTACGTCAGCCCGATCCTATGTCTCAGTACGTCGTAGCAAACGGCGCGGACATCTTCCGGCGTTACGTAGCCTCTCCTATGAATAAACGCGTACGCGCGCGCTGCCTTTGCGAGGTTGATACTTGCACGCGGACTGCCGCCGAAAGCGATCATCTGCTTGAGGTGCTTGAGCTCGTAGTTCTCCGGCTCGCGGGTCGCAAACACGATATCCACGATATATTTCTCGATCTTCTCGTCCAGATACACCTCCTCGACGATCTTGCGCGCCTTGATGATATCTGCGGTGGAGAGGATAGGGAGCACCTGTTTCTTCTCGGAAGCGATGTTCTGACGGATGATGGCTTGCTCCTCTTCTTTCTTCGGATAACCGATGACCACTTTGAGCATGAAACGGTCGGTCTGCGCCTCCGGGAGAGGATACGTACCTTCCTGCTCAATCGGGTTCTGGGTAGCCAGTACGAGGAACGGATCGTCGAGCTTGAAGGTCTGCTCTCCGATGGTCACTTGGCGCTCCTGCATCGCCTCGAGTAACGCACTCTGCACTTTCGCCGGAGCACGGTTGATCTCATCGGCCAACACAAAATTAGCGAAGATCGGACCTTTCTTGATCTTGAACTCTTCGCTCTTTTGGCTGTAGATCTGTGTACCGAGTACATCGGCTGGCAACAGATCCGGCGTAAACTGAATACGACTGAAATCTGCCTTGATGAGGTCGCTTAAGGTCTTGATAGCGAGGGTTTTCGCCAAACCCGGCACGCCTTCCAACAATATGTGCCCGTCGCTCAACAGACCAATAAGCAAACTCTCTACTAAGTGCTTCTGACCCACGATAACTTGGTTCATACCAAGGGTCAAAGCATCTACAAACGAACTCTCGCGCTCGACGCGCTCTTGCAATTCTCTGATATCTACTTGCATTGTTGTATAGTGTTTTTTATTAATTATCTTAGATAATTTACCTACTACAAATTCTGTGCCAAACTCATCTTTCTTGTCTTTTTCGCCGGATATTATCCGGCTTTTCCTTCTTCGTATTCTGCCGGATGTAATCCGGCTCTTTCTTTCTTGGTAGTTCTGCCGGATGTCATCCGGCTTAGGGTTGCTACCTGCGGTGCTATTTCCTTCTTTTGTTGTTTATTTGCGATTTTTTGCTCAAAAATTTGCGTATATCAAAAAATAGTTGTACCTTTGCGCCCGCAAAGGTTTCATTAAAAGCCTCTCGTCACTCCCTGACGTTAAATAGGAGGACAAGCGCGAAACGTCGCGCAACAAAAATAAAAATAAGCGTTTGCTTTATTTGAGGATTCATTCAAACTACCACAACTGAATACACTATTCCGAGAATATAGCGAAACGCTCACGTTTATAGCGTGAGCTTTCTGCATATATTGGATAGTGTGGGTGTGGTAGCCCGAATGAACCAATAGCAGTTAGCTCACTTTTTTGTGTGCAAAAATAAACGGAGAATGCCGAAAATCCGATAAAGAGTAGGCAAAATCAAAAATCATTATTCAAAATGAAAAAGAAATTCTTTTTAGTAGCTACACTCGTAGTTCTGTCTATGAGCGCTATGTTTGTTGCTTGTGAGAAAGACAAAGGTCTGGAAAAAGGTTGTACCTGTACTACCTACGAGGAAGGAGAAACTTCTACAGACTACATTAGTCCCACAGAAATGATGGGCTACGGAGCCTCTACCTGTAGCGCATTAGCAAGTGCGCTTCAGGGGGCGTATTTATCGCATGGCATAAACGCGTCAGTTAATTGCCAGTAATTCCATTTGTTGCCCTGCTTCGGTGGGGCAACATTTTCTTTTAATATCCTTTCATTATGTCGCAACAATTACCTAAAATCTTCCGCTTCCTTGTAGGTCTTGTTTTTCTTTTTTCTGGTCTTCTCAAAGCCATCGACACCTCCGCCTTTGCGGATCTTATGTCTGAATACGGCGAAACGTGGTTTGGCTTTGCCGCACCACTTGTTATCTTTGTTGAAATCTTTTTGGGCATAATGCTTGTTTTCGACTTTTACCCCAAGCAAACAGCTATTATAACTTCCATTTTCCTTTTAGCTGTTTCTTCTATTTATTTATATGGAATAACTGCGCGCGGAATAACTAATTGCGGTTGTTTCGGTCCCCTTACATGGCTTAATTCCATACCTTGGCTCACCTTCTTGCGGAATGCCATCTTGCTTTTGATGCTCCTTCCATCTTTTCTTTCTTTTACAAAGGAAAGCCCTAAACCAACTATATCATCCATCGCTTTTATGGCACTTATTGCAGTAGTCGTCATGTTCATGTGTGGCTTCTCTATGCACGGAGCAAAATGCCTCCAAAATCAAAATTCGTTTCAGCCCATACCATTGAAAGATAGCCAACTGTCCGAACTAATCACCTGTAGCCCCGACTCGACATACTTGGTTTTTGCCTTCTCTTATTCCTGCCCTTATTGCCAAAACTCCATCGGAAACGTTAATCAATACCAGCAAGTGGGAATGGCAGATAAAGTAATTGCTTTAGCACTTGAGGACTCCCTCGCAAAGGCACGTTTTGACCGTCTTTTCGAGACTAACTTTGAAATTCGTGAAATCTCTCAAATATCTATGTATCGCTTAACAAACACGCTTCCTACCACGTTCTTCATTCGCCACGATACGATTTTCTCGCAATATTCAGGCATGGTCGTTTCTCCCGCCTTACTTATCCCGTAGTATCCGGCATTTATATTCTTCGTTAGGTTCGCGGGTCTTTAGCCCCGCGCCCTCTCTCTCTGTATTTCTCTGTGCTTTTCTCCGTGCATTTCTCGCGCATCATTGCGCGAGCCTCGTACACCATTGCCCCTCTCTATGTACGCCCCTCTGGTCTAACTCTCGGCGCTACTCCGCCGAGCACCGCTCCCGCCATACTTCCGCCCTCCTCCGTCCTTCCTGTGTTATTTTCTGCCGGATGTCATCCGGCTTTCATCTGCTCGCGAGTTCCGCGAGTGGGTTTCTATCGCTTTTGCCCCTCCTTGTCCTGTGTGCGCCACCTCCGCTGGCGTTTTTTTATTGTTACCTCTGGCGCTTTTCTCCTCCCCAAACCCCTTCAAAAAGTATATTATATATTTATATATAATATAGTATTCTTTACCTGAAAAATCCGCCTTTTTTTCTTGCAAATCTCAAAAAAAAGTAGTACCTTTGCACAAAATTAGTGCGTGATAAGTGCGTGATAAGTGCGTGATTAGTGCGTCATAAGTACGAGATAATAGGACTCTCCGCCTACAATTTCAACCCCCATTTAATGCCCCGACAACAAATATTCACAAAATACCAACTTTTTATATGGCAAAAATCAAACACACCTCTCACATCGAGGAAATCCTCGGTGCTCATGAAAAAGGCGGCATGACTGAGCGCCGCAAACATTACCATGACTACGACGGTAATGTCACTAAAGTCGGCCGTCTGGAAGCCTATACCCCTAAGCCCCGCAACTACAAAGCCAACCCCATCCTTGCCGGCGAGAGGGCTAACATGACCGCTTTCGGTAACGCTTCCCACCTCGCGCAAGAGTTCATTGACGCCCTCAAGAACAAGACGCCCCTTCCGCCCGAGAGACAAGCACTCCTTGACTCCTACAAAGCCCGTTTCTACAAGCAGCTCAAAGGCAAGCCGGATCCAATCGCACCCAAGGACAAAGACGGCAATTTTACTATCTATGCCCGCATCGATAATTTCATCCGGGCTATCCTTCGAAAAGAAACTTCCGGCGATTTTTGCAAATAAATTTGCATATTTCAAAATTTTGTAGTATCTTTGTACCCGAATTTTATAAACGTACCATTATGCGAAACACCATCGACCGGATTTTGCGGATGAGCATCAAGCTCTGCTTGTTAACCGGAGTCGCGTTCACTTTTGCGGCTTGTTACGGTCCTGCCCCTACGCGTTACGAAGACGATCCCGCTTTCGTCGAGGATCAGGAGCAAGTTGATGAAGTGCTTCAGAAAGAAGCGGAAGAAACCCCTAAAAACTAAATACCATGCTCAAAACCAAATTTCTGACACGCATTAATGCGCTGATCGTGCTTATTCTCGGCGCATTAGGTATAGGCAGCTGCCACAGAGCGCCGGAGTGTAAGTATGGCCCGCCGCCCGAGAACGACAGCACCGGCTATCAGTCGGACGACATCGAAGAACTTTACGGTATTCCTATGCCCCCGGAAGAGGAGCCCGAACCATAGCGCAAAATAAAATCCCAATAAATTTCCCAACACCAAAATTTGTATATCTCGTCAAAACACACTACCTTTGCAGCAAATTTTAATCCCGTACCGTTATGCGAAACATGATTGACTACATTTTGCGGATGAGTATCAAGCTCTGCCTGCTGACAGGAGTTGCGTTCACGTTTGCTGCTTGCTATGCCCCTGCCCCTCCGGACGATCGCTGGATGAACGAACCCGACCGTCGCGACACTATTCATGACCAAAAGCAGTTGGATGAAATGCTTCATAACGAGGCGGAAGAAATCTCTAAAATGGAAAAGGTATGAAACGCACATTTCTGACATCTGTTAACGCGCTGTTAACCATCGTATTAGCCGCTTTGGGCTTTAGTAGTTGTAATATGGTGAAGTACGGTGTCCCCCCGGACACGGAATTAGAGGTGTGGGGTACCGTTGACGCGGAGAAAGAAGGTGCTCTGGAAGCCATGCAGGTCACGGTCAAGAGTCATGGGCAGCCTATCATGCCCCGGACCTACACCAACGAGGAGGGCATCTATAGCGACTATAATTATACTCACGCGCGGGAGATTGATATTATCGTGGTCGATCCTTCGGGAGAATACGCTTCCGATTCGGCGCATATCAGCAATATTGTTTATCAGAAAGAAAAGGGCGCTGACAAGGAGACTGCCGTCGTCCGTCAGGATTTCCACCTCAAGAAAAAATAGTGCGTTCGTCTTTATACATAGCCTCTCTATACCTCTTTTTATCCCTCTTTACCGCTTGCTCAAAGCAGACGGCGGACTCTTATTATCAGCAAGGAAAGCACTTCCGCGAAGCGAATCAGCCGGTTGAGGCGATGCGATCTTTCATTGCCGCCACACGTGTCCGTTCCTCCGAATTTACCATCCACGGCCGTTCTTTCAGTAACATGGCTACTATGTGCCGCATCTGCGAGCAACACGAGACGGCTTATGCGCTCTATGCCAAATCTCTGGAGCAATTCGCGCTTGCCGAAGACACTCTCGCGCAGGCTTATGCGCTCAATAATATGGCATGGGAAAAAGCCGTCCTCTCCGATAAAAAGGCGGCATTAGATCTCATCGATTCGGCGCTTTCTGTTTGTTCGGAACCACCCGTGCAAAGCAAAATTCTGGAGTCTCATGCCGCCGCTTGTCTCTATGCCGGCGAATACGACTCCACGCTCTATTACTGCCGCCTTGACACCTCTCTTTCTGTCTACCTCGACATCCTTCGCGCGCAAGCGCACACGTTCCTTTTTCATAACGACTCAGCCCTCCTTTACGCGCGCAGAGTGCTGCAACAAACCGACAATCCGCGCTATCTGGACGATGTCTATTTTATCCTCTCGCATTGTGACTCAGCCGCGGTCGCGGACGACATACGCGCACTCTCTTCCTCCCGCACGGACGTCCAGCGCTCTTTGGAACGTAACGACCCTCAATGGATGGAAGCTGTCCGGCTGGCTCAAAGTACTTTAGCACCTCCTTCTCCTCGCTTCACTTCGCGGCAGATACTGCTCCTTCTCTCCACCGTTCTGCTCGTCTTGGCAACTGTCTTCGGCGTGTGGATCATGCGCCATAAAGCACGCACGAACGCCCTTGAAGCGCAATGCCGAGCCCTTCGAAAATCAACCTCTCTGCGCGACGAACTGCATTGGAATGACTACGCGCAGTTCTCTCAGATCTGCAACGAACGTCTGTCCGGCATCGTCGGAAAATTGGAGCAGAAAGGCCTCACGGAGCGGGAGATCCGTATTTGTGTACTCGTCCTGATTGGCTTCTCTTATGCGGAGATAGCACAGATCCTCTTCCGCGCGGAGAGTGGGATAGGAAAAGATAAATATACGATTGCCAAACATCTTGGCGTCAGCGTCAAACAGCTTCGCGAGACCCTCTTGTCCATCGCCTTCAA
>OCVV011348513.1_pt1 | contig 38065 bp, 52 predicted proteins | sample 1539721 | NCBI WGS metagenome assembly OCVV01 (sample SAMN02144230, study PRJEB22623) | gut metagenome | biome: sheep rumen | host: Ovis aries | place: New Zealand | reverse complement strand
AAATGACGCAAAAAGCACTTGAAACATCGCTGATGGAGCAGCTGAAAGCGAATGGCGCGGACATTGAAGTTTTTCGTGCCCTGATTGCAGATTATCTCATGATGTTCCGCGTATGCGAGAAGCTGAAAACCGACATCCGGAAACGCGGCACGATTGTCGAAGTGCCCAACGCGCGCGGCATCCTGGTCAAGCAGCCAAACAGCTCGATCAAGGAACTGCGCGACACAAACAAGTCGATGCTCGCAATCCTGAAACAGCTGAACCTAAGCATTGACACCGTAGCGGCGGTGGACGATGACCGGCTGTAAAGAAATTGATGACTATATTCGCATCGTGCGCGGCGGCGAATACGCGGTCTGCAAGGAGCAGCTGAAACTCTGCGATTTTGTGGAACGGGTCTTCGCAACAGAAACACTGACGATCAACACCGACCAGCTTGCAGAGTATCTGAGCTATGAAAAATACTTCCCGTTCGAGCTCTTCCCGTGGGAAAAATTCATTTTTGCGCTGCACAATTGCACATACCGTGCAGACGGTCAGTTACGGTTCCCGATCGCGTTTGTGTATGTAGGTCGCGGAGCCGGCAAGAACGGGTATCTCGGATTTGAGGACTTTTGTCTGCTGACCGCGACCAACGGCGTGCCGGAATACGACATCGACATTTTTGCGACATCAGAAGACCAGGCAAAGCAGTCGTTCACGGACGTCTGGAACGTGCTCGAAGCCAACAAGCAGAAGATGCGGAAGCACTTCCGCTGGACGAAAGAGCTGATCACATGCACAGACACCGGATCAAAGTTCCAGTTTCGAACGTCGAACAGCAAGACGAAAGACGGTGCACGTCCCGGCAAGATCGATCTTGACGAGATCCACGCATACGAAAACTACAAGCTGATTACGGTTGCCACAACCGGTCTCGGCAAAAAGCGATTTCCGCGCCAGACATGGACGACAACAGACGGCGATGTCCGCGGCGGTCCGCTCGATGACAAGATCGAGCAAGGGGAAGCAATCCTCGACGGTGATGAGCCTGACAACGGCATGCTGGTGTTTATCTGCCGGCTCGATGCGGACGAGGAAGCCTATGACGAGCGTATGTGGCACAAAGCAAATCCGTCGCTGCGGTATCTGCCGACGCTGCTCGAACAGATGCGCACCGAGTTTGCGGAGTACAAGCGCAATCCGGCAAGCAATACCGCATTTATCACGAAGCGCATGAACCGCCCGCCGAAGATCCGCGAGAACGGTGTCGCCTCGTGGGAGGATATTCTCGCCACGAATCAGGAAATCCAGGAGGCGGATCTGATCGGCAGACCGTGCGTGATCGGCATCGACTACATGAAAACTACCGACTTCCTCGGCGCCGGTCTGCTCTGGCGCGTCGGCAATCGGGATATCTGGATTTCGCACACATGGATCTGCAACCAGTGTGCGGATTTGAAACGGATCAAGGCGCCGCTGCGGGAATGGGAAGCCCGCGGGCTTGTGACATTTGTCGATGCCGTCGAGATCCCGCCGGAGCTGCCGTGCGTCTGGCTGGCAAACGAAGCAGCAAAGCGAAATGCGCCGATGCTGCTTGCCGGCATAGACGATTACCGGTTTGCACTGATGAAGAACGCGCTGGAAGAAATCAACTTTTACGCTGATAAGGATCGCCGGAACGTGCTGCTCATCCGTCCAAGAGATGAAATGCGCAGGATCCCGCTGATCACAAGTGGCTTTGTTGGGCATCGTTTCGTCTGGGGAGATTCGCCGGTGATGCGGTGGATGACGAACAACAGTAAGACAATAACATCACCGTCCGGCAATATCACATACGGCAAGATTGAGCCGAAAAGCCGGAAGACAGACACGTTCAAGGCGTTCGTCGCCGCGGAGTGCATTTCAGATGTGCTGGACGCATACGCAAATGCGAAAACTGCTGAACCGGTAGTTTCCGGCGTATGGACATACTGAGAAAGGAGTGATCCCGACGGGAAAAATTGTTGACTGGCTCGGCCGGATGTTCAAACCGCCGAAAGCCGGGCTGTATGACGTGACAAACTATCGTGACGGAACGATCGAAGAAAAAGCGGCGCTCGATGCGTTTGCACTTTTCTCGGTGGTACATTTGATCTCCGGGCTCCTGTCCGGCTGTGAGTTTCGCGTCTACCGTGACGGCAAAGAGATGCATGGCGCTGAATGGTCGGCTCTGAACGTAAAGCCGAACAAAAATCAAAACGCCGCAGCATGGAAACGCGAGATGGTCGCGCGGCTGCTCCTTACCGGTGAATCTTTGTGCGTGGAACTGCCGGACGGGCAGCGAATTCTCGCAGAAAGTTTCAACCGAATTGATGACGCACTGCGCGGCGACATTTTTAGCGATATCCAGCGTGCAGACATGACGGTATCACGGCAGTTTCGCAGCATGGATGTGATCTTTTTGCAGTCTTCCGTCAACGCCCGCGCCGCATGGATCCAGCAGATCATGGTACAGTACGAGCGGCTGATGACTTCTGCTGCAAAGAGATTCAAGAAAGCTGGCGGCGAAAAAGGCATCCTCAAAGTCTCGGCAGTCGCACAGGGAAAAACAGATTTCGAAGAACAGTTCAAGAAGATGCAGAATGAGTATTTCCGCAACTACTTCGAGAGTGCGAATGCCGTGCTTCCGCTGTTCGACGGCTACGACTACACACCACAGAGCAGTGGCGGCGGTTCCGGCACCTACACCAACGATCTGACATCCGTCAAGACGCTGGCGGACGAGGCGATCAGCAGAGCGGCACAGGTCTTTGGCGTACCGCCGAGCTACATGCGCGGAGATGCTGCCGGGATCAAGGACTCGCAGGCTGCGATGATGACGAACTGCATCAAGCCGCTTGCGGAAATGATCTCGCAGGAGCTGACCGGCAAGCTGTACACCACACACGACATCATGCAGGGTGGACGGATCGTCGTTGACACCGGAAGCATTCTGCACCACGATCTTCTCGCCGATTCTGCCGGCATCGACAAGCTGATTGGTTCTGGGTGGACGCTGAACGAACTGTTCCGCGCGTTCGGAATCCCTGAGTCGGATGAGCCGGGTTGCAGCACACGATTTATCACGAAAAATTACGGCACCATTGCCGAAGCATTGGAAGGAGGTGAGGGAAATGCAGACACCGACAAGCTGGAAAATGGAGTATGAGCCGGAAACGGACACGCTTGAGCTCCGGATCTACAACACCGTTGAGAGTGACAGCTGGTGGAAAGAGTCCGAGACCTCTGCAAAGCATTTTTACGACATGCTCAAAGAGTATGAAAATGCGAAAGAGATCAAAATCTACATCAACAGTCTCGGCGGCTCGGTGCTGGAAGGCATCGCAATCTACAATCAGCTTAAACGTCACAAGGCGCACAAGACCGTTTACATTGACGGCTTTGCGTGCTCGATCGCGTCCGTCATCGCAATGGCAGGCGATACCGTCATCATGCCTAAAAATACCTGTATGATGATCCATAATGCATGGATTGTTGCAATGGGTAACGCGAAGGAGCTGCGCAAAGCTGCTGATGATCTCGACGTCATCAACTCCGCCGCGATCCAGGCGTATCTTGACCGCGCCGGCGATAAGCTGACGCATGAGAAACTGACGGAAATGCTCGATGCGGAAACCTACCTCACCGCAGAACAGTGCATTGAGTACGGATTTGCTGACAAGCACAGCGATGACGATGCCGGCGACGATCCGGAACCGGACAGCGCCGCAAAGAATCAGGCTGCCGAAAAGCTGGCAAAGCAGGCAGCCGCCGAAGAAATGGAGCGCCGGCACGCAAAGTGCATGGCGGTCATCAACCAGTTTATCTGAAGGAGGATAACACATGAAAAATCTCGATAAGATCAAGCAGGAAAAAGACAAGCTGCGTAATGCGCTTGCCGATGCGATCCGTGCGAATGACGAGGAAGCGCTCGGCGCAGCAATGGATAGCTGGATGCAGTTTGTGTCTGAGACCGTCATGGACGAGGCGAACGGCCTGGTCGATGCGACTGACCGCAGCATCCTCGCAGCTCGCGGCATCCGCCAGCTGACCGCTGAGGAGACCAAGTTCTACAATGATTTCATTTCCGCTGCTCGCGGCGACGCACAGACCGTTATCACCAACATCACCAGTGCACTCCCGCAGACCGTCATCGACAGCGTGATGGACGATATGCGCGCAGCTTATCCGCTGCTCGATATGATCGACTTTACGAATACCGGCGCTGCGATCAAGTGGGTGCTCAACGCACAGGGTGCACAGGCTGCAACGTGGGACGAGCTCAACACTCCGATCACCAAGGATCTTGCCGGTGCAATCCAGGTCATCGACCTGACGCAGTGCAAGCTCTCCGCGTACATGTTTGCGACGCAGGACATGCTCGCGCTCGGACCGCAGTGGGTTGACCGCTATGTCCGTGCGATCCTGGCGGATGCGCTCGCAGCAGGTCTGGAAACCGGCATCGTTGACGGCAACGGTCTCAAGCAGCCGATCGGTATGACCAGAAACTTTACCGGTAACTTTAATCAGTCCACCGGATACGCCCGCAAGACCGCGACCACCGTTACAAAGCTGGATCCGAGCACATACGGTACACTGCTTGCAACGCTTGCGACTGACGGCATTACCAGCAAGCCGCGCGCAATCTCCCGCGTCGTCCTGATCGTAAATCCGGCTGACTACTTCACCAAGGTGATGCCGGCAACGACTGCGCTGACTCCGATGGGCACTTATGTCGGCAATGTGCTGCCGTTCCCGACTGACATCGTGCAGTCCGTCGGCGTTCCTTCCGGCAAGGCTGTCCTCGGCATTGCAAAGAAGTATTTTATGGGAGTCGGTACCGGTCGCGGCGGCAAGCTGGAGTACAGCGATGAGTACAAGTTCGTCGAGGATCTCCGCACCTACAAGATCAAGTTCTACGGCACCGGTCGCCCGTATGACATCAACGCATTTATGTACCTCGATATTTCCGGTCTGGTCGCAGCGTCTCCGGTCGTGACGATCAACGGCAGCATCGAGAACACGCCGCAGACGACATGATGTGAGGTGAGTAGCAGTGGCACTGATCGACGACGTTAAGACCTATATCGGCATCACATGGAGCGATCCGCACACTGAAAGCAATGTTACCGGCATCCTCGCAAGAGCACAGACTAAGCTCTGCGGCTATGCCGGTGCAACGCTTGACTTTAACACGGAATCGTCCGAAAAGCAGCTGCTCCTCGATCTGTGCCGCTACATCTACAATAACGCGAGCGAAGATTTTGAGGGCAACTATAAGCACGAGCTCGTCATGCTGCGGGCAAATCACGCGGTGGAGGTGAACAGCGATGAAACCAGTAAAAGCGTCAAAGGCGAAAACACCGGCTGAACAGGCCGAAGACCGTCTCGTCTTTGATAAACCGTTTGAGCTGCAACACTACGACCTGACGCAGCACATTTGGACATCGTTTGAGCATCTTCACGGCAACATCAACAAAGCAATCAGCATGGGCGGTCAGAATCCATCTGACAACGCACACAGCAGTCGCTGCACGTTCCGCGTCCGGTATCATGCTGCACTTGACGGTGTTCGCAGTGAAATCCAGCACTACCGGATCATCTACGGCGGCGAGCCATATGAGCTGACGGACTACGATGACTACAACGAGCGCCGCACGATCATCAAGCTGATTGCAAGCAGAATTCGCACCGGAACGATCGCTCTGATCTCGGAATCGACCACGGAGGACGAGATCGGGCAGCAGATCAAGACGGAAACGACGCTCGACCTGCCGTGCATCGAGTACGAGACAACGCAGGACGAGCGTGCGGACGCATACCAGATCGACCTTATGCTCGCACACCGGCTTCGGATATTCCGCGACGAGTACAACGGCGAACGCCGCGCAGAGTACGACGGGAAAACGTACCGGATCGGCTCTGTGCGGTATGTCGGGGACTGCGTCGATCTGTACCTCGGCGAGAGGATCGGTGATCTCAATGCCTGATCAGGAGTTGAGCATCCAGATCGTCCAAGCAATGGAGCAGTACAGCGATGCTGTACACGCTGAGATCCGCGCAGGGCTGCAAACGGTCGGCGAAACAGCGCTGAAAAAGGTCAAGGCGGCATCACCGATCCGCACAGGAAAATACCGCCGTGGCTGGAAGCTGGACACCAATGATGCCGGGGGGCGGCTGGAAATTACGATCCACCAGAGCAAAGCAAACGCAAGCCTGACACACCTGCTTGAAGACGGACACCGGACGCGGAATAAGAAAGGCTGGGTAAAGGCGCAGCCGCACATCCGCGCCGTTGAAAACTGGGCGGAGAAGGAAGCAGAGAAAGCGATCGAAAAGGCGGTGAAAGGATGACACTCGCAGAGCTGAAAGCGGCGATCAAGACGCTGAACATCCCGTGCGCATACGGCTACTTTGACGGAGAGCAGCCGCCAAAGTACATCGTTTACCGCGAAACACTCCGGAACGTGATCCACGCAAACGGCAGAGTGATCTACTCGGAGCCGTGGATCACGCTGGATCTGGTGTCAAAGCATCGTGATGTAATCGCAGAGCAGGCGATCATGCGTCTGCTGACAGAAAATCAGATCGCGTTTGACGATCCGGAGTACGACTTTGACGAGGAGCAAGGCATCCACGTCGCAACATACATTTTCCAAATCGAGGAGGAATGATTATGTCCGAAAAAGCACGCATTGTGCGCACTATCACCGATCTCGGCTATGCACCGATCACCGCAATCGACGAGGACGGCAAGCCGACATACGGTCCGATCAAGTGGCTGCCGCATCACAGAGCAGGCGGCAGATCCTATGACGCGCAGCCGGCTGGCTCTTCCGGCGGTATCTGGGCGGACGGTCGTGAGGTCTACGCCTATGAGGATAATCAGGGATACAACGACACCGTCACAACGGTCGGCGTCACCGACGACGTCGAGGAGGACTGGTACGGCCACACTGTCAACGAGGACGGCAGCGTCGAGGAGTATGCAGACGGTGCAGAGTATCCGCAGTTCGCGCTTGTGATCATCGAGGACACGACTGACGGCGTCGGAAAGACGACGATCTTTTACTACAGCCACATCATGCAGAGATCCGCACAGTCTGGTGCGACGAGCGAGGGCAACGGTCTCAATCCGCAGTTCCCGCAGCACAGCATCGCGCACCGTCCGCGTCTGGACTGCATGTGTGTCAAGCGCGAGATCCCGTCCAAGACCAAGATCACGACGATTCCGGAGCCGACCAGGGCGACTCCGCATGTCAGCATTGCCGAGGCGACTGCATCCGTCGCAGTCGGCAGCACTGTCGCACTGACGGTTGACAGCGTGTATCCTGCCGGCGCAACGATCACATGGACATCCGGCACAACCTCAAAGGCGACGGTCAGTGCTGACGGCGTCGTGACTGGTGTCGCAGCCGGCACGTCCGTCATAACGGCGACGATCACCGTCGGCGGCACGACCTATACGGACACCTGCAATGTCACGGTGACATCGAGCTGATAGGGGGCAATCATGGATAAAACGATCATAATCGACAGTCAGCCGGTCGTTTTCCGCAAAACCGCCGGAACCATGATGCGCTATAAGCGGCAGTTCGGGCGCGAGTTGTCGCCGGATCTCGCAAAAATTTACGACGTAATGCCGCTGCTTGCCGACTACTACGACAACAGCGAGAAACTGACGGACGATCAGAAGATTGCTGCTGCGAAAATCGTGCTCGGTATCGAAACAGAGTATATGTACGATATCGCTTTCATTATGGCGCAGCAGGCTGATCCGTCTATCCGGGACGAGCTGGAGTGGCTTGACCGCTTTGAAAATCTGAATATCCTTGCAGTTTTTGTTCAGCTCCTTCCGTTGATCCAGAACGAGCTGAAAATTGCACCAAAAAACGCCTGACCGGCAGCGGGAGCGAAAGTCAGAAAGATGATGCCCCTTTGACGGCAGCGGAATTTTATGATCTGCTGATGTCGAGGGGGTTTCCGCTGTCGGAGATCGACAATTGGAACACCGGCGACTTGATCGACTGGGCAAAGGCGCATGATAGGAATATCATGATCGCACGCGGTGAGGATGTGCCGGATCCATATGAGCAGTACCAGCGTTTGAAGGCGATGGAACCGGAGATCGAGCGCATGTATGCAGCCGGACAAATCAAAGAGTATAAGTACAAATCGTACAGGCAAACACTTGAAAACTGTGAAAAACAGCTAAGGGAGTGAGCAAATGGCAAAGAAAATCAACGGCATTACAATCGCAATCAACGCCGACACAAACGGCGTAACCGCTGGGCTTAAAGATCTGACAACTGAATCCATTTCGCTCTCTAAGCAGCTAAAAACAGTTGACAGTTTGCTCCAGATCAACCCCGGAAATGTAGAGCTTGCAGCAACAAAGCAGGAACTGCTTGCAAAAGCTGTTGATGCATCGAAAAGGAGACTGGAAGCACTGAAAGCTGCACAGCAGGATGTGCAGGCAGCAGTCGCACGCGGAGACATCGGCACAGATGAATATATTGCTTTCCAGCGTGAACTGGTGACAACCGAAAAGCGGCTAAAAGATCTGGAAAAGCAGGAAGACGATACCGGTACAGAAACAGAAGAACTTGCAGAAAGTACCGAAAATGCCGGGACAGAGATGGAAAAAGCTGAAAAGCACTCCGGTAAGCTCGGCGAAGCACTCAAAGAAGGCGTGAAAAAAGGTGCAGAGGTGGCTGCTGCTGCTGTCAAGGCTATGGCATCGGCTGCATCTGCCACAGTCAAAGAAATTGTGAATGCGGCAGGCGCTGCGGCAGAATACGGCGACAACATTGATAAGATGTCGCAGAAGCTCGGCATGAGTTCCGATGCCTATCAGGAATGGGACTTTATCATGCAGCACTCCGGCAGCGACATCGACAAGATGACCACGAGCATGAAAAAGCTGGCGGAAGAAGTGCAGGAGCCAACCGAAAAGAGCACCGCAGCTTTTGAAAAACTCGGCATCAGTATCGAGCAGGCGAAAAATATGTCGCAGGAAGATCTGTTTTCGGCGACAATCACAGCCTTGCAAAGTATGGAATCAGGCACAGAACGCACAGCGCTGGCGACTGATTTGCTCGGCAAATCCGCGATGGATCTCGGTGCACTGCTGAACACCAGCGCGGAAGAGACGGAAGCTATGCGGCAGCAGGTGCATGAGCTGGGCGGCGTGATGGATGAAGAAGCCGTCAAGACTGCTGCTGCATACCAGGATAGTCTCCAGAATGTGAAAACTGCAATCAGCGGCGTGACACGCAGCATCGGCGCGGATTTTATGCCGTCCATGATCCAGATCATGAACAGCGTATCACAGATCGCAATGGGAAATCTGAACGCAATCAAAGGCGTCGAGCTTGGTGTCGGTGGATTTGTCGACACGATCGGAAAAACAGCGCAGAAGCTGACGCGGACAGCACAGAGGATCCTGCCGATTATCGTGGGCGCAATCAGCAAGATGCTGCCGTCACTGCTTAATGACGGGCTTGAAATCGTAAAATCTCTCGGATCAGCAATCCTGCGTAATCTGCCAATGCTGCTGCGTACCGCACAGACTATCATCATGAATCTTGCATCTGCGCTGCTCGGAGAACTGCCGCGCCTGATCCGTGTCGGTCTGGGCGTGATCGCAGAGCTTGCAAAAGGCATCGCAGATGCTCTACCGACCCTTGTCCCAACAATCATCGACATTGCCCTTGAAATCGTGGATATCCTGACAGATCCGGACACGCTCAGCACATTGATCGACGCATCCATCGCAATCGTGATCGCCCTGACAAATGGCATCATCGACAGTCTCCCGAAGCTGATCGAGCGGCTGCCGGAGCTGGTCGATCAGCTGGTAAACGGCATCATCGACAATCTGGACAAGCTGCTGGATGCTGCTGTGCAGGTCGTGGAGCAGTTTGCAGGCTATCTTTTCAACCCGGAGAATGCGGACAAAATCGTCACAGCCGGCATGGAGATCATCACCAAGATTGTAAAGGGACTAGGGGATGCACTGTGGAAGGTAACGAAGAAAGTCATGGAAATTGCACATGAAATCGCTGACAAGCTCGGTATCGGTGAGTACTGGGAAGCTGGTCAAAAAGTCATTGACGACTTTATGAACGGGGTCAAAGCAAAGTGGGATGAATGGACGAGCTGGTGGGAAGATATCGGCGAACGCATCTACGACTGGCTGCACCCTGATTTTTCAGGTGACAGTATGATTAACGAATCATCAGTCTGGTATCCGCAGGTGCCGGCAATGGCGACAGGCGGAATTGTCCGGCATCCGACCAGAGCGCTGATCGGCGAGAACGGCGCGGAGATTGTACTGCCGCTTGAACGCAACACCGGCTGGATGGATCAGCTTGCGGCACGCATCAATGCAGGCGGCGCAACCGGCGGCATCCGTATAGATGCGATCACTGTGAATGTCACCGGAACAGAACAAACAGGCAGAGCCGTCGTGGAGCAGATCGACACAGCGCTCAGGCAGTATCAGATCCAGCAGCAGCGCGGGGTCGGCGGAACAGGATGGTGATGAGCATGGGATACATCGTAAAAACGAGAGATAATGTATTTTTGGATGGGATTCCGCTGTCAGCTTTCGGGCTCGCTGCGGAGATGCCGCAGCCTGTGCCGATCGCAAAGCCTCGGTACACAGTGTGGTCAAGCGGCGACAGCGACATGTCAGAGCCGGATGACAGCTTTGAGGACGTTGAGTATCCGCTGACGGTGCGGCGCTTCCGATCTCCGGACGACTTCCGAAATCCGGATTTTTACGCGGCGTGTGCGACCGCAAAGACGCTGGTCATCAGCCGGCACCCCGGAAGATATTACAAAATAAAACGGCTGATCGGCATTACCCCGACAGCATCGGCGCATGGCAACGACCTTACATACACAGTGACGTTTGCGCTTGCACCATTTGCGTACCACAGCAGTAATCCGGAAATCGCCATCACCGAAAACAAGCTGGTAAACCCCGGCACACGGTACAGCCGCCCGCTGTACAAGATCACGCACGATGTCGGCGGCGACACAATCCTGTCTGTAAATGGGCAAACATGCACGATCAACTATCGGGCATCAAGCCCGATTTTCATTGACTCAGAGCGTATGATTGCTTATAACGACAGCGGCGTGAATCAGACACAGCACACATCCGGCCTTTACCCGTTTTTAGCGCCGGGGATGAACCTGCTAAGCGTTGTGCACAGCAGCGGCATTGCATCCGCGGCGGCGCTGACCGTCAAAGGGAACTGGAGGGATTACTGATATGGCAACGGTAAATGTGACGAGCTGGACCGAGTTTGTGCAGGCTGTCGGCATTTCCGGGGATACAGTTGTTCTCCCAAGCAAAGGGGAGTGGGACATGAACGAACTGTATCCGGAAGGGTATACCGGGATCATCAGTATGAGGTGCAGTCAAATTAACGGCAACGACACGAAGATCAAAAATCTGCACCTTTTCGGTTATTTTGTGAAAAATTCCAACATCACGATCAATGATCTGGAAATGACGAATTTTGTCGTTGAGCCGGGCGGCACCAATTTGTCTGTTTTCATAGGATTTTCGCAGCTCAACCTGCACAATTGCATTTTTTCCGGGCTGTGCGGTTCGTCTGTATCCAACTTTTCGTACGGATACCTGAATCTTGATCGGGTAAGTATGAACATCAACTTCACGACATCCGGGAACGCCTTCGGGATTTTCCCAGTGAATGAAGCAAAGTACAGCAGGATCAAGCAAAGCATACCGAATGCCATTATCACAGACACTTTTGTGCGGTTCGGGGCATGCAAATTCTGTGAGCTGGACATATACATGCCACAGCTCGCAGCCGGAAAATTTAATGCATCGGATTTATCAGCGTGCAAGCTGCTCGGCGGCTATGGTGATGCAACGTTTTACTATAATTCTGCATCACAGGCGCGGGAATTCCCGTCCATCTACCTGACGGATGCGCTCCCAGATGCCGTTGACGGGCAGTACATGCGCGGCGTTACACGCGATCAGATGCGTGACGCAGCATATCTGGCGTCAATAGGATTCCCGATAGGAGTGTGAGAGACTATGCCGGAAACATGGACAAACTGGGTCGTATCAGGCGGCGAACTGACAAACCCGGAATTTGTGAATTTGCCGGAAAAGCCATTGATGCAGCCGTTCCCGCTGTCCGTCTGGCAGTGCGATCCTTTGGTAGACGAAGGAGAAGTATCATGCCCGCTGTTTCCGGATTGGGTAAGATTAGAGATTACTCCCGTAAAGCAGATGCCGTATATTGTTGTATTTAGCGTTACAACTCCGCAAGCGCAGCTCCAAATGCCGAGAAATAACGGCATGGCAATCCTCACACCAACATCTTGCGAGGAAACAGAAGAACTGTGCGGGATGTGGTCTGTCAAGCTGGAACACCCGATTGACCCGGAAGGAAGATACAAGATGCTTCTGATCGGGAATATAATCCGTGTAAACGGGCAATTGTTCACGATCAAGCAGACAGACGAACAGTATAACGGCAGCACCGGAAGCGTTTCTGTTTATGCTGAACACGTCTGGTATCAATGGGGTGACGGTTGGATTTACAGCGATCCGTTTGAGCCGACTCAGATATACGAGAAATCAGCGCAAGCTGCGATCAATAGCATTATATCTCACACGCGGCAAGAAGCTATGCGCGGCGGACAGGTTTACAATTTCACCGGAAACTCCGGTATGTATTACGATACAACATATTATGCAGTGATCGAAGAAGGATGCACGCCAATTGATCTTATACTCGGCGAAAGCGGAATTATTGCAGCGAAAGGCGGCGAGTTACATAGAGACAATTTTTATTTTTCTGTAAACCCGCGTAAAGAAACTGCTCGTGATAATGCTTTTGATATCCGTGTAGGCAAAAATCTGACCGGAATCAGGCGGAACATAGACGCAACAACTATGTGCACTTATTTTTCGCTGATTGACAGAGAAACAGGCGCAGGGTGCTCATGGGCATGGGATGGAACTGTGCCTGTTATGCGGAATCTTATACCGCATCATACGATAAGGGCGCAGTTCACAAGCTATCCGGAAGGCACTCTCGGACGTTTTATCCACCTTTGCCAAGACGGAGAGATGGTATTCAACAGGTACTGCCGACCGTTAATCGGATACGAAATTGATCTCGAAGACACAAGGCTGAACCAAGATTTTGAAATGACTGCTGACGAGTCTATCAGATGTGGCGATTCCGGACGTGTGTATGACGAACGGTTAGGCGGAGAAATACTGCTTGAAGTGACAGAGACAGTCTATGATCGGATTACAGGGAAATGCAAGAGATTTACAGTAGGCGACAAGCATTCTTTCGTGTATCATCCTTCTGCCCCTGCTGTTTTCCCGTTCACGCCGGAATTTCAAGGCGGAGAATTATGGGTAAAAGACAGCACAGGGCGATATTTATATGATGCAGCAGGACGAAAAATTATGATGGAGGTGACCGAAATTGGCGATTGAAACCGGCACTTTTGCACATACCTTAGAGCAAATTGACGCGGCCGTAGATGCTGTACCAAGCAAAGCAAGTCAGAGCGATCTGGATGCACTTGAAACAGTTGTTGACGGGAAACAGGATGCGCTCACAATCGACCCGATACCGACATCCGGCAGCGACAATCCTGTACGCTCTGGTGGCGTTATGAATTGGGTCTATGGTACAACGCCAAGCACGATCAACAACGGTGATGATTTGAACGACTATTTCACGCCGGGTACTTACCGCGCAGCTTCCGGAAGTATTGCAGCGACTTTGTACAATTGCCCAACCGCTTCCGGCTTCCGGCTCGAAGTTTGCTCAACGATTGCTTCTGCATCATCCGGATACCAGATCCAGCGGCTCTACCCAAACAATTCAGACGGTGAATTCTTCATGCGGCGCCGGCTCGGTGCTGCCAGTGGGAACTGGGGCGACTGGTACCGGTTCGCCGGAACGGTCGTGCAGCCGATCAACGTTCCGGATCGAGCACAGCTTACCAGTATAGACTCACCTGATAATATAAACACGGAAGAAGAAACGGAGAGATGACACCATGAAATACATCATCATGATTACAATTGTGATCGGGCTTGCTGCGGCGGACTTTTTGACCGGCATCATCAAGGCATACATCGCGCATGACCTCAGCTCGCAGAAGATGCGCACCGGCGGCCTGAATAAGGTCTGCGAAATTCTCGTGATGGCTGTCGCCTGCGGTCTGGAGATCGGAATCGGTATGCTCGGACAGTACTACCAGACACCGGAGCTCGCAGGAATTGCCGGAACAGTCACAGCGGGTGCTGTGTTTATGTATATCGTGCTCATGGAGCTGGTCAGCATCCTCGAAAACTACGGCGAGATATCGCCCGATGCAACATGGGTGGCGAAAATCATCAAGAAACTGCGGAATTTTAACGATAAGGAGGAAAATTGAGATGTTCAAGCCAAGACTCGTGAAACCCGAAGCGGGGAACCCCTACTACAACCGGATTGCAAGCGGCGGGTATTCCGGTGCGATCAAAGGGCACCCGACGGATCCGGGATGCGATGTGCTGCACAACTGCGTCGGCTATGCGGCAGGTCGCTTCAACGAGATTATCGGTGCAGGTAAATTTGTGTACTTCCAGCATCCGCCCAATGCTGAAGACTTTTATGATACCGGGATTGCAGCGGGGCTGCCGATCAGCCAGAAACCGCAGCTCGGTGCGGTCGCATGCTGGGCAAAAGGCAAAACGCATAACGGCACTGACGGCGCGGGGCATGTTGCTGTGGTCGAGGAGATCAAGTCGGACGGCAGCATCATCACCAGCGAGAGCGGGTACAACAGCAAGAACCCGTTCTGGACACAGCACCGGTACCGTGAAAGCGGGAACTGGGGGCAGAGCAGCGCCTACCGGTTCCTCGGCTTTGTGCTCCAGCCTGCTGCCGCTGCGCCGATCAGGGTCATCCGCAAAGGCGACACCGGCGCGGAAGTGGAGCTGATGCAGGCACGGCTGCACGCGCTGGGCTATATGCGCAAGACTGAGATCGACGGCGACTTCGGCAGGATCACGCTCGGAGCCGTCTGCGCATTCCAGCTCGAAAACGGCCTCGCAGTTGACGGCGTCTGCGGCCCGCTTACGAAAGCAAAACTGACACTGTAACAAAAAACCGGCAGGGGGCTTTTCTTCGCTCTCTGCCGGTTCCTTTTTTTTACGCATCCAAGATCCATCGCTCAAGCTGCGCCTGCTTGGTGATGCCGTTTTTTGCAGATTCACGCGCGAGCTTGGCAGCGGCAGCAGCGGAAAGGCGGACTGTCATCTTTTCGTCTTCCGCATCCTCGTCCGGCTCGCCGAAGATCTCGCAGTACTCGTCTCCGTCGAGATGATCCTCCGCCCACTTCTGTGCTGCTTCGTAAGAAAGCGGCTTGATTTCTTCACCGCTGCACATCTCGTTGATCCCGCAGCTCTTGCTGTACGGGCTGGACGCATTGCCTGCCCCGTGAAGGAAGTACTCTCCGGTCTTCTTTTGGTAAAGCGTCTCGCAGTAATAGCTGAAATCGGACTGGTTCGGATTCGGCGCATATTCGCCGAGCTTTCTGGCGGTTGTAGTATCGTATACCTTGCCGTTTTTGATTTTTTTCATGATGATCTTCCTTTCATTTCACGGGATGGATTGTGGCGATGTTGTCGCCTTCATCGCCGTTGATAAAAATGGGGGCGACCCATTTCAGGATCAGCTTGCGCTCGTCGGTTTCCCGTTTGCCGATCCAGTAGTGATGCCAGTGGCCGCGGCGTGCATGCGGTGCCTTTTTGCTGCCTTTCTGGTATGCCCTGACGGTGGCCTCGCTCTGATCTGCGTTCTCGCTTTGATCGTGGTCGTTCGCCTTCATGCGTCTGATCTGGCTCCCGATCCGATAGCCGACGTCCCACTTCCGGATTTCCCGGAAGACGTCCTTCGGCTTTTTCTCGGATTCATCGGTCCGGCGTGTGACCTTCTTCTGCTCCGGATCTTCCTCTTTTTCGGAATTGTCCGCACAGATGTACAAGATGAATTGCAGCAGCTCAGCGGCTTTCTGTGCCATTGGAACGCCGCCTTGTTCGATGAGGAAATCCACGTCCGGGTGCTTTGTGTGCCGCTTCGCTTCTTCGACTGTCTTTTGCATTGCTTCGTCGATGGTGCAGTCGTCCTCGATGTGCAGGATCAGCGGGACACTTTCTTTTTCTGCTTCATTGATGTACCACATCCGCAGCTCAAACTGCTGATTGTTTACATCATGCTCAAAATGGACAAAGAAGCCAGCGCTCTTGTACTGGATGAAAATGCAGGGGTATGGGAGCTGATACAGGATCGGCATCGGGATGTCCATGCCAGAGTCAGCCTGACCAATGAGAATTTCTGCAAGGTCATCGTCGAAAGAGTAGATTTCCTTGTACTTTCTCCATGCGTAAAGCGCGGAGATCTTATAGCCGTCCGCAGCCATATCCTTACCGATCTCACCAGCAACAGACATTCCGGCAGCAATCGGAAGGATGCACCGGTCACTCCATTGCATTTCCTGTTTTAGCTCCATGCACTTGTCGCAGAGTTCCCACGCTTTCGTGGGGATCTGCTTCAAGAGCATAAACGGCAACGGCTCGTCAATCTTCTTACCCATTTCCTTTACCTCCTGCCTGTTTGATTACAATTTTCTGTATGTCCCTGCTGTATCTGCATAGTATCCGAGATCATACATCGCGCTGTCTATAATATCAATCGGTATATCGTCGGTATCGTCGATACTTTCGAGCATCTTTAGCCCTTCGGCGTTGTTAGCTGCTGTAAAGATTGCTCGCAAATCGTCAATATCAAACGGCTTGCATGTATTATTTATTTTTTTAATGATGTTATCAATTTTCATTTTCCATACCTCCTTACAAAACAAATTTATCCTGATAGTTAACGATCTGTGCTGAATATGTCTTAAAAACCATTCCTTCTTGCGGAATTGTTACATGGAGCCGAATCTGACCGCTGCAACTGATATATTCATCATGTTCAGACAGGATATATACCTTTTCGCCGTGAAGCGTATAAAACGCATTTCCCCAAAAAGCAACAATCTTCCCGTCGTCCATTTTGATAATAGCATAGAGCGTTTCGCCATCTTTGTGAGTATCGCTGTTTGCAACTTTTCCGGATTCTGTATATATACAGAATTTCGGCGTTGTGATATTCGGCGTGGCAAGAAACTTCTTGCATTTCTCGATGAAGTCTTTCATTTTCCTTACCTCCTGTTCATGTTGTGCCGCCGGATCAACCCGGCGGCTGTTGTTATTAGTTGTACTCTTCAATTTCTTCCGGATTGATTCCGGCGCTTTTTGCACATGCCGCCATAGTTTCGGCGAGTGTATGCGGGTATCTATATGCAGCTAATATGTAGTCGCTTGCATGTACTGTATAATCACAGTAATTATTTTCCTCAATCCATGCAATATTTTTTCCGGTTGTGTTGTCGTGCAGCGAATATCCGCGGTTATTCCAGTTTTCAAAATGCTTAACCCACTTATATTTTTTCATTTTCTTTTCCTCCGTTTGTTCTCTTGGTTTTCCTTTGGGTTTTCCTTCCCTTTCCTTGATTATATTATATCATAGAGTTGCCACAAAGTCAATAGGAAATCAGCAAAAAGTTGCCACAAACTCAACTTTTGTATACTTGCACAAAAGCGCAGGCTGCAAATTGTGAGATTTTGTTATTGAAAAGAAAAACCGGCAGGGGAGCTCATCCGCTGTCGGTTGTTTTTCGTGTTGCATTTCGTGTTGCATTCCTCTTAAAAATGCTTGTTTTTGATTCAAAAATGCTTATATTCTGCAACATATATGCAACATAAAAACCGCCGTACCTGCGCTGAAATCACGCAAATACAGCGGTTTTTAAATAAGCAGGTGAGGGGAATCGAACCCCGCGAAACGCTACGTAGATTCGTTGGTTTCGATGTCGCGTGTTGCATTTCGTGTTGCATTTATCAGCTTTTCGTAGTATTCGCACATCTTCTTGTCTGCCTTCCGGCGGTCAACGGAAAAGCTGTGCTGGTAGACCTGCTGCATAGTCTGAGTGCCTGCCCATCCGCCGCGCTCTGCTGCAACACGGTCAGAGATCCCAAGCGCGTGCATATCGCTTGCGGAGATATGTCGCAGGTCATGGAAGCGTACACCTTCAAAGCCTGCTTTCTTCATGGCGTTGACGAAACGCCCGTAGATCGCACGGCCTGTCAGTGTTGTGATATACTCCGTCTCTGATGCCAGAATCATGTCACGCAGAAACGGCGGAATGTCAACATATCGCCGGGACGCATCCGTCTTCGGCAGCTCCTTCTCGATGTGAGCGCCTTTGACTGTCACAATCACACGGTCAATGCGAAGCCGATCGCCTTCTACAGCGCTTCTGCGCACGCCTCTGACCTCTGAGAGACGCAGACACAGACACATAGCCAACAGTACAGGAAGCTCCACAGGATTGCCACGAATGGCTCTGATGACGTCCTCAGAGGTCGGCAGGTCACGCTTGAGCTGCTTGACTTTGCGGGGCAGGGTAGTCCGCAGAACGAAATCAGGATTATGCATAGCAAGCGCTGCAGCGAGCAGGCCGTGCGCATTGATGACTGTTTTCGCACTGAACCGCTTTGACTCACTGTTCACTTCACGTTGCACATCTTCCCGCGTGATCCGGTCGATCCGGATGTCCATAAGCCCTGCAAAATGATTGTTCCGGAGATTCCGGTATCCGTTTACTGTGGTCGGCGAGAGTACGCCGTCCTTGCTTTCAATATACCTGTCTATCGCCTCGCCGACGGTCATCCGTTCGACTGGGCGCTTTTTCTTTGCAACATACTCCGCTGCAAGATACTCCGCCTCGCGCTTTGTGGGCGCGGTGAAGCGCTTGTATATGCGCTTGCCGTTCTGATCCATGCCTATGAACTGGTTCACACTCCAGCTCCCTGACGGCAGTTTCTTTGCTTTTGCCATAGGATCACCCCTTTGCTTGGCACTTAGCCGCATTTGCTTATCAGATCTCCGATATCATAGCAATCGTCGCGCGACTGCAAAATAAAACTGACAAAAAGCAGTCCGCAAGCCAGCGCGTCAGCGGTCGCTCTGTGGGCATCGTCCATGTATATCAGATACTCTTTGCATACGGTTGCGAGTTTGTAATCAAGTATATCATCATCACAAAATTTTTTGCTGAGTGCAAGTGTATCGTAGATTACATGTTGATCAACAGAGCCGAGACCGTTTACAAACAGATGCCGCAAATCAAAAGCAATGTTATGCCCGACAAGCGGCAACTTTTTGAGATACGCTTCGAGCGCAGGCGCGATCTCGTAGAATCTTGGAGCATCCTGCACCATATCGTCTGTGATGCCGTTTACAGCAGTGGCATCCGGCGGGATCGGTTTTCTCGGCTTAATCAGCGTCGAGAACGCTTCAACAGGCTCGAAGTCGTGAAAGAGGACGGCGGACACTTCGATTACATCATTTCCGCCAGGCTTCAGACCGGTCGTCTCGGTGTCGATTGCGATAAAATCGCGCAGCTTTGATAGATTTGTTGATTTCGTAATGTTTTTTGGAGATATCTCCGGCATCTCAATCGCATTGTTTCGATTGCGCTTTTCCTCGCTTAATTCAATTTTGACCTTCCGGAGACCGGACAGGATCTCGCGGAATTCATTGATTTTGTTCTGGCGATATATCGCTTCTCGTTCGCTGTAACTTAGCTTTTTGGGTTCTGGCGCTTTTGCTGGAGCTGCCGTCGCTTGCTTTGCTTGACTCATAGCATTTTTCAGCTTATCAAAAATGCCCATTTTAACCACCTTTCAAAAGTATATGTAAAAATTTGCACACCAGCCGCTTGACAAAACATGTGTTTTGTTGTACAATAGAAATAGAACACTCGTTCGCGTCGGTTGACTTCGGTCAGTCGGCGCTTTTTTCATTCTCAATCGCTTTTTCGATTCTATACGTTTGCAATCGCGCAAGGTCGTCGGCGTATTCTTTCAGTTTCATGATCGCGTCGTGTTCAATCGTTCTTATCGCCGGAACGATATACTCGCAAACGATCTGCTGATCCTGCTGCGGAAGATCATGGAATAACTGCTCCACCAGGACGATGTCATTTTCGAGCCGCGCATTATAAGAGCTCTCAAATTTCGCGGCATACTTGTCCCACGTTTTTGCGTCAATCATTCGATTTGTCCTGCCAGCAAGGTAGTCGATACTGACGCAAAAATACTCTGCTATTTTCGCAAGCGTTTCGATGTCCGGCTCTCGCTTTTCGTTTTCCCACATTCCGACTGTGCTTTTTCCGACAGTGATATAGTCCGCGAGTTGCTGTTGCGTGATGTGCTTTGCCTCACGGAGAGATTTGATTCTTTCGCCTAACATATAGATCACCTCCTGTGTACAGTATATCACATTTTGTGGATATTGTCAACGATTCTGTGTTGAAACTTAGCAAGTCTACAAAATGTGGACATGCATCTTGACATATCCACAAAATGTGGATATAATGAACACAGATCGCGGACATAAGGAGGTGATAACATGATCGCAATTCGCGAATACCGCGAAAAATCCGGCATGATGCAGGCGGAACTTGCTGAAAAGTGTGGAGTTGCAAAGTCCACCGTCTCGATGTGGGAAATCGGCGCGAGAAAGCCTGACATCGTCATGCTCAAAAAACTTGCAGGCATCTTTGGATGTACTGCCGACGACCTGCTTGAGCCGATCGCTGCCGAGAAAGGAGAATGCAAATGAACATCCCGAAAATCATCGAACGCGCAGGAGAGCGCGTTCTCACAACCGCACAGCTTGCCGAAGCGTATGAAACCTCAAAGTCAACAATCAATACCAATTTTAGCCGGAACAAAAAACGCTATGTGGAAGGTAAACATTTCTTTTTCCTTGTGGGAGAAGATTTGAGAGCTTTCAAAAAGTCCCTTACAAATTGTAAGGAACTGAGTCAAGTGCCGCAACTTTACCTGTGGACAGAGCGCGGCGTGCTGCTCCATGCAAAGAGCCTGAACACAGACAAGGCATGGGCGGTATATGACTTCCTTGTGGAGTATTACTTCCGCAAGAGTGCATTGCCGCCGAAGCTGCCGACCGCTCCGCCGAAGGAACCGCTTACAGCAGAGCAGTGCAAACAGAAGCTGACAGCGACACTGCTTAGCGAGCTGCGGCACAAACAGGCAGCACTTGCCACAGCAGAAGCACAGCTCGCCGTACAGAAAGCAGAAGCAGCGATTCAGCGCAGAGCAGTTGCGGACTTCGTTATGCTGCATCCAGAACTGATGCCTTATGTTACAGCATTGCCTATGGAAGGGAGCTGATCTTATGGCAACGAAAGCAAAGCCGGCAAAAACCTTTGCACGCACGATCTGGAAGCTGATCGCTGCGGAGATGTCCGCGCAGGACATGCAGCAGGCGCAGATCGCAAAGCTCGTCGGTGTCAGTGCTGTCACCGTCTGTGCGGATGCGAAGACACCCGAAAAAATCACGCTTGCACGGATGGGGCTGTACTTCGCAGCGCTCGGCATCGACCCGGACATTATGCTCCGCCCGATGGCACACAGCATCGCGGAGCGCATGATTGAATGAAAGGAAGTAATTATGACAATCCGTGAATTTGAGGTTTTAACGGGATTCCACCCGTCTGCTGCCCTCTATGAAGTGATCGAGCAGGATTACAACAGCAGCCAGCTCGACAAGCACGAGTATTGCGAGGCGTACAAAGCCGATAAGGACGGCATCGCGGAACGCCTTGCACGCCTTGCAGACAAATGTGCTTTGGAGCGTGATAATAAGCACGCCGACGAACTGAAAGCCAGTTTTACGGAAATCAAGCTGCTCCACGATCGTTTGGCAGAAGCCAAAGCGCAGCTCGACCGAGAACTGGACTGGCAGCCCGCAAAGGACATCGGCACGAACATGAGCGAGCACGACTACCAGTTTCTTGCAGACGATACCGCACCGATGTCGGAGCTGGATGCGATCCGTCGCATTGCGCAGGAGTGCGGCTTCGATATGGCGAAAATCAGCATCGTCACAAAAGTACAGACTTTCGATAAGAACAAATACAACAAATGCCGTGTCAGCGCTGAGTTTGAACGGCAGCCGGTATGGGCATCGTCCGACTGGAACTACATCCGCTTTGATTGCGCGGGGATGCAGTGGGAAATCGTAAACGATGAACTGTTCCCATACTTTGACTGATGGCTGAGAGGTGTGATATGAGACTGACAGACGGACAGTTTTGGGGTGGAATGGCGATCACAGTGCTTTTCCAGATTGCACTTGCAGTGGGGTTCATTTGGCACTGGCGAAAAGTTGATCGAGATATTCTGCGCGATGACCGCAAGCGCCTGAATGCATGGGCACATCGCTATGCCCGGCTGCTTGCACGCGACATGTTGCGCGACTATTTGTGCAGATTAAAAGTCGATATCCCCGTGACACTAATCAATGAATCGGATATCGACTGGGGTGAGCGCAAATGAAGCCTGTCCGGATCGGTGAACCTGACACACCGATATACACCTACGAAGAACAGCAGGTGCTCCGGCTGCTCAACACAGGCTTGAATGAGCACCATATAGCAAGAACACTGCGGCGGCAGTTCGAGGCCGTTGTGGATGTTATCTATGAAATCAGAAAGAAGGAGAGTATTATCATGGGAAAGCTTACCGATCAGCAGCGAGCGGCAATCTATGCAGCAAGCAAAGACGGCGTCCCACAGAAGGATCTTGCGCAGCAGTACGGCGTGAGTGTCCAGGCAATCAGCCAGCTCTGCGCCAAACTGGCAAAAGCTGAGCAGGAAATCATGCAGCCAGCAGCGGAGGACAAGCCAAAGCCCGGTATCATCAATCCGGAGTTCGATGCCGCTGTAGATGAGATGATCGCAGAGAGCAAGGCTGCGGATGCAGAGGAAAATGCTGCGAATGCAGAGCCTGAGACCGAAGCACAGGACGAGTCAGAGCCGCTGCCGCCTGTAGTTCGGAGAGCGGTAGACGGTCACCTTACATTTATTGCTGATCGCATTGAGGCGCTGCAATACCGGATCAGCGAGATCGAAATCGAGATCGAGGAATACCGGAAGGATGCGAGCAGACTGGAAGAATGGAAGGAGCGGCAGAAATGGCGATAAGAGCACTGCGGATCGCGCTGAACAGCATCGACGTCATTGACGTGCCGAATGAGCTGCGTGCATTGCAGCAGGCTGTCGGCGGTCACATTGAGACAGTCGGTCTGAAAGATGGCGGCATCATGATCGTGGACGAGGAAGGACTGCTGAAACAGTATCCGCGCAACGATCTTGCATCTATCATCAGCGGCCACCACATCTACGGAACCGCGCTGATCGTCGGCGCTGACGGTGAAGAGTTTGACGATGTGCCGCAGCAGTATATTGATGCGTACATGGTATAAGAAAAGCCGCATCCCCGCTGGCACGGTGGACACGGCTGCAAGCAAAGCACTTACAGTGCTAGTATAGCACGGAAAGGATGATTTGTCAATGGATGTCAAAGACCTGAACCTTGACGAGAAGACACTGGCGCGGCTTGGCAAAGTCAAAGTCAAGACCACTGACCAGCTGCTCCTTGCGATGTATCAGCCTGGAAGCGAACGACTGATCAGCACACCGGATATGAAACGCGCCGAAAAGGCACTGAAAGAAGCCGGCATTATCAAGTACATGCGCGGCGACGAAGTCAGCGCGGATGACATTGATCCGGAACCGCTGACATGGGACGAGCTGCATGACTATGTCGGCAAGCTGATCGTCCACGACAGCAGCACGGAATCAAGGCGGTATCTCAAAGCAGTCTGGATTTACCGGATCGACGACAGCGGCGACACTTATCTCTCCTATCTGGACGGCGGTGTCAGCTTTTGCGGAACGCGGAAAATGTATATCTTAGAAAACAAAAACCCGATCTCCCCGACGTTGAAGTATTCCGGACAGTTCTTCACGCTGAAAGCCGGCGTGCAGCGGCCCGACGTCAAAACGGACTTCGGAACAGACTTTGACAGAGAGTACAACGGCGAGACTGACAGGGCATACTTCGGCAAGGAGTTGACATACGACGAGTTGACGGCGCTTCCGGAAGGAACAAAAGTCCTTGTGTATGAAGTTGCCGAAGAGATGGACGACGATGACGATATCGACGCAGAGCTGTACGAGACAGACAAGCAGTTCGAGGGATGTACATTTACGGTTTCCCGCGTCGATGCCGACGATGTGCTCGATCAGATCAAGATCAAGCCGCAGAGCATGGTACCGCAGAGAGACCACGTTTATACTCGCGTCTGGCTGTTTAACGGTACCACACAGCGAAGCGATCAGGATGTACATGCTGAGATCGTCACGCAGCCGGCTGCACAGGTTGTCGTGTCCGACGAGTACAGCCGTGCGATCGCTCTGACACGCTCAATCATCGCAAACGGACAGGCAGCGCAGCAGTCGCTCTGGGAGATGTGCAAAGGGCTCGCAGAGATGCGGGATGCCAAGCTGTACAAAGAGATCGGATACGGGACATTTGAGGACTACTGCGAGCAGGAGATCGGTATCACCAGACGGCAGGGGCAAAAGTATGCAGCAATCGCGTCGCTCGACGGGAAGTCAACTTCCGATTTTGAGCGCATCGGCGTCGAAAAGCTGTATCTGCTGGCAAAGATCGACGAAAAGCAGCGCGAGCAGATCACCGATAGCGTGGATGTCGAGAGTGTTACCGTCCGCGAGCTGCGGGCGCAGATCGACGCGCTGAAGCACCAGAACGATCAGACGGAGGCAGCATTGCAGGACGCAGAAGACCGCGCGCATAGATGGTGCGATGATTCCGAAGAGAAGCGCCAGAAGATCGAAGAGCAGAACGGCCGCTTCGTGAAAGATCAGCAGGAAATCGCTAAGCTGAATGCTGAGATCTACAACAATCAGAGCTTCATTGCTAAGCTCACACGCGAGCGAACTGATAAGGATTCCAGTATCGAACAGCTGCAAGCTCGCATCACAGAGCTGGAGAGCAGACCTGTCGAGGTTGCCGTGCAGGAAGATAACACCGCCGAACTGGAAAAACTCCGCGCGGAGTACGAAAAGAAGCTCACAGAGCTGAAAGCAGACTCAAACTACACGGAACTGCTTGCGATGTGCCGGCTGGTCAGAAGCCAGGTCAACACGCTTTGCATGCGTCTCAACGGCGTGAGATCCGGCAAAGAGAAAGACACTCTGCTGAAATATGTCAAGGAAATCGGGCTGTGCATTGGGCAGCTGTTATAAGGAGGATATCTAATGTCAGTAAAAATCGTATCTCTGGAGGCGCAGAATGTCAAGCGTCTGAAAGCCGTCGAGCTGACGCCGACGCAGGACGGTCTTAACCTGATCGGCGGGAAGAACGGGCAGGGCAAGACCAGCGTGCTCGACGCGATCTCATGGGCTCTCGGCGGCGAGAAATTTGCGCCGAGCAAGCCAAAGCGTGCAGAGTCCGTCACGGATCCGGTGATCCGTGTGACGCTCTCCAACGGCTTTGTCGTGGAGCGCAGCGGAAAAAACGGCACGCTCAAAATCAAGGATCCGTCCGGCAAAAAGTCCGGACAGAAGATCCTCGACGAGTTTATCGAGAAACTGGCGCTGAACCTGCCGGCGTTTATGTCGATGAACGACAAGGAAAAAGCAAAGGTGCTGCTCCAGATCATCGGCGTCGGTGATCAGCTGTACGAGCTCGACACCAAATGCAGCACGCTCTACAACAGGCGGCTTGAAATCGGCAGAATCGCCGACCAGAAAGAAAAGTTTGCGAAAGAGATGCCGGTATATCCGGACGCGCCGAAAGAGCCGGTCAGCGCAGCCGATCTGATCGAGCAGCATCAGGAGATCCTTGCACGCAACGGGCAGCGTCAGCAGTGGCAGGCAGAGGCGCAGCAGATCGCGTTTGTGATCCAGAAGCTCACCGCAGACATCGAGCGCACAAAGCGGGAGCTCGAACACCTCGAAGCGACTCTCGCAGCTGAGCAGGCAAAGGCAGCGGAAGCAGCAAAATCGCCGTCAGAGCTGGAAATGGAATCGACCGCAGAGCTCGAAAAACAGCTCCGGAGCGTCGAGGAAATCAATGCGAAAGTGCGCGCGAACATGGACCGTGAAAAGGCGGATCTCGATGCGGAAGCGTACCGGAAGCAGTACGACGAGCTGACGGCCGAGATCGAAAGCATCCGCATCGAACGCATGAAGCTGCTTGACGGTGCAGAGATGCCGCTCGACGGTCTGAGCGTCGAGGACGGCGTGCTGACATATCACGGGCAGGCGTGGGACAACATGTCGGGCGCAGAGCAACTCAAATGCGCTGCCGCGATCGTCCGGAAACTGAATCCGAAATGCGGCTTTGTGCTCATGGACAAGCTGGAACAAATGGATCTCGACACGCTGCGCGAGTTTGGCGCGTGGCTCGAAGCAGAGGGCTTGCAGGTGCTCGCAACGCGCGTCAGCACCGGCGAGGAATGCGCCGTCATCATCGAGGACGGCTACTCACACGGCAACGATACGGCTCCGGCAATCATGCCGGCAGAGCCGAAAACATGGAAAGCGGGTGAATTTTAATGAATATCACGAGAGGAATCCAGAACAAGCCGATCAAGGCTGTCGTTTACGGACCGGAGGGTGTTGGCAAGACAACTTTTGCATCACAGTTTCCGGATCCGCTGTTTGTGGATATCGAGGGCTCAACAACGCGCATGGACGTCGCCAGAACGGACACACCGACCAGCCTTGCAATGCTGCTCGGCATCCTAACAGAGATCCGTGATCACAATCCTGGATGCAAGACGGTCGTCATCGACACCGCTGACTGGGCGGAGCGCCTGTGCTTCAAGACGGTGCTCGACAAGTACAAAAAGACTGGAATCGAGGAGTTTGGATACGGTAGAGGGTACACATATGTTTACGAAGAGTTCGGCGGCATTCTGAATCTGCTGAATGACATCGCAGACCGCGGCGTGAATGTCGTGCTCACGGCACACGCAGCAATCCGGAAGTTTGAGCAGCCCGACGAAATGGGCAGCTACGACCGGTGGGAGATGAAAATGATCAACTCGCCGAAATGCAACGTCTGCGCGATGATCAAGGAGTGGGCGGATCTGGTGCTGTTTGCAAACTACAAGACGACCGTCATCTCCGTTGACAAAGAGGGCAAAAAGAACAAGGCGCGCGGCGGACAGCGCGTCATGTACACAACGCATGATCCGTGCTGGGACGCAAAGAACCGGTTCGGGCTCGCTCCGGAGCTGCCGTTTGACTTTGCACAGATCGCGCACATCTTCGGACAGACTGTGCCTTCATCCAATATGCAGCAGCCGACAGCAAGTGCAAATTCAGAAATGATTCAGAAGGCTGTAACGCCCGCAGCTCCGACATCTCCGCCGAAGCCTGCACCGGCTGCGGATGCTGCAAAGGATATCGGCAGTCTGGACGAGTTTCAGCCGATTGAAAGTGTTGGGATTCCGGACGGTATCAATCCGGCGCTTGCAGATCTGATGCGGCAGAACAACGTGTCAGAGGATGAGATCCGGCTTGCAGTCAGCATGCGCGGATACTTTCCGGACGATATGCCGATCACCGCATACCCGCCTGATTTTGTGCAAGGCGTCCTGATCGGCGCGTGGGCACAGGTGTTCGGAATGATTCAGGAAAATCGGGAATTGCCGTTTTCGTAAAATAAAGGAGGTACATCATGCAGCAAAACTACAACGAGTATGACGAGATCGGTTTCGAGGGCACGATCGAGGAGGAAGGCAGTGACTTCGTACTGCTGCCGGAGGGAGACTATGAGTTTACCGTGAACAAGGTCGTTCGCACCCGTCACGAGGCGTCAGCTAATCTGCCGGAATGCAATGAGGTCGATGTCGAACTGACGATCTGGGGCGCATCCGACAAGACCATTATTACAACACGTTTTTACCTCATCCGTAAGTTTGAGTGGAAACTGTCGCAGTTCTTCCGTTCGATCGGGCTCAAAAAGCACGGCGAGCCGCTGAACATGCGCTGGAACATCGAGGGATATCGCGGTAAATGCCGTGTGATCGTCAACAAATTCCAAAGGCGCGACGGAAACGGCGAGGGGCAGAACAACGAGATCAAAAAGTTTTACGCTCCCGAAGACGATGTGCAGACTGTCTCTGCACCGGTACAGCAGTATCAGACACCACCTGCACAGTATCAGCAGCCTGTGCAGGGATACCAGCAGCCGACACAACAGTCGGCACCGCAGCAGACATGGCAGCAGCCGCAGCAGTCCGGCGGCTGGAAGCCTGGACAGTGGTAAACAATGGAGCTGAGACCATACCAGCAGGCTGCACGAGTGGCAGTGCAGGACGAGTGGCAGCAAGGCAACACACGCACGCTGCTCGTCCTGCCTACGGGTTGCGGTAAGACGATCGTCTTTGCCAAGATCACGGAGGACTGCGTGAGACTTGGCGACCGTGTGCTGATCCTCGCACACCGCGGAGAGCTGCTTGACCAGGCTGCTGACAAAATCAAAAAATCAACCGGCTTACAATGCGCGACCGAAAAGGCTGAGCAATCCTGTCTCGGCTCGTGGTTCCGGATCACGGTCGGCTCGGTGCAATCGCTTATGCGTGAGACGCGCCTGCAAAAGTTTCCGGAGGACTACTTTGACACAATCATCATCGACGAGGCGCATCACGCCGTATCAGACAGCTATCAGCGGGTGCTCGAACACTTCCACGACGCAAAGGTACTCGGCGTCACGGCAACACCTGACCGCGGAGACATGCGCGAGCTGGGCAATGTGTTTGACAGCCTTGCTTATGAGTACACGCTGCCGCAGGCGATAAAAGAGGGATACCTCTCACCGATCAAGGCGGTGACGATCCCGCTGACGCTAGATCTTTCCGGCGTCGGTATCCAGAGCGGCGATTTTAAGCCTGGAGACCTTGACAGCGCACTGGATCCGTACCTGATGCAGATTGCCGAGGAGATGCAGACATACTGCAAGGATCGCAAGACGGTTGTTTTTCTGCCGCTGATCAAGACCTCGCAAAAGTTCCGTGATATCCTCAACGGTTTCGGCTTCCGGGCTGCGGAGGTCAACGGTACATCTGACGACCGTGCGGAGATCCTCGCAGACTTTGACAGCGGCAAATACAACGTGCTTTGCAACTCGATGCTTTTGACCGAGGGCTGGGACTGTCCGTCTGTTGACTGCGTGATTGTTCTCCGCCCGACAAAGGTGCGCTCACTGTACTGTCAGATGGTCGGGCGCGGGACACGGCTCTGCGAGGGCAAGGACCATCTGCTGCTGCTTGACTTTTTATGGCACACGGAGCGTCACGAGCTGTGCCGTCCGGCGCACCTGATCTGCGACAGCCAAGAGGTTGCGGCAAAAATGACAGAGGATCTCTCCGAAAATGCAGGCTGCGAAATTGACATCGAGGAAGCGGCTGCGGCGGCAGCAGATGAAGTCCAGCAGCAGCGCGAGGAAGCGCTCGCAAAGAAACTTGCGGAGTGCAAGAAGCGCAAGCGCAAGCTCGTGGATCCGCTGCAATACGAAATGTCGATCTGCGCGGAGGATCTGAGCGGATACGTTCCTGCGTTCGGATGGGAGTGCGCACCGCCGTCCGACAAGCAGAAAGCAATGCTCGAAAAGCGCGGCATCTTTCCGGACGAGATCGAGAGCGCCGGCAAGGCGAAGTTGCTCATCGAGCGTCTGGAAAAGCGCCAGAGGGCAGGGCTCACGACACCGAAGCAGATCCGATTCCTCGAATCCCGCGGTTTTCAGCATGTCGGAACTTGGCAGTTTGAAGCTGCGTCGAACATGATTTCCCGCATCAGCGCAAACAACTGGCAGATTCCGCACGGCGTCGTTCCGAGCGAATATATCCCGCCTGTGGAGGTAACAACTTATGAGCCTTTTGGAGATTTTGGAACAGCTTCCGTCATCTGAATGCACCTATGAAGAATGGGTGCAGGTTGGCATGGCGCTGAAGCATGAAGGATATACAGTATCAGACTGGGACACATGGAGCATGGCAGACAGCCGGTACAAAGCCGGCAATTGCGCAAAAAAGTGGGAGTCGTTTAAGGGCAACGCCGAGCCTGTGACAGCCGGCACGATCGTACAGATCGCAAAGGATCACGGCTGGACGCCGCCGCACAGCGGAAACAGCTACAACGACGATTATACACAGATCGACTATGAGGGTATCATCTCATACGAGGGAGAGGCGGAGCCGGTCAAACAAAGACCGGTCTCACGCGATCACGTCAGCGAGATCATCAAGTATCTGCGGGCGCGTTTTGAGCCGGACGATTACATTGGATATGTCACCAGCGTTTACGAGACGGACGGAAAGCTTGCACCGACACGCGGCAGCTGGGGACGTACCGCCGGGCAGATCATCGACCTGCTGGAAAAGTGCAAAGGCGACATCGGCAGCGTGCTCGGCGATGCTGACACAAGAGCCGGCGCATGGATCCGTGTCAACCCGCTCGACGGCAAGGGAATCAAAGACGAAAACGTCACGGACTATCGGTATGTCCTGATCGAGTCGGACAGCCTGACAATTGAGCAGCAAAACGTGCTCATGCGCGAGCTGGCATTGCCGATCGTCACGCTGACACACACCGGCGGCAAGTCGCTCCACGCAATCTGTCACATCGACGCAGGAAACAACCGTGAACTGTATCGTCAGCGCGTCGCGTATATGTTTGATGTCTGCGAGAAAAACGGTCTGAAAATTGACAAGGCGTGCAAGAATCCGTCACGACTGACCAGACTTCCTGGCTTTCAGCGCGGCGAAAACTGGCAGTACCTCGTAGACACCAACATCGGCAAGGCGTCGTTTGAGGAGTGGAAAGACTACATCGAGGAGATCACCGACGATCTGCCGGACGAGATCAGCTACGACGAAATGAAGGATCATCTTCCGCCGCTGCGTCCGGCTCTGATCGAGGGCGTGCTCCGCTGCGGTCATAAGATGCTGCTCGCCGGACCGTCAAAAGCAGGCAAGTCGTTCTCGCTGATTTCACTTGCGATTGCGATTGCGGAGGGCGGCGAATGGCTCGGCTTCCGGTGCAGGCAAGGCAAAGTGCTGTATATCAATCTGGAGCTCGACGAGGCAAGCTGCTGGAACCGAATCGCGGAAGTCTACAAGGCAAACGGTGTCGAGGCGAAAAACGCAAAGAATCTGACGGTCTGGAACCTGCGCGGACGGTCGATGCCGATGGACAAGTTAGCACCGTCGATGATCCGCAGAGCAAAGAAAGCCGGATACGCCGCAATCATCCTGGATCCGATCTATAAGGTGATCACCGGCGACGAAAACAGTGCCGAACAGATGTCACACTTTTGCAATGTGTTTGACCGGATCTGCCGTGACGCAAACTGCGCAATGATCTACTGCCACCACCACAGCAAGGGCATGCAGGGCGGTAAAAAGTCTATGGACAGAGCATCCGGTTCCGGCGTCTTTGCCCGTGATCCTGACGCGCTGCTGGACATGATCGAGCTGCCGGTCTCGGAACAGCTCCGCAAGACGCGCGAGGACAAAGCCGTCTGTGCGGTATGCAAGGAGTGGCTGCAACGGTTTCTCGGCGATCGCTACGGCGACACGGTCTCTCTCGACGACGAGCAGAGCCGCTCCCGCATGATGGATCACTGCCGCGATCATCTCAAAGCTAACAGTTTGAGCCTGATGCAGCAGGACATCCAGCGAGCTGTTGCGGCGACAAATATCCAGTCTGCATGGCGCATCGAGGGCACGCTCCGAGAGTTCCCGCGTTTCCAGTCTGTGAACGTGTGGTTCGAGTGGCCGCGCCATATCATCGACCAGACAGGCGCGCTGAAGGACGTCAATCCGGACGACACATGGCAGAAGAATTTTCCGAAACGGAAGACCAACGAGGAGCGGAAACAGGAACGCAAAGACGGCATCATGACAGCATTCTCCAGTGCCGTGGATCAGAACGGCGAAGCCGACATAAAAGACATCATGACATATCTCGGAGTGTCCGAAAATACCGTCCGAAGTCGTCTGAAAGAGCACGGCGGTTTCTGGTTCGGGGACGGAAAATGTGGGCTCAAAGCAAGCTCAAAAATCGGTGATTTGAGCTCTGAGGTGTGAGCTCAAAAATCGGCATTTTACCGATATTTGCGCTCAGCTCAAAAAAGGGCGATTTACCGATATTTGAGCTATAAGCTCAAAAAAAGGCGTTTTACCGATATTTGAGGTTTGAGCTCAAACCGTATATATATTTATATATATTTTTTGGGCTTGAGAGCGCCCAAAAAAATATTGCATAAATATCCGCGCTGCCAGACCGGCGCGCAGAAGGGAGCAAAATCAGTGACAGAGTTCTTCATGCCGATGATCCCGCCGACTGCGACGAAGCAAGCCCGCGGGTGGGGGAAGACGAAAGGCGGCAAGGTGATCTCATACGACCGTGCGAATGCTGACACAGAGGGGAAGTTGACTTCACACTTGGCTCGGCACATCCCGCCGAAGCCGTACACCGGAGCGATCCGCCTGATCGTCAAGTGGATGTTCCCGATCAAAGGCAAGCACTATGACGGAGAGTGGTACACAAACAAGCCGGATTACGACAACTTGCCGAAAGCGATGAATGATATCATGACGAAACTCGGCTACTGGAAAGACGATTGCATCATCGCGTCCGGCATCACGGAAAAGTTCTGGTCTGCGACGCCGGGCATCTATGTCCGGATCGAGGAACTGAAACCGAATGTCAAGAAGCAGGGCTGCCATGAATGTGTGTATGCAGACTGGGACGCAGAAGGATGCACTTGCAAGCTGGACGGATTTTTTATCTGCGATCCGCGTACCGGCTGCGAATGCCGAGCTGGGAAGGAGTGATATGACAATGAGCAGAAAGTCGATGATCAAGCCGTATAAGCATTGCAATAAATGCGGCGCCTTGATCGTGAACGGAGAACTGTGCGAAGATTGTAAGCCTATGACGAACGCCGACCGCATCCGTCAGATGACGGACGAGGAAGAACTGTTGAGCGCAATCGGAACAGCATGCTATCGGTGTGCATACAACAACGGCAAATGCGATAGCGGATATGGCGACGGATGCATTGCCGGAAACCTTGAATGGCTCAAACAGGAGGTGAGCGAAGATGCTGGAACCGATTGACAGAAAATACCTGCTTGCATATCTTGCAAGAATCAAGCCTGATGAATATGTGTCGGCATTCGGCGAAGCTGCTGTGCAAGTGATAGGTCTAATTGAAGAATTTGTGAAAGAGATGCCCACAATCAAGACGGAAGTGCGGCACGGGCGGTGGAATTACAGACATGAGGATGACTGGTGCTACTGCACAGCTTGCGGAACGGATGCAGAAGGATCTGACGGAGAATGCCTTGAAACAGATTACTGCCCACATTGCGGCGCTCGTATGGACGGAGGTTAATGAATGTATTATCTTTTTGCCAAAAAAGAGCAGGATTTAGTGCGATACAAGAAAGAATTTGACCGTGTGAAACAGAACATAGAGCGTGGAAAGACACCAGTATGGTGTGAGATACGATCAGCAAAAATCAACCTTGTCGAAAGTGCGCCATACAACATACTGCTCGGCGCGTTTATGATCCTTGCGACAATGCTTGTGGATAACATCAAAATGAATGATACTGTCAAGATTGCCGCTGTACTTGTGATAAATTCATGCTGCACTGCAATTGCGAACTTTATTTTCGTGATAGTCAAACACAGACTGCGCATAAAGCTATGTGACAGACTTGGAATCGAACCAACAGAAGAAAATATAGCGGTCATGGAATCACTTGAATATCAAAGCGTATAGGAGGTGCTGACAGTGGCTGAACTGAAACCGTGTCCGTGCGGCGGAGTGGGAAAGGAAGCATCCACAGAAAATCCAGTTCTCGGAATGAGGTGAGCAGCATGGATATTTCAGAGGTCAAGCAGAACCTCGGACGGCGGGTGCGGGTGCTTAATGAACGGCTGCTCCTCGACGGAGAGTATATCCTGACCGGCTGCATCATCCGGAAGGGCGACAAGTTCGGGATCTTTTACGAGTGTGAGCTGTCGGATCCGAAAACGCGCAGTGTTGTCATCACCGGAATGAACGATGTCTTTCCTGTCGAGCCGGTTCCGCCGGACGATAAGCCGCCGAGTCGGCAGCACGCAAACATCGAGAGCGATATGCTGGACGGATGCCGGAACCGCCTGTTTATCACCGACAATCCGGACGAGCTTCCGCGGCTGTATTCCGGCGCGCTGTATCATCTGCGTGAAATTTACAGATATGCTGCTGCGAGACTTGCGGCAAAGAAAGGGAGTTCACATGAAGACAGCGATTGATTATTATTCAGTGATTTTTTTGGCGTTCGTTGATGCGATAACTGCCGGCTGTGCTGTTGCTGCTGATATGGCAGTGCTGTCTGCGATAATGCTGTACGAGGGAGGATGGTGACTATGCGGGCATACTGGCAAACATACAGCAAATCGAAACTTGATAATAAAATTCAGGCGGATGTGGAAAGTGCTTTGACACAGTACAAGGACGAGATCTACGAAAAAGTGGAGTGGGATGTGTTTAAGCAGGCTATGGCTGTTTGCTTCATCGCACTGGAATGGATGGGCTGGAAACGGAAACGGCTGCGGAAATTTCACGGTCAGGTGGAAGAAGTGTGCAGGATGATGGCGACAGGCATCATGGGGCGGGAAGTCACAACACGCGATGCGCTGAATCATCTGAAAGATGCCTATGGTATTGAATTCAAAGAATCGTTATGTGATGATCAGGCAGGAAACGAAAGGAGATAGAAATAAATGGCAGTTTCAAGAAAACGCGACCGATGGCGAAGGCAATCGAATGTGATTACTGCATTCACCGAGATGAAGTGTGCAGGGATAAGAGGTCGAGCAGACGGTATGATTGAATGGCTCAGAAGTGAGGTGCGGAATGAATGAAGTAACAGAATGGAGCTGCTCCGAATGGATCATGTTAGACGATCTGTTTTTTCACATCGGGCGCTATTGGTATCCGCTGCATATTGATCGGGTTATAGAGTCCGTCCGTGAAGCAGTTGAGGCTATCGCGGATGCTTTTCGGAAAATCGTTGAATGCATTGGTCAATTCCTTAACGATACCTTACCTAATATCTGTAATGCACTTGCCGATGCTACGCAAGAGCAATACGAGACACCGCCGCGCAGGCGCTGGAAGCCGGTTCGTTACATCCGCGCTGCCGACAGCCGGACAGATCGCAGGCCACCGGTGCATCATATCAGGAACGCGCTTCCGAATATGGACAGAGACCGCAGAAAGAAAAGATCTGGGAATATGTGGCGTAAGGAGGAATGATGAAGTGATTGACTTTGATGGATTCCGAAACTATCTTTATGAAGAGGAATTATCCAAGAACACGATTAAAGTCTATTTGACGGGATTACAGCAGTATTCGGAACAGTATGACGAGATCACAAAGCCGAATCTGATTGCATTCAAGCAGAGCCTGATCGAAAAAGGGCTAAAGCCAAAGACGGTCAACAACAGGATCACAGCGATCCTGCAATACTGCAAATTCAAAGAAATACCGATGCGTGTCAAGCAAATTAAGGAACAGAGGAAAACATACATCGACAATGTCATCACCTCTGAGCAGGTCGAGCGTCTTCTAGAAGGCCTGAAAGCTGATGGCAATATTGTGTGGTATTTCAACATCCTGCTGCTTTCAAAGACGGGTATGCGCATCTCAGAAGCGAGGAGAATCACAAAGAAAGATATTCAGAAAGGCAGCGTTACAATGCCGACCAAGGCACATATGCGAACAATCTATTTTCCGAAATCGCTTGTCGATGAAATGCAGGAATATCTCTCTGCACTCGCCGATGATGAACTTGTCCTGCGCACGATCCGCAGTAAAGGTGTGTCGAAAGAAGCCGTAAATAATAGGCTGAAAATCTTCGCAGAAAAATATCACATTCCCCGTGAAGTGATGCACGCACATTCCTTTCGGCATTTCTTCGCTATCGAGTTTTTGAAGAGAAAAAACGACATTGCATTACTGGCAGATATTTTAGGCCACGGTAGTGTAAATGTTACCCAGATATATCTGCGGCAATCACAGGAACAACAAAAAGATGCAGTGGACAAGGCGGTGAATTGGTAATGGCAAAGGTAACTAAACAGCAGTATGCCGGGATTGTCAAGATGTACAACTCCCTGATCGGTTCGCACCAACTATGGGAGCTGTGGCAGGACAGCATGACGATGTTTGCACTGTCGATTTCCAACACGGTGGACAGCCGCTTCCGTGAGAAGCGGGAAGCCGCCTATATTGGCATCGTACACAAGTACACGAAGGATGAAATGCAGGTGTTCCCGCAGATCTTCGGGGAGATCGCCATGCAGTTGGAGGCTGACCGAGAACAGGATTTTCTCGGTGATCTTTACATGAGCCTGGATCTCGGCTCTCACTGGCATGGGCAGTTTTTTACGCCTTACAATGTGTGCGCAGCAATGGCGCAAATGCAGTTCCCGGACAAAATCACACTGGAAGAAATCAAGCCAGTTACTGTGTGCGATTGTGCTTGCGGCGGCGGCGCGCTTCTGATTGCCGCGGGGAATGAGTTTTTGAGAAAGACGATAAATTCAGGGGCGAACGGTCAGGATTACATCTGCCTTTTTGCGCAGGATTTATCGCAGGTGTCTGCAATGATGTGTTATGTGCAATTGTCGTTGCTTGGTTTTGCAGCAAAAATTAAAATCGGAGATTCTCTGCTGCATCCGATGCTCGACAGCGATAACGGCGAAGATATCTGGTATACACCGGTCTGGTTCTCACCAATCTGGGAAGTGCGGCGGCTTGTAAACCGGCTCGACAAAATCATGATGGCGGAACTGCGAGGAGCTGCGAACAGAGTGTGGCAGCCTGAAACGGCAGAGCGGCGAGCGTGTCCGTCTGGATGCGGCAGTTAAGTTTATGATGGAGGGAGACATACATGATGGATAATATTGCGTTACTGATTGGCATTGCCGTCGGTGCAATCGGCACGCTGGCAATCGAGACAGCGCTGCTGCTGATCGTGTGGCTGATGGTCAGAGAAAGAGAGGACGATGACGAATGACAGCGAAGGAATACTTGCAGCAGTACGGTCATGCAATCAAGAGGACACACGCGATCAGCGATCACCTTGCGGAGCTTCGGGCGATTGCAGAGAACCTGCGCACAGAGGACGGTCACCGTGTCGAGCTGGATGCAGCCGTTGCAAATCTTATGGATACAGAGCGGAAAGTCTCCGCCGAAGTCGCAAAGCTGTGCCGTCTGGAGACTGAGATCGCCTGCACGATTGGCCGGATGCCTGAGCCGTACCGGACGCTGCTTTATGAGCGATACATTAACGGTAAGACATGGGAGCAGATCGCTGTCGATATGCATTACAGCTACCGCGGCGTTACAAAAATGCACGGCAAAGCATTGCAGGCCGTAAAAGAGTGCATTGAAGTTCCCACTTGATCTGTGCTATACTGTACTTGTAGAAAAGCGACAGAGTGAAAGCAGCTTTTCCGGCAGGTGCACCTGCTCTTTTCCTGCTCTGTCAGATTTTGAATATTGCGAAAGCACTCAAGTTACGGCTTGGGTGCTTTTGTTTGGAGCGTATAGCGATGTACACACCGGAGCAGATCCAGCAGCTCATCACCGCCGGATGCGTCGAAGAATTTTATAACGACCGATACTGGCGCAGACTGTCGAAAGAGATCATCAAAGAGAATCACGGTGAATGCCTGATGTGCAAGGTGGAACACAGGCTGACGGCTGCGACGCTCGTGCATCATGTCCGCCACCTCAAGGATTATCCGGAGCTGGCATACAGCAGGACGTACACCGACGACAACGGAGAGGAGCAAATGCAACTCATGCCGCTCTGTCACGATTGCCACGAGCGAGTACACGAGCGCGGGCTATATGCGCGGCACACCGGCTACACAAACGATGAAAAATGGTAATACCCCCGTCGAAAAAAT
>OCVV011343438.1_pt1 | contig 38077 bp, 38 predicted proteins | sample 1539721 | NCBI WGS metagenome assembly OCVV01 (sample SAMN02144230, study PRJEB22623) | gut metagenome | biome: sheep rumen | host: Ovis aries | place: New Zealand | reverse complement strand
TGCATTTGATAACTGCAATAGTTTGGCTTCTATTACCTTGCCTAAGTCCATTGAGCGCATTGAGTCCACCGCATTTGATAGGTGCAATCGCATTGAGCACGTGCTAATCCCGCAGGGCACTATGGACCACTTTATGCGTTTCGACGCACTCAAACAATACCGCCACTGGTTGATTGAATTGTGATAAATGTGCGGCTAACGACCGCACATTTTGTTGACAAGTCGGATGGCTTCTTTCTTTTGTACAAATAAATATCGTCTTATGCAAGCATAGCCGCTATCTATCTATGTAAAGTAGTCGTTCTAGATTATGATTATAGCGGATGTTACGCGGATGTTGCGCGGAGGTTAGATAGTTGGGGTTTCTTAAAAATCGTACATTTAATCACACGGTATCTCGTCGGTGTCTCGTCGGTCTCTCGTGATCTATCGTCCCGTATGTCTCCAGTAAGCGAGTCGTAAGAGGGTCGTGTGAGAGGTGTGACAGGCAAAATCTTAATAATTGGCAATTTGTTACCCTCTTTTATTACGCACTTTTAGCCCCACTTTCGCGGGTATTTCGCGGGGATTTAGGAATCTAAAGGGTGCGCCGTTTGGCACACCCTTTCATTTAGCATCGCCCGGAAGCCGTTTCGGCTAACGAATCATTTCTTCGGGGCTTTCATCCATCAGAGAGGTCGCGGTCATATCGCGGTCATATCGCGGGATCAGCACGTACGAACACGCTTTGGGTCAGGCTTCTGATGGCTTTTGGGGACGTGTTATGACGTATTATTTCCCCATTAGGAACTTGCCTTTTGCGCCTTTTTTGATGATGAACGTACATTGCCCGGCGAAAGCGTGCATTTGCGGTTGCACGAAGCTCTCCAAACAAGTGGCATCGCCATTTGCGACCGCTACAAAACCCTCGCCTTTGTAACGGATGAGGTTGTTAGCAAACGGACAGAGGTTACCGTTTTTATCCACCACTTTGACCGTCATATAGCATAACTCTTCGGGATTTTCATCCTCGTTGGCGCAAGTCACTTCCAAGTGATGCGGTTTGCCGGCCGTGCGGATGGTCTCTCGCGCCGCCTCTTTGCCGCTTTCGTCATAAGCTACCACTTCTATCTTACCTGCTTCAAAGGGCACATCGAACCACATGAGTCTGTAACGCGGCAATAACTCCGGACGCGGCGCAGAACCCCATACCGGGATTTCAAACTGACCCACTTTAGGCATTGCGCTGACGCGCGGTTCTCCCTCTCCTTGAGAGAGAGTCGGGGAGAGGTCTCCTTTCGCCATCCGCTCTGCTTCTTCGGCAGTAGCATGACGCAGTTTGCCGTAACTCTTGCCGTTGACAAAGAGTTCCGCTACCGGGTAGTTGGTATAACAGAACACAGGCACCAACTCGCCTTTCTTCCAGTTCCAGTGGGGCAATACATGCAGGGTCTTCTCCTCTTTGTTCCACTGGCTGCGATAGAGCCAGAAGCGGTCTTTGGGCAGCGACGCCAAGTCGATGATGCCGAAATAGCTGCTGTGGCTCGGCCAAGCGTCCGTGTCGTACGGCGAAGGCTCGCCTAAGTAGTCAAAGCCCGTCCAAACGAACTGTCCTATTGTCCAGTTAAAATCGTCCTGTAACTGAAAATCCTGATCCGGCAGGCCTGACCAAGCGCAGTACTCCACGTCATAGCCGGAGGATTGTTGGTCGGCATAGAGCGCGTCCGGCTGAATGACCGCCGGGAGCTTATATACGCCGCGGCTGGAGACGGTAGAAGAAGTCTCGGAACCTAAAATCATCTTTTGTGGCAGGTTCTCATAGGCTTCTATATAACGTCCCGTGCGATAATTGAAACCCGGAATCTCCACCGCTGCGCCGAAGCCGTTATGAATGACGTGCATCGCCTGATCCATACCGTTGGTGACAGGGCGTGTGGGGTCGAGTTGATGGAAGAGAGCTTGCAGTTCCGTCACGATGCCGATGCCGTCATCCAGCACTTGATTCCAGACCTCGTTGCCGCTGGACCACATCATTACACAGGCGTTATTGCGGTATTGCTTCACCATGTTGGTGACGTCCCATTTCCACCAATCGTTGAACTCCTTGTTGTAGTCATTGTCCGTTTTGCCGTGGTTCCAGACGTCGAAAGGCTCGATCATCATCATCATTCCCATCTCGTCGCAGAGTGCTACGAGTTCCGGCGCGGGCATGTTATGGCTCGTGCGGATTGCATCGCAACCCATCTGTTTGAGCATCGTGATCTGGTGACGCAGCGCGTCTTTATGGATTGCAGCGCCCAAGGGACCCAAGTCATGGTGGTTGCAGACGCCTTTGAACTTACGGGTCACACCGTTGAGTTGGAAACCCTTCTCCGGTGTGTAACTGAGGCTGCGGATACCGAACCGTGTCTCGCGTTCGTCCATTAATTGTGCATTGTGATTTGTGAATTGTGAATTGCCATACACGCGCGTACGCGCTATATAAAGGTGTGGCGTCTCGGGACTCCAGAGATGCGGTTTGTTGATCACTGTGGCTCCCTGCTGTCCTTCTATCGTGGCTACCACTTGTCCGTCAAAGAGAATATCGGTCACCACTTTCGCACCGGCATGAATAGCCGTTGTTGCATCTACTCCGTCCTGTAACTCCGTCTCTAAGGTCACGATCGCCTGGTCCGCGCTCACTTGCGGCGTACGGATGAGCACACCGAAAGTGGGGATGTGCAGTTTTTCCGTCTCTACCAGATGCACGTTGCGATAGAGGCCTGCGCCCGGATACCAGCGGCTTTGCTGGGGTTTGTTCTCCAAAAAGACATCTATATCGACGCTGTCGCCGGTGATGAGTTGCGGCAGGATGTAACAATCAAAGGTATTGTACCCGTACGGCCAATAGACCATCTCTTCGCCGTTGACATAGACGTCCGCATGACTCATTGCACCGTCGAAAACCAAGGTGTAGAACTTGTCCTTGTTCACTTTGACACGCGTGCGATAGTGCCCTTTCCCCATCCAGGGCAGACCACCGCTACGCCCTGTTTTCCAGGTCGGCTCTTTCTCTCCGTTCTGCACAACGATCACTTCCTGCAGGTCGTGCGCGCGGTCAAAAGGCTGACTAATGGCCCAATCATGCGGGATCTGCACTTCGTGCCAAACGGTATCGACATTCGGCATCTGTTCCGACACCTCCTGCCGGAACTGCCAAGTCGTCAGCAATGTACTGACAGCTAATAAAATGCTGAGCATTTTGAAATTAAAAATTAAAAATTATAAATTCAAAATTATAGGAAGCGGTACTCTGTTATCTCGTCGAGTTTGTCTCCGGGGCGAAGCACTACATCGGGGAAATCGTCATGGTGAACGCTGTCGGGCCAGTTCTGCGCTTCGAGACAAACGGCATGCTGGATGTCATACATTGTACCGTTTTTGCCTTCGTTTTGCTCGATCCAGTTGCCGGTATAAACCTGCAAGCCCTTCATCGTTGTCCAGCACTCCATGGTCCGTCCGTCCGCTTCCAAGGTAGCCGCATGACGCAGCTCTTTGGGTGCATCGGCATCGCAAAGACACCAGTTGTTGTCCAATCCGCGCCAAGTGGCGAAGAACGGATCGCTCATCTTGTCACCCAAACGAGCCGGCTGACGCAGATCCATCGGCGTACCCTCGACGCTTTGGATCTCTCCGGTCGGACAGGTGTTCTCATCAAACGGCGTGAACTTGTCCGCGAAGACTTGCAGTACATGGTCGTCCACGCGTCCGCTGTCTTCGCCCGCGAGGTTGAAATAGGCATGGTTCGTCATCGCCACCAAGGTCGGCGCATCGGTTTTCGCCTCATAATGAATGCGGAGCGTGTTGTCTTTGGTTGCTGTATAGGTTACCCAAACGTCCAAATTGCCGGGATAACCTTCTTCGCCGTCTTTGGAGCGGTAGTGCAGTTTGATCTCAAAGAGACTTTGCTCCACCACCTCCCATATCTTGGCGTTGAAGCCCTCAATGCCGCCGTGCAGGCTGTTCGGTCCGTTGTTGATGGGCAGATGATAGGTCTGTCCGTCCAACTCAAACACACCCTCTTTGATGCGGTTCGCCACGCGGCCGCAGATAGCATTGAAATAGGTCTCTTTCGTACGCCATTCTTCCGCAGAACGGAAGCCAAGAACAATGTCCTTGACTTCCCCTTTGCGGTTCGCTACGAGCAGTTTGGTGATCTTCGCGCCGAGATTCGAGATCTCCACTTTCAGCCCACCGCTGCTCTTAATGGTATAAAACTGAATCGGTTTCACAGAAATTACGAATTAAAAATTAAAAATTCAAAATTGAAAATTTATTCTAAGCGTGAAACGCCGTCACCGATTTCAGCTACGTAGAAATCTGCCTTGAGTCCGGTTTTCTTCTCGTACTCAGCGCCGACGAATGCTTTGAAGTTCTCGATCGCTTCCTCTTTGACAAGGCTGACAGTACAACCGCCGAAACCGCCACCGGTCATACGGCTACCGAGCACGCCTTCTACCTGCCAAGCTGCTTCTGCCAGTGCGTCCAATTCAGGACCTGTCACTTCATAATCATCGCGGAGCGATACGTGGCTTGCGGTCATCAGTTCGCCGAAATAAGCGATCTCGCCTTTCTTCAACGCCTCTACCGCAGCTGCCGTACGAGCTACTTCTCCCACGACGTGGCGCGCACGTTTCTTGGCAATCGGGTCGGTGATAGCGCCCTTTACCTCTTTCCAATCGTCTTCGGTCAGTTCGGCGAGGAACTTGATCGGTTTTACTTTGCAGATCTGCTCTACCGCGGTCTTGCATTGACGAACGCGGTCGTTGTATGCGCCGCTGTCCAGATGGTGAGGACTGTGGGTATTGGTGATCACCACTTTGATGCCTTCCAACTTAACCGGCACATGCTCGAACTCCAAGGTATCGCAGTTGAGGTGGATTGCGTGATCTTTCTTACCCTGTGCGGAAGCGAACTGATCCATGATACCGCACATCACACCGGCATATTCGTGCTCGCAAGCCTGACCGATAAGGGCTAACTCCGTGCGGTATTTCTTGTCATCCGCATCTTTCCAGCCCATCTCCTCTGTAAACGCGCGTGCGGTGACAACCTCCATAGCCGCCGAACTGCTCAAGCCTGCGCCGGCAGGTACATTGCCGTAATACAGCAGGTCATATCCGCTCTCCAGTTTAGCCTCCGGATGACGGCGACGGATGATATCGATACATCCCAACGCGTAGTTACACCAAGCGCGGTCGCCCTGCGGAGCGATTGCATCAATCGCGATCTCATACACTTGCGGCATGTTCATGGAGTGAAAACGAAGCACCCGGTCGTTGTTTTTCGCAATCAGCAGCCATGCGCCGAAACTCAATGCGCAGGGGAAAACGCAGCCACCGTTGTAGTCGGTGTGCTCGCCGATGAGGTTAACGCGCCCGGGGGCAAAAAAGATTTTCTCAGCCTTGCGACCATAAGCTTGCTCAAAAGCTTGTTGCATTTCTTGTGTTGTCATAGTAATATGTATTTGTGTGAAGATAAATTTCCAAATATGCTGCAAAGTTACAAAAAAAATTGCACATAGGCAAACTTTTTTAAGAAAAAAATATTCTTTATTACCAATTGTGCACTTTTTTATTGCATATCTCGTAAAAAAGCAGTAACTTTGTACCCGCAAATGAAAAATTTAACGATGTATTCACTGTCTTCAGAAGAAAAAGCCAATACATGGACCCATCTGGTAGCCCTTGTGGCGATGATGATTGTGTCCGTTCCGATGATTCGTCTGGCGCATGAGGCGCAGTCGGCGCATTTCGCGTATCAGATGTTAGGAACGCTTCTATACCTTTTCGGCGCATGGCTGATGTTCGGTTCTTCGACGATCTACCATGCCGTTACTTCGCCGGAGTTGAAACGCAAACTCCGTATCTTGGATCATATATCGATTTATGTGATGATCGCCGGGTCCTATTCGCCTATTTGTCTGTCCGGTGTGGGCGGATGGATCGGTTGGAGTCTGTTCGCTTTCCTTTGGGCTTGTGTGATCGCCGGCATAGTGGGTAAGTTTGTGGCTTTGGGCAAGCACCCGAAGCTCTCGCTGGCGTTGTACTTGGCGATGGGGTGGGCTGCTTTGCTCATTATTGTGCCGATGTGGCGCAGTTTGAGTCCGTGGGCTTTCTGGTGGATAATAGCAGAAGGCGTGTTCTACACCGCCGGAGCTTATTTCTTCCGCCTCGATGAGGAACACGCCTATTACCACGCGATTTGGCATGTGTTCATCAACCTCGGGGCTGCTTCACATACCATAGCTACCTGGCTGATTCTCAGTAGCTTTCTTCCGAATTAGGGAAAGAGCTGTCTTTGACGGCGTTGATATATTCGCCCACAGCGGTTTTTACTTCTCCTGCCAAACTTGCGAAATGACGCAGGAACTTGGGCTTGAAGCCTTGGTTCAGACCCAACATGTCATGCAGGACAAGAACTTGTCCGTCACATTTGTTGCCGGCGCCGATACCGATGACCGGACACGAAACGGCTTTCGTCACTTTCTCCGCCAAAGCCGCAGGGATCTTCTCCAAAACGATAGAGAAACAGCCGGCTTCGTCCAATAATTTGGCGTCGTGCAGCAGTTTCTCCGCCTCCGCCTCCTCTTTGGCGCGCAGGCCGTAGCCGCCGAACTGGTTGACACTCTGCGGCGTCAGCCCCAAGTGACCCATCACCGGCACGCCGGCTTGGATCATATGCTTGATGGCCGGAAGGATCTCCTCGCCGCCCTCTAACTTGACGGCATCGCATCCGCTCTCTTTGAGGATCTTGATGGCATTGCGCACCGCCTCTTCTTCGCTCACCTGGTAGCTGCCGAAGGGCATGTCGCACACCACTAACGCGTGTTGCGCCGCGCGCACAACTCCTTTGGTCAAGAAAATCATCTCATCTACCGTAATAGGCAACGTGTATTGGTTGCCGCATACTACATTGCTGGCGCTGTCTCCCACAAGAAACATGTCAATTCCCGCTTCGTCCACCAAAGAGGCAAGCGTGAAATCATAACTGGTCAGCATGGCGATCTTCTCGCCGTTCGCCTTCATCTGGCGTAATTTGGCCGTTGTCATGCGGCTATTTTGTACATGTACTGACATAAAATATTTACGATTTAACGATTTACGATTTACGATTTTGCAAAAACGGCTACAAAATTACAACTTTTTTTGGATATGTGCAAAAAATTTAGTAATTTTGTGCCGGAAATGAAAAAGAATGTATCTATATTTATCATTTTAGGCCTGTTTTTGGTCATTCTGTTCGGCTTGGACGTGTGTAGCGGCACGATGTGGCTATGGCCTTTCGGCGATTCGCTGTCACCGATGGAGAGCCAGATTCTGCATGCTATCCGTCTGCCCAAAGCGGTTACGGCGATCTTAGCCGGCGCGTCACTTTCGGTGGCAGGTCTGATCATGCAGACCCTTTTCCGCAATCCGCTTGCCGGGCCATATACGCTCGGCGTCTCGTCCGGTGCGAGCCTTGGAGTAGCGTTACTGACGATGTGTTCCACGCTCGTTGCCAAACAATTGTCAATTGTCAATTATCAATTATCCATTATGTTGCCCTTGTCCGCTGTTATCGGCGCGACTTTGGTGCTTCTGCTTGTGCTGGCTGTCAGTCGCCGCGTGACCAGTAATGTCTCGCTTTTGATTGTCGGAATGATGTTTGGCTCGATAGCCGGTGCGTTGGTAAGTCTCATGCAGAATTTCGCGAATCCCGATGCACTCAAACTATTTATTGTCTGGACGCTTGGTTCGCTGAGCAGTGTGGGGTGGAGTGATATGCAGATGCTTGTCCCTATTTTGCTGGTCGGCGCGCTCTTTGTTGTTCTGGCACTCAAACCGCTTAACGGCCTGATGCTGGGCGAGGATTACGCACGGGGTTTAGGCATCCATGTCTCGCGCACGCGTATTTATATTGTATTAGCGACCGGGCTTCTTGCCGGTGGTGTTACGGCATTCTGCGGACCGATTGCTTTTATCGGCGTAGCTGTCCCGCACATGGCGCGCGGTATCTTCCAAACATCGAATCACCGCATCACCATCCCTGCCTCGGCGCTCATTGGCGCCTGCCTGCTGCTCGTCTGCGATGTCCTCTGTTCGCTTTTCGCGTACCCGCTTCCTATCTCTACCGTCTCTGCGCTCTTCGGCGCTCCGGTGATCATCTGGATCATCCTCAAGAACAAATAAAGTCGTGTAAAATACGACATTTCCACATGACCATCACGGGACCATGTCCCGAGAACAGGCAAAACACAACATTTTGAAATCGCGCAAATATTTGGGCAGAAAAAGAGTTTGTAAACTCGTTTTTTTTCATACAGGCACAAAAAAATCTGCACTTTCGATGCAGATTTTTATAGAAGGATTCGCTCCTTTTAGTTCCGGAACTTGAGTTCGCCGTCACGGAGTTCGACGATGACGGGTTTGGTTTGATCCACTTTGCCACCGATGATCGATTTGGACAACTCGTTGAGGACGAGGCGTTGGAGGGCTCTCTTGACAGGACGTGCGCCGAACTGCGGATCGTATCCTTCTTTGGCGATGTAGTTGATCGCATCGTCCGTGACACGCAGGTCGATTCCTTGTGCTTCGAGCATCTTGTGGATGCGGCTCACTTGCAGACCCACTACCGCTTTGATGTCGTCTTCGGTCAGTTCGCTGAAGTGGATGATCTCGTCGATACGGTTGATGAACTCAGGGCGGACTTGTGCGCGGAGCTGCTCTTCCGTGAGGTTGGAGGTCATGATAATCAAGGTGTTCTTGAAGTTAACCAAACGGCCTTTGTTATCCGTCAGACGTCCGTCATCAAGCACTTGGAGCAGGACGTTGAACACATCCGGGTGCGCTTTCTCGATCTCATCGAAGAGGACGACGGAGTACGGTTTTCTACGGATCGCTTCGGTCAGTTGTCCGCCTTCATCGTAACCCACGTATCCCGGAGGCGCACCGATGAGTCGTGTCGCGCTGAACTTCTCCTGATACTCGGACATATCGATACGGGTCATCATGTTCTCGTCGTCGAAGAGGTAGTCCGCGAGCGCTTTCGCCAACTCGGTCTTACCGACACCGGTAGTACCGAGGAAGATGAAACTACCGATAGGACGTTTGGGGTCTTGCAATCCCGCACGGCTACGACGGATAGCGTCGGAGACCGCCTCGATAGCTTGGTCTTGACCGATGACACGTTTGTGCAACTCTTCCTCCAGATGGAGCAGTTTGTCGCGCTCCGACTGCATCATCTTCGCCACAGGAATACCCGTCCAGCGGGCTACTACTTCGGCGATATCGTCTTCATCGACTTCCTCTTTGATAAGGGACTCAGTGCCGAGTTGATGCAGGGTATCCTGAGCGGATTTGATATTTGCTTCCGCGGCAGGAATCTGGCTGTAACGAATCTCCGCTACCTTGCCGTAATCGCCTTCGCGCTCGGCTACCTCGGCTTGGTGTTTGAGGGTCTCAATACGCGCTTTCTCGTTCTGGATAGTAGCTACATAGCCTTTCTCCTTGTTCCAGCGGGCGTTGAGCTCTTCACTCTTCGTTTTCAACTCTTTGAGCTGTTTCTCGATCTCGCTCAGTTTGGCTTCGTTCTTGTCGCGCTTAATCGCTTCGCGCTCGATCTCTAATTGTTTGATCTGACGGTCGAGGGAGTCGATCTCTTCCGGCTTGGAGTCCACTTCCAGACGCAGTTTGGCTGCGGCTTCATCGACCAGGTCGATTGCCTTATCCGGCAAGAAACGATCGGTGATGTAACGTGCTGAAAGAGTGACGGCTGCGATGATTGCATCATCTTTGATACGCACTTTGTGGTGGGTCTCATAGCGCTCTTTCAGACCACGGAGAATAGAAATTGTTGCTGCCTCGTCCGGCTCATCGACCATGACCTTTTGGAACCGGCGTTCCAACGCTTTATCGGTTTCAAAATATTTCTGATACTCATCGAGCGTTGTAGCACCGATCGCCCGCAGGTCACCACGTGCCAACGCAGGTTTCAGGATATTCGCCGCGTCCATCGCGCCGGAAGATTTACCGGCTCCGACGAGCGTGTGTATCTCATCAATGAAAAGGATGATCTCACCGGCTGCCGCTACCACTTCGTTGACGACGCCTTTGAGTCGCTCTTCGAACTCGCCTTGGTACTTAGCACCCGCAATAAGCGCACCCATATCGAGGGAGTAGATCTGTTTCTTTTTCAGGTTCTCGGGCACGTCGCCGCGCACGATACGATGCGCAAGACCTTCGGCTATCGCAGTCTTACCGACACCCGGCTCACCAATAAGAATAGGATTGTTTTTTGTCCGGCGGCTCAAGATCTGGAGCACGCGCCTGATCTCGTCATCACGACCGATGACCGGATCCAGTTTGCCCTCTTTTGCCCGTTCGCAGAGGTTGATTGCGAACTTCTTGAGGTTCTCGTTTTGATTGTTCTGATAATTCTGATTGTTCATAGTTGTATATTGTTTAGTTAGTTACTTTTTTCGTGATCTCGTGAGGTCACGTTCACTAAACAATACACAAACTATGTTCCAAAGGAAGTTAGACTGACAAAATGGCAGTTAAATACGCCAAAAGTGCCGCCATGTTCGGGAAGACTTTGTCGGCATGCTCCGCCTCTAATTCGGAGTCGGGCAGGATACCGGTATTGACGGCGCATGTGAAGAGCCCGGCGGCTTTGGCAGCGCGGACGCCTAAAGGCGCGTTCTCAACGACAATACACTCTTCTTTCTTGAAGCCGGAGCGCTCCCATGCCTTGAGGTAAGGCTCGGGATCGGGTTTGCCTTTCTTGACGTCAAACGAAGAGATGATGCCTGTAAACACATTATCGAAGGTCTCGTTGAGGGCATTGATGAGGTTTCGTTGGCCTGAGCCGGTTACCACCCAGCATTGTATGCCTTGCGAGTGCAGATATTGCAACACCTTGTCCACATCGGGGATGATGCCCGGGAATCCCCCTGTCATCTCGGTGAAATGCTCGTTTTTGTCCTTGTAAATGGCTTCAATCAGTTCCGGCGTTGCGTCTGTGCCAAACATCTGGCGGTAGTGTTCCTGTATGACGCCCGTACTGGTTCGTCCCTCGTTGCGGTAACACTCCATCGCCGTATAAGGCAATCCGTGTTTGGTCATCGCCCACGCCCATGATTCGGCGTGGTAAGGCATCGAGTTATAGAGCACGCCGTCTTGGTCAAAGAAAACGGCCTTGATTTTCATATTTTCGCAATTCATTTTCTTATTTATTCATTTTCACATTTACTGGTAAGTTCTTTCGCCGAAGATGGCGGAGCCGATTCGTACCATCGTCGCGCCACATTCGATGGCGATTTGATAATCGTCGGACATGCCCATAGAGAGAATTGAGAATTGAGAATTGACGATTGACAATTCTTTTACGGCGGCAAAACAGCGGCGGATCTCGGTCTCGTCGTCCGTATTCGTTGCCATCGTCATCAATCCCCGAATGCGGACGTTTGCAAACCGGGAAAGCCGGGATGCTGCATCGCTAATTTCCGTGGGGGAGAAGCCGGTTTTGGTTTCTTCTTTTGCCACGTGTACCTCAAGCAGTACGTCTTGGGTTATTCCTTGTTTGGCTGCCTCGGTGTTGATGGCTTCGAGGAGGTAAAGCGAATCCACGGAGTGAATGAGGTATGGACGGAGTTTGAGGAGGTCGCGCACTTTGTTGGTCTGGAGGTGCCCGATGAAATGCCAATGTATGTCCGGGGGTAATTGCGGGATTTTGGCTTTCAGTTCCTGCACTCTGCTTTCCCCGAAGTGACGTTCTCCGGCGTTGTAAGCCTCTCTGATCGCTTCCACGGATTGAAACTTGGAGACGCACACAAGCGTTACATGCGCGGGTATGTGCGCACGTACGTTCCTTATATTATTTGCTATTTGTGAGTCCATCGCTATGCCTCTTTCTGCGATTGTAACCATTGAACATAGGGGTTGATGTAACGCTCTTTCTTCTCCGGGTACACCGTGTTTAGATCCACCATGATACCTGAATCATACACATTTGAGAAGGTTTCTTCGATGGCGGTGCCGAAATACTGCAGTTCATTAGTAAGGTTGAGATAGGCGGAGAACATAGGAGGAATGACAGAGCCTTGTTCGCGCACGGCGTGCTGGAGAATATGGTAATTCTCCTGCGGATCTGTTCCTTGGAAAGGCGTTTCGATATGCTGAACGGGCAAGAGGTTGTATGGCTCAAAGAGTCCCTCTTCGCCTTTGTGATAGGTTTCGAGGTAATTGTAAATCAATTCTCTCGCGGTTTCGTTATAGCCGGGATAGATGGTCACTTTACCAATCATCCACCTTATATGCGGATTATTATGCATAATAGCTCCGATACCATCCCATATATTATCGAGAGCAAAGAGTGCTTTGACTCCCATCTCCCGTTTCTGATACATCGGTTGAACGAATGCGCGTCCAAATTCAATCGCATAAGGCAGGTAGTCCCTGATAAAACGCTCGGAGTAATGGAAGAGGAACGAAGAAGTAATATAAGGTTGTCCGTCTCGAATCTCAGCCTCTTCACCGAGGAGATAGCGATAGCCTCCTATAATCTGTTTGTTATCAGGATCCCAGACAATCAGTTGATGGTAAGGATGGGTCATGGTGTCCATATCATCGATGTCAGCAGCTTTTCCGGTAGCTCCTCCTGCATCGCGATAACTGATTTCCCGCAATCGCCCAATCTCGCGCATTACATTTGGGCATTCGTGCGCGGTGATATCATAGATGAGGTTATTCGCCTTGCTCGACGGACGAAGCAGGTGTCCCTCTAACTCCTTGAGAATGAGGTTGGTGTCAACAGGGTCAATGATTTGTTCCATATACAATAGATTTTGTATGTTGCGCCCATTGTTTAGGCGTTTTAGCGTGATCAAAAGTGGTGTACGGAATAGGTGGTAAGACATGCACATGAAAGTGTTTTCCGTGCGCGCCGTACATCTCGTCCACCAAGTATAACATCTCTATATTCAGTTTGATTTTCAGCAGTTTACGTATAAACGCGAGTGCGTAGAAGAAGCGGCTGTTGCGTCCCTCAAAGTAAATGGGCACGACGTCCCGTTTGTATTCCACGGCGCGTTGCACGAAGTTCTTTTGCCATTCGAGGTCTTGGATCAACCATGTATGGTTGATGCGTTGGAGGCGGCTGCATGCTCCGGCAGGGAAGGTGAGTACATCCACTTCGCTCTCCCACATCCGTTGCTGCGTAAGGGCTTGCTCGTGACTGAATTTGCCCAGTTTGCTCACCGGCGCCCAGAGTTCAGCCAAAGGCTCCATGAACATCAACAGGTCATTGACGATGACTTTTAACTGACGTGTGGATGTCTGTGATCCGGCTTGCTGTTGGCGCGTGCGGTGGATCAGTTGCGCGATGATCATTCCGTCCAAACCGCCCAAAGGATGATTCGAGACGAAGATCACCGGCCGGTCGCCAGTGGGGATGTTTTCAATGCCGTCAATGGATGCCGAGCAACCCAATTCCTCCGCCACGACCTTGTCCATGAAGTCGTAGCCCTTGAGATCCGGGTACTTGCGCAGGAACGCGTTCATCTGTTTGATATGCGTGATGCGCTCGAGGTAACGGATCAAAAACTCCGGCATTTTGGCATTCGGAGCTTTGCTTTTGAGAACGGCTCTTATGTCAAACTGTAGCGGCATTATTTAACAGCACGCAAGATGTCCATGATCGGCGATTTGCCGATTGAAATAATTTCGCAATCCAGTGCGCTGAGGTATTGCTTGAGGGCGTGGATGGCGTCGTCTATCATGTTGGTTTGCACCAAAACCGAAACGGCTTTGCGCGTCTCTTTGTCGCCGTCCACCGTGATCATCTCCACGCGTGCTTTGTACCAGAATTCGCTTCCTTCGTTGGGGAAGATATCGAAATACTGCACTTTCTTGCAACTCGACACTTCGCAATCACCGAAGATGAAAGGCTTGATTTCCTCCAGCAGCCGGTTCTCCACATCCGCACAGTTCACACCTTCCACCAGGTATGTTTCCTTTACCTTACCCGGGTTATCTTCGCCTGTCTGGCGCTCATAATTGACTTTAATTTCGTAAAAAAGCATAGATTTATTTTCTTATTTAGTTATTTTATTCATTTGAAAATCAGGTCTGCCACATCTGTGGCGTTCAGTTCGCCTTGCGGCATAGGACGCAGCGTACCGCTCCAGAGCAGTAAGGGCGAAAGGGGGTTCTCGTCGATCACTTGGTCGATGGCTTGTTGTTCGTCCTGCATAAGTCGCCAATTGGGTTGCAAGAGGAAGACCACATCTCCCGTGTGGCGTTTGCAGAGCGTGGAACGGAGCATCGGATAGTGTATCGCTTCGTAGCCCGGTAATGCGATTTGTACGCCTTCAAAATCCATCAGGAAATTCGCCACTTGACGTTGTATGGTCTCCAAACTCAGCCTTTTTTGCTCAATGAGCGTTCGGTTGAGGTAGATCGATTGTCCATAGGCGCCATCAACCCAACGCTCGTGTCCGTATAGCGCCATGAGGTACGTGCCGGTTAGTGCCGCCGCGCGGTCAGCGTTGAAGGTCTGAACGGGCATGTGGATGTCGCTCAGGGTCTGGTCTGACGTGCCTAAGACAGGTCTGCCGATGACCAAGATCTGGTAGTTGGCGCGGCCGATGCGGCGGTCTAACTGCTCCATGAGGAAGCCCAGATCCTGATTCAGGCGGATGTACATGTCTTCGTGCTCCGCGCTGGCGATGCGGTCAGAGGATGCCATGGGGCTCAGCGTGTTGAGTTGCAGCATCAACAAATCCGGCGTAGCGTCGGTGCCCATTTTCTCGTCTTGCTGGATCGCCAGAGCCAGTTCGATTACTAATGTATTGGCTTCCGGGGCATGGAGAAGAACATCTTTGACCTCGTATGAAAAGCCTTTTTTCATCTCCTGCTGTGTCGGCGCCGTGTATGTCGGAATGTCCAGACGCGGCAGCCACTGACGCGCGGCCAAGGTCGTAATCTTTCCGCTCTTGTTCTGCTCAAAAGCTGCGGAAGGCAATCCCTCGCTGTAAGCCGCGGTTGCAATCCATTCTTGGTTCGTCGCATCGAACCAGCAACAGGCGTTGGCGGTGTGTCCGGCTAACAAAACGCTGGTCTCGGGCTGAATGCCGATGGCGTAAATTTTCGCGGCAGGGTAGAGCAGTCGCATCTTGTCCGTGATGGTCTGCGAGAGGAGCGATTTGGCGGATAGTTGGAGCGAAGTGCCGATGCCATGCACGTCGGAGTCCTCCAACATGGCATGTATCTTGCGGTCTCGGCGGACGTAATAGGTGTCCATCGTGTAGCCGTGTCTGTCCGGCGTAGTACCGGTCATGAGCGTAGCGGTGGTCTCATTGCCGCCATAGACCAGATGCGGAAAAGCGATGGTCGTTTGGAATGCCTCTTCGCTCAAGGTGCGAATGCCGCCTTGCTGCCAATAGGGCCGCAAAATCTCCAAGTTCTCGGCACACAAACCATCCACCACCGCCACTACCGTCAGACGCGGAACAGCGATAGTTGTGATTGCTATAAGGCTGAATATCAACGAAATATATATACGATTCTTGCGCATAAATGAATAGTTGGAATAATGAGTAAACGCCATCCGAAGCCCACGAGCGGGTGACATGAAAAGAAAGTGAGGAAGGTCACGATAAGGAGCAGCAGGACATACGGAATGCCGACAGCGAGCTCCACGCCCCATGACCATTGTTTGTGGCGACGGTCATACAGACTGATGCCAAAGACGAAAAGAAAATAGATCACCATGCCGAAATACCATGTTCGATACCAGGGCACAGGGGCTATTTCAAAGGGCGCAATCTGCTCGTTTAGAACCAGTTTAGTGTCCGCAAAACATGCCTCCGAGAGGTAAAACATCAGCTCTTCGGGCAAGAAAAGCCGCTCTTCGCCGTGCATCGGTTTGTCGGCTTTTGGACCGAAAAGGAGGTTGATGCCGAAATCCGCCCATGATTTTTTGGGCGTATAATGTTGGATAAACTGGCGGTATGTCATGCCTTCTGCGCCTTGGTATGCGGATTGCATGCCTTGCGTTCCGTTCTCCGTTAAAACGCTGTTAATCAGGTAGTAAGGACGCGTAGCACAGTTGTCGAAAACGAAGTTATAGAGGTATTTCCGGTTTTCGGGCTCGTAGTTCTCCACCAATTTGTCCCAGAGGGCATTGTTCTGCTCGGGGGTGAAGTTGAGGACTTGTTCATATACCGGTCGCCGGGTCTCTTCGTACTCGCGCATGAACCACCAATACGGGGCGACTCCTAATTCATACCAGGTCTCGCCTCGTACGAATTTCCAATAGAAATGGTCGGTGTTGAAATCAAAAATGCCGTAATTGAACACGACGTCCAGATCGTTCTTGTGGTCTTGCACACGGATAGCCGTGTGCCCGTAGCGCGCGTATAACTCGTCGCCTGGCGTACAGGTTAACAGCGAGATCTGCGCCTCGCGGCTCAGTTCATCGGCGTGCACTCCCAGTGACAAGATCAGGCATGCCGCCAATAACCATATATGGATTTTACGACACATAAACTACTAACAAATAATAGGGAACGAACGTGCAGGTGATGCCCAATAACCATCCTGCGCACACTTGCGCGCTCGTGTGCGCGTGCAAGTACAGGCGCGCGTACATTAGTAATAAGGAGAGGGCTGCCAAGACGCATATTGTTCCTGCGCCGGGCAGCATGCCGTTTCCGTAGTAAAAACAAAGAATTCCTCCGACCAGACCGCCAAAGCCCGTCAAGTGCGCGCTGATTTTCCATCGGCGGTTGATGATCGAGACGATGCCGATGGCGATGGTGGCGCCGATGGCGATGAGCCCGATATACAGGGGCGCGTGCAGAATAGAAATGACGAAATAACTCCAAAAGCCGAAACCCACCACGGTGTACAGATAGGGCACGGTGCGCTGGCTTGCTTCTTCCAACTGGATGTCTTTCGCACCTCCCCGCCGGATGAGCCACCAGATCGCCGACATCGGCAAGAGGCAGGTCAGAATGAATGTCCCCGCCACCGCCGTGATCCACCACACTGCCGGCATAAACGTCATTTGCTGCGCGTACGCGATACAGAAAAGCGCGATTCCGTATGTGGGCACGAAAAGCGGGTAGAGCAGCACGCTCATCCCTTTGGCTGTTATTTCCATGAAATGGGTCATAGGCTCTTGCGTAGCCGCGCTACGGGTATTTGCAACAGGTCGCGGTATTTGGCAATGGTTCGCCGGGCAATGGGGTATCCGTGCGCTTTCATCATGTCCACTAACTGCTCGTCCGTCAACGGATTGCGCTTGTCTTCGTTGTCCACTAACTCCTGTAATTGCTTCTTGATCTCGCGGGTAGAGACCTCGTCTCCTTCCGTGTTGGTCATCGATTCCGAGAAGAAGTATTTGAGCGGATAGATGCCGAAGCGCGTCTCCACGTACTTGCTGTTACTAACGCGTGAGATGGTGGAAACATCGTATCCTGTTCTATCCGCTATATCCTGCAAGATCATGGGCTTGAGGCTTGTCTCTTCGCCGTCCAGGAAGAAGTCGTATTGCGCTTTGAGTATCGCGGTCATAGTGCGCATGAGTGTCTCGTTGCGCTGCTGGATCGCATCAATGAACCATCGAGCCGAATCCAATTTCTGCTTGATGAACTGCGCGGCTTGTTTGTTCTCCGCCGTTTGCGGCATAGCACTATAGTCGGCTAACATTTCGCTGTATTCGCGGCTGACATGCAATTCGGGTATATCGCCGGTATTCAACACCACGTATAACTCATCGTCTCGTTCCTCGATGGTGAAATCCGGGATGATGGTCTCGCGCTGGGTCTCATACACCGAGCCGGAGAAAGCGTTCGCCGGCTTCTGATTCAGGTGCACAATCTCCTGCACAGCGGCTTGGAAATCATCGTCTTTGCAGCCGATTTTTTGGATGATTTTGTCGAAATGGTGTTTGGAGAAAGCCTCAAAATGCTGCTCGATGATGGTCAGCGCCAATTCGGTGATCTTGGTCTGCGGCTTGCGTTTGAGTTGAGTAGCCAGACATTCCTGCAAGTTCGCGCTGGCTATTCCCGGTGGATCAAACTGCTTGATCTGGCGTACGATATCCTCCATTTCCGCGTCGGTGACCGTGATCTGCTCCTGGAACATGAGATCGTCCACCAATTGTTCGGTCGTGCGCCGCAGGTAACCGTCATTGTCTATATTGCCCAGCACCCACTTGGCGATATGTCGCTGGGGTTTGGTCATATGGGTCAGATAGACCTGCGATTTGAGCTCTTCTATCAGGCTGTTTCCGCCGATGATCGGCACTTCGCGTTTGTCCTCGTCAGATGGGTTGTATTGCTGGCGGAGCATGTAACTCGGTGTTTCATCGTCGGAAACATACTGCTCGTAGTTGAAATCCTCGTTTTGCAGCGGATCCCGCTGACGACCGTCGCCAAACCCGTCTTCGGGCATGTATTCCTCGTCGAACTCATCAAAACGCTCCTTCGCTTCCTGATCCGCCAGCACATCGTGCCCCTCTTCCAGAGCCGGATTGTCCTGCAATTCCTCATTGATACGCTGACCTAATTCGATAGAGGGCAATTCGAGCATGCGAATCACCTGTATCTGCGCCGGAGACAACTTGGTTGTCTGCGTGAGTGTTTGATTGAGACCGAATTTCTGCATAGTTTATCCAATTAATTCCAAAACGCTGGAGGTGATGAAAGCTAATTGCTCTTCGTCCAACTCCGTATGCATCGGCAGCGATAATACGCATGCCGCTAATTTTTCCGCTACCGGGAAATCGCCGTCTTTGTACCGCGGATCGAGGTACGCTTTCTGTTGATGCAAAGGCACCGGATAATAGATCATCGCCGGAATGCCGCGTTCGGCTAATCCCTCGCGCAGTCGGTCGCGGTCAGCTCCCACGACGCGAAGCGTGTATTGGTGGAAGACGTGCGTCGAGTGCTCCTGACGACCCGGAATGAGCAGTTTGTCGTTGTTTCTGAACGCTTGATCGTAGTATGCCGCTGCTTTCTGACGCGCTGCGATATACTCATCCAAATGGGGCAGTTTGGCATCCAGCACAGCAGCCTGAATACTATCCAGACGGCTGTTGACGCCGATCATGTCGTGGTGATAGCGAACCACCATGCCATGGTTAGCGATTGCCCGCATCCGTGCATCCAGTGCATCGTCGTTGGTGAAGATGGCACCGCCGTCCCCGTAGCAGCCAAGGTTCTTGGAGGGGAAGAAACTGGTGCAACCGATGTGACCGATCGTTCCTGCCTGTTTGGTCTTGCCGTTGGAGAACGTGTATTGTGCGCCGATGGCCTGACAAGCATCCTCCACTACATACAGATGATGCTCCTCCGCCAATGCCATAATCGACTCCATATCAGCGCATTGGCCGAACAGATGTACCGGTACGATTGCTTTTGTCTTGGGGGTGATAGCGCGACGGACGGACTCGATATCCATGTTCATCGTGTTCCAATCAACATCTACCACCACCGGTGTCAGACCTAACAATGCCACCACTTCCGCCGTTGCAATAAACGTGAACGTGGGGGTGATCACTTCGTCGCCGGGTTGCAACCCCAGACCCATCAGCGCAATCTGCAAGGCGTCTGTTCCGTTACCGACGTTGATGACGTGTTTGGCGCCGGTGTACTGCTCCAAGTGCGCTTGGAATTCAGCCACCTTAGGACCTTTGATAAAGGCCGCGCTGTTAATTACCTCCTCAATACCCGCATCAATCTCTTTTTTGATGCGCTGGTATTGTGTCTGAAGGTCCACCATTTGGATCTTACGTGTGCCCGTTTGGGCGTAATTCATATCATTTTTCATTGTTCTAACAGATATTCCACGGTGACCGGATAAGACCAAGCCGCCGTGATGTATGGATTGGAATAGTGGATTTCCACGTCCAATTTGTCAATTCGTTCCGGTTCGTAATGGCATACAGCTTTGATGTCGCCGGCATTCACTTTTGCAAAATGGCGCATACCCACACGTACGCTTACCTCCACTTCACTCGGGAAAAGCCGGATCGAATAGCCTTCCGGCACATCGGTAACGCGGATAGGCAAGGTGAATTTCTTTTCCGTGAAACGCTCGGCAATGATTTGTACATCCATGCTGTCCGTCTCGGCGCGTACGCCTTTGGGAATGTTGAGCGGAATATGCGCCACTATTGTGTCGCTCAAGCCGGTGAAATCCTGATATTGAGTGTAAATTGTGTCAATGCCGCTCAAAGTCTTGTCTTGCCCGTAGATCTTGATCTTGCTCCGGCTCAACTTGGGTCCGCTACACAGTTGGTACTCGTCCGCCATCTCCAAATGACCGCTGAAAGCAACCGCCACCGTTTTCTCCTGCTCCGTGAAATAGGAGCAGACAATCTCCTCCGGATGCGTATCAATCAGCCTGCTTGTACCCTGCAGAATATCGCTGATACTGCGCCGCAACGCATCGGAAGGCACGCGGATCGTACCTTTATCGCCATGAATGTACTGCCTCATATCAATCGTCAGCCGCAGGGGCTCGCGGTGATACGCATTGAGCCGTGAGCCGGCGTCGCGCACCTCGATCATCACCGTGTCCGGCAGATCATCCGACAAACCGATAGCACCGGGCATGCCCGTATATTGAATAAGTACGGGCACGCGCGTGTTACGCACGGAGTGCATCGCGTGACCATACCAAATCATCGTGGCAAAAAGCACGAACAGCAGGTACGTGAATACATCATTCCAATGTTTCCAACGGGATATTTTGGGCTTCTTGACAGACATCCGATACCGGAAAACGATTATTTCTTCTCGTCTTTAGCAGCTTGCTGAGCGTCTGCTACGTCTGCGAATACGCTCTCTTTGCTTACTTTGATGGTTACATCTTTGGCGATGGTGATGATGAAAGTGTTCTCCTGAACTTCTTTGATTTCACCGTAGATACCGCCGGCAGTCACTACTTTGTCGCCTTTCTTCATTGCCTCGCGTTGAGCCTGTAACTCTTTCTGCTTCTTGGTCTGAGGACGAATCATGAAGAAATAGAAAACTACGAAAATAAGGATCATCATGATCCAGAATGACCACTGGTTGCCTTGTTGTGCAGTGCCTGCTTCGGCCTGCAAAAGAACTAAATCTAACATACTTATAAAATTAATCGATTAATAATTTGCTTATTTGATAGCTAACGCCTTGAAGAAGGTGCCGTTGATTCGCATTTCGCGCAGAATCTCCGTCAGGATACCGTTGATGAACATATAACTCTTGTCGCCCGAATACTCCTTGGCTAACTCGATATACTCGTTGAGCGAAATGGTCATCGGTATCTCTTCGAACTCCAAAATCTCCGCCAGAGCCAGCTCTAAGATCACGCGGTCCATGTCGGCGATACGGTCGGCATCCCAGCCTTTCAAATGGTTGTTAACCAACTCTTCGTAATGATCATGCCCCGAGATGGCCTTTTCCAAGAGCTGCTCGGCAAAACGGCATTCCTCTTCGCTGTCGAACATCTCCAGCAGCGGCGTGTCCGGCGTACTCTCCGGGGTGAAACGTTTGATGGTTTTGATTACATAACTGATGATCACATCGGCATCTATTGTCCAATTCGATTTGTCCAACACGATTTCCATTTCGTCCAAAGCGTCCTCCAACGCTTCGCTGCCGGTCAGCAGGTATTGGAAAATCTGCCGCCAGATACGTTTGTCATCTTCGTATGTACACTCATCCGCCTCCATATACTCCTTGTAGAAATCGCTCTCTACCAGTTTCTTGTAGGTGTCTTTGACAGCAGTCATGCCGCTGTCCCAACTCAGATGTTGCTCCTGGATGCGGTTGCGCAGCGCGCGGTTATCAAAGAGTTGCTGCGCAAGACGATTATTGACAAATCGCTTGTTCGGCTTCCACGTCGAGTGCGTTGCGCGAGCGCGCGTCGCCTGATCCTCCATTTGCCGCTGCGCCTCCGAGGTGAGCTCATTCACGAAATCCAATAACACGAAATACAAGTCGTACGTGTCTGCAAAACTCTTGCGCAATTCTTTAACCGCGGTGTAAGATGTTTTGTCGATGTTTTTGTAGTATGCGAACAGCGTTTGAAGCACGCGAGTTCGAACCATTGTTCTGTTTATCATATGCAGTTTGTAAAAAAATCGCGCAAAGTTACAAAAAAATTTGCACATATGCAAAAAAAATAGTAATTTTGCAGCGATTTTATAAAAAATACTTATTGAGATGGAAAAACAGAATGAAGAAAGACGCGAGCAGGAGATTGTTTATAGCCGTTCCGTCAAAGCCGGAAAGCGTATTTACTACTTAGATGTTCGCAAGGCGCGTAATCAGGATTTGTACCTCTGTATCACGGAGAGTAAACGTTTACATGCAGAGGGAGATGAAACTCCGTCGTTTGAGAAACATAAAGTGTTCCTCTACAAAGAGGATTTTGCACACTTTACGGAAGGACTCCAGGATGTTATCGCGTACGTACAAAACCAATTAGGTACAATTGAGGAACGCCAGGAATGGGTTCCCGAAGTTGCTAACCAAGAAGCGCAGCCTGCTGAAGAGCAAGTTCCGCAGCCCGCTGAAGAGCCTAAGAAAAAAGGGCTTTTCGGAATTTTTTAAGGCTCTTCTAAAGATTGATTAACTAAGCGGGCTCGTATAAAAAACGCGGAATTTTTAGTAGTGCCCTTTAGTAAGCACGTCCACTATTGTTTCGGCGATAGCCGATTTGGATGAAAGAGGCAATTCGATAGAGTTGCCTTTCGTGCTGAACAGTGTAACGCGATTCGTATCGGTTCCGAAGCCTGCGCCTTCGTCGCGCAGCGAGTTCAATACAATCGCGTCCATGTGTTTGCGCTCCAATTTACGGAGTGCATTTTCTTTTTCGTTGGTCGTCTCTAAGGCGAAACCGATCAGTCGCTGACCCGGCTTCTTGCTTTCTCCCAACGCTTTGGCGATATCCGGAGTCGTGGTCAGTGCTAACGTCAGGGACGTCTGACCTTCCTGTTTCTTGATTTTCTCTCCAGCCTCGGTAGCCGGTGAGAAATCCGCTACGGCGGCGCAAAGAATCGCCGTGTCCGTTTCCGGCCATGCGCGCATGCACGCTGCGTACATCTCTTTCGCGGATAGCGCGTCTATGCGTTCAATGACCCCGAACGGATTGCGAACCGGTGCGCTCACTGCGCCGCAGACTAATTTTACTTCTGCGCCTCTGCGCGCGCAGGCATGCGCTAACGCAACACCCATCTTACCTGTCGAGTAATTGCTGATAAACCGCACAGGATCAATCTTCTCCTGCGTTCCTCCGGCGGTGATGAGCACTTTTCTGCCGGCCATACGCTTTGGCGTCAGCACATATTCCAATGCCTCTACCAACTCCTCCGGTTCAGGCATACGACCTTTGCCGCTCGTGCCGCAGGCTAATAGACCTTCTGCCGGTTCTATCACCGAGCAATTGTCCCAACTCCGAATAGTTGTGATAGCTTGCTGAACGGCGGGGTTTTCCCACATCTTGTCGTTCATCGCCGGCGCAATCAGCATCGGCTTGCGGGCTACGCAGGAGCAGATGGTGGTCGTTAAAGCATCATCCGCTATGCCGCTCGACATCTTGCCTAACACATTCGCGGTAGCCGGCGCTACTATCATCGCGTCGCACCAATCCGGCAGCGATATATGCTCGGTCGAATGTTCGTTGATGGCGGCAAACACATCCGAATAAACTCTGCTACCCGAGAGGGTTTGCAGAGTTAATTCTGTTACGAACTGCAACGCGTTCTTCGTTGTTGCAACCCGTACTTCCGCGCCGGCTTTGACCAATAATCGGATGAGCTCCGGGATTTTGTAGGCTGCTATGCCGCCGCTGATGCCTACGATGATTCGTTTGCCTTCTAACATCTTAACGCTTTAACGTTTTAACGCTTTAACGGCGCGAAGCGACTTATTTCAACGCCTCATCGCGATTGCCTGTGCGGTAAACCAATTCGCCATCTATGAACTCCTGAGTTGCCATCAAGGTCGGTTTCGGCAGACGCTCGTACTGACGGCTGATCTCAATCTGCTCACGGTTCTCAAATGTCTCCTCCAAGTTGTCTTGCGGTATAGAGAAATCCTGCAACTTGGCGTCTAACTCGCGTTTGATACCCATACTGATCTGGTTCGCGCGTTTAGCAATGATAGCTACCGTCTCATAGACGTTGCCTACCGGTTCTATCAATTGGTTGATGTCACGTGTCACCGTATTCTTCGGTGCCTTTGAATTTTTGTAATCCATATTTCAATCTTTTGTTATTTTTCGTATTTGTACCATCATCTTGTCCGCCTCTTTGCGATGCTTAGAGTTCGGATATTCGGTGATGAAATTATAGTATTCGTCTTGCGCGTCGCGGGCGCGCTCCAGTTTCTTTTCTTCGAACGAGTTGATCATCTGCTGGTATTTGGCTTGCAGGATATACCAGTTAAAATCCTCCTGATACTTGTTGCTCGGATAGTTCTTGAGCGCGTTCTTGGAAACGATCTCGCAACTCTCGTAGTTGTTGCCCAAATAAGTGCCTAAATTGTAGTACAACTCTGCGCTTTTCAACTCTTTATAAGCCAATTTGTCATACAATTCGCTCATCTCTCTATAGGCCTGTTCGGCGTACGGACTCTCGGGGTATAACTCCACAAACTGCGTGAATGCCTCTATCGCTTTGACGGTTATCTCTTGGTCCAGACGGGCGTCCGGTGCATCCAAATAGCGGCAGTGGCCTACCTGGAAATAAGCCTCCGCAGCATATTTGCCTTTCGGATAATTGCGCACGTATGCCTGATAATAATCAGTCGCTGACTCATAGGATTTCTGACCCATATAACTGCGAGCCAAATAAGCCAAAATATCCTCCGAACGCTCCGTGCCCTTGTAATAAGAGCTCACGTCGTCTAACAGGGTCTGAGACTTAACATACTGTTTGTCATTGAAATACCGCAATGCCGCCTGATATTTCTCCTCCGGATCACGCGATTTCAACAATTTCTGGTATTCCCCACAGCCTGTGAGAAATACCGTCATCATCAACAATATGTATATTCCTTTTTTGCTCATTTTTCTTTCACTATGCCTGCACTCGCGCGATTTAGCCTGCAAAGTTACTGCTTTTTTTTGAAATATGCAAATATTTTTTTTATTTTGCAATCATTTCTGCCCACTTCGGCGATTGTATAGCGATCAAACTGTCATTTTCTGCTACAATCAGGTAGCATGCAGCGTCTCCGGCGCGTTCGATCATCTCCAATGCCTTCTCGGCGCCTACTACCATGCAGGCTGTCGCCAAAGCATCCGCACGCATACAACTGCTGCTCACTACCGTCGCACTCAGCAAACTGTGCTGTACAGGCCAGCCCGTACGGGGATCAATCGTGTGGCTTCTGCGCTGTTCGCCTTCGTAATAATAGTTGCGATAATTGCCGCTGGTTGCCATCGCGATATTATGAATCGCCAGCACTTGCTGCAAGTCCTCCTGTGCGCCTTCGTTATTCATGTTCGGCTTGGTGATGCCTATGCGCCAGGGCTCACCCGGCTCGCGCTCTCCATGAGTCACCACTTCGCCTCCGATATCCACCAGATAGTTCTCTACACCATGTTCGCTGAGAACAGATGCAATCATGTCGCAGGCTTGACCTTTCGCCACGGCGCCACCGTCTATCTTCACCCGCGGATCAGATTTAATGACCTTGTGATCAACGAGTTGCACTTTCTCGAAGCCCACAAATTGACGAATGCTGTCTATCTTTTGAGGACTGATAGCGGTAAGCTGCTGGCTCTTCCTGCCAAAACCGAAAGCTTGTACCAAAGGCGCTACGGTGATGTCGAAAGCTCCTTCCGAAATCGCATACACGCTCTCCGCTTCTGCCCACATGGTCTCAAAAGCCTCGTTGGTCGTCGTGTCGCGGTTGTCGTTGACAGCAGAGAGAATAGAGTGTGGATTGAACATGCTCAGACTGTTGTCAAACGCCTGAAAGGCGGACTTGATCTCGCCTTCCAAATCCTGCGATGCTATATAGCGGATGTTATAGTACGTCCCGAAGACTTTGCCTTCGTTGTGGTACATCTGCTGCGTATGTCCCTCCTCATAGAAAAAGAGAAACGCCACCGCTGCTATCACTCCAACTAACGCACTTGCTATCCGTGCTTTTCGTCTGTCCATCTCAATTCTCAAAATTTGACTTGTCAAATAATTGTGCCCTTTCTCTCCTCCCCCTTGTGGAGAGGTCGGGTGGGCTTCTGGGCTTTTTAGAACCAGAATCCGAGACCGATCACGCCGTTCAGCTTCTGGCAGGCGATCTTCTCGTCTCCGGATGCTTTGACGAACACATTATCCTTGTTGATACCGTCTGGATTAAGCGAGCCTTGCGCAAAAAGGTCTAAGGTTACGTGATCAAATTCCCATTCCTTGTTGACCTTCAGACTGATGTTCGTTACCGCGAACTTGTCGTTGCCATATACCGGGTTTTTCCACGGAGACATACCGATTACTGCGCCCAGAGTCACGCCCGCATCCTCAAACGAATAGTCGTAGCCGAACTCAAAATACGAACTGTAGGCGCGTTTGGGGTTGCCGTCTGCGTCGTAATTCAAGTCCTGACCTGCAATCGTCGTGTACCAGTTGAAATACAGGCCGGCTTTTGTCAACTCGCCGAAGTTATAGCCTGCCCAGATCTCCGTCGTACTGGTGTTGCCGTTCGCGTCCAGATCATCTACACTCTGCCACGAGAAGAAATTCGAACCGTCGCAGTAGTAATAGTGATAAGCACCTATCGTTAGACCATACGTGCGGAAGGACAGGATAACATCCAACTCCGGTACGAAATAAGTGTTCGGGTTTATTTCCGCTCCGTCGAGGTCGAAGTACTTCGGCAAACCTTTGCGGAAACCCCAATCGGATGCACCGATATTCGCCCATACGCCGGCTCTGAACGATGTATGTTCGCCGTCGTAACCAACCTCCAAATCCGGCTGAAAACTCAAACCGCCGTTGTAGATACCACGCCAGATATAAGCGCTCACTACTTCCGCGCCTGCATCGTATGCAAACTCAACTTCTGCTCTTGCAGACATAACTACCGCCATCATTGCGGCTGCTAATACTAATACCTTTTTCATTTATCAATTATATTGTTTGTTATATTTTATTTTTCTATCTTTATTTTCTTGTGTTCCCGTGCAATTTAATTGCCCGCTTTCCTTTGGAAAGGTCGGGTGGGGTTCTTTTTAATTCTATTTCAAGTACACTCCCAAACTCAGATTTGCATTGATACTCTGACCTGCCGGCATAAACGGCTGCCATTTGGCGCTCGACGGATCTTCGGCTAACAATGAGGGGTTGATACACAATTGCCCTTGCAGCATCAATCCGCATCGCTTACTCAAACTCCAATCTTTGCGCAAACGAAGATCGATATTCACAACGCCGAATCCGGTCTCGCTATAGCATCCCTTCCATGGCGTCATACCTATTCCGCCGGATAAACAGATGTCGTACGGAAAAGTGTGTGCGTAACTGATCTCGAAATAACTTGACCATGCGCGTGTCAGGGAGTTCTCGGTCGTGTCTTTGTAATAACCATCGGCTGCCGCTACACGCGTACCCCAGTGAATTGTCAGAGGAATCTTGTTACTCAGAGTCCATCTCACATTCAACTCCAAACGGTTACCTAAACCGAGAGCATTGCTGAAATCAAAGAATGCACGGTCGAAATGATATACGTAAAGCAGATACACATTCAATCCGTATCGGCTGAAACCCAATGAAAAATCTACCTCCGGTTGAAAGGACTCGAATCTCCAATCGTACGTGCCTACGTTCCACCACATATCGAAATACGCACCTCCGTAACCTACATTGGCAGAGGCTTGAATATTCGGACCACCGGAATACTGTCCGCGCCATAAATAGGACGCATTCAGATTTGCTCGGGCGTTATACGTCAGCCCTACCGGTTGCATGTAATCTTCCCACAGCCATTCCGCAGTGGACTTCTTTTCCGCCACTTCAGGCACGACGGCACTCTCGATATTCGCTTCTCCTCTCGCGTGCGCGCTCGCGCTATTTATAAAAGGTAATACTCCGGCGCATAGCACCAGAGTGATTACACTTTTGCGAATGTCGGATAGATGGATAGTTCTCACTTTTCCGTCACTCCTTTCGTTGGGTTTTCATTACAAAGCGTTCTGAACTTCCCATGCCTTGCGCAGGGCGATTTCCAAAATGCGGGTGTTGCTGAATACTACGATTCCGCCGTCAGGACCCGGCTCGATATGATAATCGGCGTTGCCTTCTCCATTGAAGTATGCTCTTACTTCATCACCTGTGATGTTTAACTCTGCAGCAATTGCATCCATGCTTCCATGAGGAAGGCTGTCCTTTACTGCGCGAAGGCGGTTAAATGTTGTACGAACCATAATAATTGTGTTTTTTATTCGTTTATAAATGTTAATTTTCAAAATTTGGTGCAAAGATACAAAAAATTTTGCACATACGCAAATAAAAGTGAATTTTTTTGAAAAAAAATAGAATTTATTCTATTATCCTTTGTCCACCTACTGTCTCGGAAGCTCGCTTACAGAGACAGTAGGTGGACAAACGATAGAAGGGATTCATCCCGTTTTTTCAAAAAAATTCACTTTTATGTGCGCCTATGCCCGGCACAATGCAGATGTATTTTCGAAGGGTCCCATCTATGATGGGGAGGAGGTCGAAGATACAAAAAAAATTGCGCCTATGCCCCGCACAATACAAAAAATTTTTTATATGTGCAACATTTTATGAAAATTTAATCGTTTTTATTTGCATAAATAGAAAATTTTCACTAATTTTGCACAAAATTTGGGAAATGTCAACTATTTGTGCTATATCGACCCCCTATGGGACAGGAGGAATTGCGGTCATTCGTGTTTCCGGTCCCGATGCCCTGTCTATTATCAGCAGCCTCTTCAAAGGGCGGCTGTCTTTGACCGATGCCAAACCTAATTCCATCCATTTCGGTCGTATTCAGCGTAACGGCGAAGTGCTTGATGAAGTCCTTTGCTCCGTCTTCCGTGCACCGCATTCTTTTACCGGCGAAGACACCGTGGAAATAGCTTGTCACGGCAGCCTGTTTATCCAGCAGGAACTCCTTCGTTGGCTCATTGATGCCGGTGCTAAATCGGCAGAACCCGGCGAGTTCACACGACGCGCTTTCATGTCCGGCAAGATGGATCTCACGCAAGCTGAAGCCGTTGCAGACCTTATTGCCGCGCAATCCAAAGCCGAGAAAGATTTGGCGCTCAGCCAATTAAGAGGCTCCGTCTCCAACGAACTTGCTTCCTTGCGCGAACGCTTGCTGCATTTTACATCCCTTATCGAACTCGAACTCGACTTCGCCGACCATGAGGAATTGGAATTTGCCGATCGATCTGAACTGACATCCCTTGCGGCAGAGATTGAGCACAAACTGTCTGCGCTCCTCACTTCCTTCCGCACAGGCAATGCAATCCGTCATGGCATACCTGTCGCTATCGTCGGAGCTCCGAACGCCGGCAAATCAACCCTTCTTAACGCCCTTCTTGGCGAACAACGCGCCATCGTCAGCGATATAAAAGGTACCACGCGCGACACTATCGAAGATACACTCATACTCGATGGCATCCTTTTCCGTCTTATCGACACCGCCGGAATACGTGAGACAAACGACCTCATCGAGCAAATGGGTGTCGAACGTAGTAAACAGGCGATTAAGAATGCACAAATCGTCATTTCCTTATTGGAGCCGGGTCAAATAGAACCAATCTTGGACATTACGACTGCTAAAACGCTAATAAAAGCATATAACAAATCAGACCTGCTAACCCGGGAAGAGCGGGCTAAGTTGACGGATGGTATATGTATTTCCGCCAAAAATAACGATATCGGACCTTTGCGTTCAGAACTCGTCCGCGTAGCGAAAGAATCTATGACTACTGCTGCTGTCATGATCTCCAACGCGCGTCATTATGAGGCAATCGCCCGCGCGCATGACGCCATCATCCGCGTGCAGCAAGGACTCGTGGACGGATTATCCGGCGAACTCCTCTCCATGGACTTGCAAGACTGTCTCTCTGCCCTTGGCGAAGTGACCGGACAAATAACCAACACCGAAGTCCTGTCTAACATTTTCAGCAAGTTCTGTATCGGCAAATAAATCGTCAATGAAAATTAATCCTAAATAAATCGTCAAATCGTCAATTATTATGATATTATCCATGACCGGCTACGGAAAGGCCGAAACAATTTTCCGGGGACACAAACTCATCTGCGAAATACGTTCGCTCAATTCCAAATCGATGGATCTCTCTGTCCGTCTCATTCCTCAACTGCGCTCGCGCGAACTGGATCTCCGAACCCTCGTTGCCCAGCGTCTCGAACGTGGCAAAGTCGATCTCGCCATTTACGAAGAAACCTCCCTCCCTTGTGGGGAGGGACAGGGTGGGGTTACCCCCATCAACTGGTCTGCTGTGACCGAGTATGCCTCGCAGTACAAAGCACAAATGAACGTGACCGAAGTGCCGGCGGAAGTGATGGCGGCTATTCTCCGTTTCCCCGATGTACTCAAAACGCAGGAAGACACCTCCGACCTCACGGAGGATGAATGGAGTAGTGTGCAAACTCTCCTCAATCAAGCCATCGATGCTTTCATCGCCTTCAGGACGCAAGAGGGACTCTCACTCCAGAATATGTTCACTGAGAAACTGGACGGCATAGCCGACCTCCTCGCGCAGGTAGAACCTTTTGAGAAAGGACGAGTTGCCAAAATCAAAGAGCGTTTGGAAGCAAACCTCGCGCAGTTGTCTGCGGAAACACAAGCCAAAACGGACAGAAACCGTCTCGAGCAGGAGATGATCTACTACCTCGAGAAATTAGACATCACAGAGGAAAAAGTACGTCTCACCAATCACATCAAATATTTCCGTGAGACCATGGGCACTCTAACCTCCAATAACCAATCACCGATCTCTACCGGCGTTGGCAAGAAACTCGGCTTCATCGCCCAGGAGATGGGACGTGAGATCAACACGCTTGGTTCCAAATCCAATCAGTCCGAGATGCAGATCATCGTCGTCAAAATGAAAGACATCCTTGAGCAAATCAAAGAGCAAGTCCTCAACGTCCTCTAAAATCACCAAAAAATAATTGTAAATTGTAAATTGTGCATTGTGAATTGTTATGATCTACATCTTTTGTGCCCCCTCGGGTAGTGGCAAATCAACTATGGTGAAGCACCTGCTTACCATGCACCCGGATCTTTTCGAACTCTCCGTTTCTTGTACCACGCGCGCGCCGCGAGGACAGGAAGTGCACGGTAAGGAGTACTATTTCATCTCCGTCGAGGAGTTCCAGAAACGCATTGAAAACAACGATTTTATTGAGTACGAGCAGGTCTACGACGGGCTCTATTATGGTACGCTCAAACAGGAGATCGACCGTATCGAAGCCGCCGGACGTCAGGTCCTTTTCGATGTGGATGTCAAAGGAGGTATTAACCTCAAGAAGATCTTAGGCGACAAAGCCACCTCTATCTTCATCTGTCCCCCGTCAATTGAAGAGCTCCGTCGCCGTCTCGAAGGACGCGGTGACACCAGCCCCGAGATGATTGAAAAACGTCTCGCTAAAGCCGAATACGAGCTCTCCTTCAAGCCGCAATTCGACCGTATCGTCATCAACGACGACCTCACCAACGCCTTCAAGCAACTCGATGCCATCATAGACACCACCACTAAATAAAAGCATCGCTATTAATGTCAAATCTCAAATCTCAAATATCAAATCTTCCCCCCTCTAAGGGGAAATCGAGGGGGGCTTCTATCTCCCCCTCTGAGAGGGGGCAGGGGGGTGTCCCTCTTCGCGTTGGTATTTATGGCGGCAGTTTCAACCCCGTGCATTTCGGTCATGTCGGGCTTGCCAAATGGGTCATCGAGCACACGGATCTCGATGAACTTTGGCTGCTTGTCAGCCCCAATAACCCGCTCAAACCCGCCTCTATCTTAGCTCCTGAACAGGAGCGCTTGGCTGCCGTTCGAGAGGCGGTCAAAGACATCCCGGGTGTCATAGCTTCGGATTTTGAGTTCGCCTTACCCCGGCCTTCTTATACCGCCAACACACTCCGTGAACTGCAAAAAAAATACCCCGATTACGAATTTACACTCGTCATCGGGGAAGATAATTTGGCGATTTTCGATCGTTGGCGCGAGTACGAATACATCCTCGCTAACTTCCGCATCTTCGTCTATCCGCGTCACCACGCAAATAATAATTCTCAATTATCAATTGTCAATTCTCAATTATCAAAAGGCCTCTGCTTTTTGTCCTCCGCTCCTTATTTCGACATCTCTTCTACTGAGCTCCGTTCTTCCCGTCATAGTCTTCCCTAATCTCTTTCTCCTCCCCTATAGGGGAGGACGGGAGGGGTCTTGGTTCTTGCTCTATTGCCTGAGGCAATGGATGCACCGCACTCATCTTTGCCCCCAACTTAACTAACTTCGTTGCCGAACTGAGCACCGATTGTCCCTTGTTCGCCTTGTCCACCACCGCCTCATAGGCCGACTGCGCTTCGTCTAATTTCTTGCCCACTTTCTGTACTCTTTCTAATAAATCTCCCACGCGCGCGAGCAACTCTTCCGCCGTGTCGCAGATGGCTTTGTTGTTCGCGTTCTGTTTGATAGCCGTCCATGTCACTTGTACGGCGCGCAATGCCGCATACAGGTTTTGTTCGCCTACAATGAACACACCTTGGTTCATCGCCTCCCGCCATAACGTCACGTCCGCACTCAGTGCTAATTGCAACGCTGCATCCACCGGCACGAACATCATCACAAAATCCACACTCTGCCGCGGTGCCTTCACGTAAGCCGCATAATTCTTCTTCGCTAACTCTTTTACATGATTGCGCACGCTCTTCAGGTGAGCCGCCAAAGCGATATTCCTGCCTTCCTCGTCCTCCGCGTTCGTGTAATCGACAAAGGCGTTCAGCGATACTTTGGAGTCTATGATCAGGTCTCGTGTCTCGTCCAGATGCAGAATAATATCCGGTTGCATCCTCCGCGCCGTTTCGTCGGAAACGATGATATTGCCGTTCGCATCGCGCAAGAACTCCTGCGCGTCATATTCCAATCCCCGCTCCAAACCGATGGCATGCAGCAAACTCTCAATCTTCTGTTCACCCCAGTTTCCTTGCGTCTTGTTCTCTGCCGTCAACGCGTTACTCAGCCTCTCTGCGCTGTCACTTACTTTCATCGTCGTGCTCACCAACGTCGCTATCTTCTCTTTGATAGCCTCAGTCGAGGTCTCCTGTGTGGACTTGTTCTCTTTGAGCGCGGACTCCATTTTCGCGATACTCTCTTTCAGCGGATCCACAATCTGTTTCATGTTCGTCGCGTTCGATTGTTGCAGCTCCGCCTGACGCTCTTTCAGCATCTGGTTCGTCACGTTCTGCACTTGCTCTCTCATCGTCGTCAGAGCCTGCTCGTTCCGCTTCTGTTCAGCCTCAATCGCCTCCGTATTCCGTTTCCTCTCTGCCTCTATCGCCTCCGTATTTCGTTTCCTCTCTGCCTCTATCGCCTCGTTATGCCGCTTTTCTACGGCCTCCATCTCCGACTGATGCCTCTTCTCTATTGCCTCGACCACATCCCGGTGCGCCTGCTCTTTCGCGTCCAATAAAGCACGGCTATGCTGCTCCGCATCTGTTTTCGCTTGCTCCAAATTGCGCTCGGCGTTCTTCAACTCCGCCTCCAACGCAGCCACCGATGCAGCCTTCATACTCCGTAACACAAAATACGCTACAATACCCGCCAGAACCACGCCGGCTACAAAAGATAATGCTATTTCCATCGTTTTTATATCTAAATTTGCTGCAAAATTACAAAAATATTTTGATATATGCAAAAAAAGTTGTACCTTTGTACCCGATTTTGTAAAATCTTCAACTGTAAATCACAAGAAAATGCTAAAAGATAATATTCAATCCCTATTGACGCAGGTCTCCAATCTCCAAGCGGCAAACGCCGAGGAACTCGAAGCGCTGCGTATCAAGTACCTCAGTAAGAAAGGTGAAATAACCTCCCTTTTCAATGAGTTTCGTAATGTACCCTCCGATCAGAAACGCGAGCTCGGTCAGATGTTGAACCAGCTTCGTCAGGAGGCGGAAACGCGTATCAATGATCTCCGCGAGAAAATCGCAGATCAAAGCCAAGCCTCCGCTGACCAACTGGATCTCACCCGTACTCCCGATCCGATTGCTTTAGGTACCCGTCATCCCCTCTCACTCGTGCGCGAAGAGATCGAAGAGATCTTCTCCCGTATCGGCTTCACGATCGCACAGGGACCCGAAGTGGAGGATGACAAGCACGTTTATGGTATGCTCAATTTCGCGCCCGAACACCCGGCGCGCGATATGCAGGACACGTTCTTCATCGAGAAAGAGATCGGTGTTCAGAAACCCACCGATGTCCTCCTTCGTTCGCATACCTCTTCCGTCCAGACGCGGGTCATGACCTCACAGAAACCGCCTATCCGCGTGCTCTGCCCCGGTCGTGTCTATCGCAACGAAGCTATCTCCGCACGTGCACACTGCTTCTTCCACCAGGTGGAAGGACTCTATATCGACAAAAATGTCTCTTTCGCTGATCTCCGCGAAGCGCTCCTCTATTTCTCAAAGGAGATGTTCGGACCCGAGACCAAAATCCGTCTCCGTCCGTCCTATTTCCCCTTCACGGAGCCGTCTGCGGAAATGGATATCTCCTGTAATATCTGCGGCGGAACAGGCTGTTCCTTCTGTAAAGGCACAGGATGGGTTGAAATCCTTGGCTGTGGTATGGTGGATCCGAACGTCCTTGAAGCATGCGGCATAGACTCCAAAGTCTATTCCGGTTTTGCGTTCGGCATGGGTGTAGAGCGTATAACGAACCTCAAGTATCGTGTGAAGGACCTTCGTCTCTTCTCCGAGAACGACGTCCGTTTCCTCCGTCAGTTCGAATCCTGCTAACCTTCCGTCCCTTTTCTCCCTTTGTCCCCCTTCACCCGCCTTGTCCTGTGCGCGCCCCCTTCGTAGGCGCGTTTTTTCTTCTTTGTAGGCGCGTGTCTCTCTTTCTCCCCCTCAGAGGGGGCGTGTGGTGTCTCCCCTTTTCTTCTTGTGTAGTATTGTAACTTTATTGGGATATTATTGGGATATTATTGGGTTATTATTGGGTGATTATTGGGTTATTATTGGGTTAGTCGAATACTAATAGGCTACTAATAGACGAACCTCACCATAGGGCTAAGACAAAATCGTACATTTTTTTGCGCCTTTTCTTGCATATGTCAAAAATTTTTACTAACTTTGCGCCACAATTGATAATTTATCATACTACAATAACATTATGGAATATAAGATTAAAACTATCGGAGTGCTGACCTCAGGTGGGGATGCTCCGGGAATGAATGCTGCGGTTCGTGCCGTGACTCGCGCCGCAATCGCTAATGACATTCGTGTAAAGGCTATCTTCAGAGGTTATAAAGGCCTCATGGACGGTGAAGTGCAGGAGTTTACTACCCAGGACGTGAGTGGAATTATCCAGCGCGGTGGTACGATCCTCAAATCTGCCCGTAGTGATGAGTTCAAGACCCCTGAAGGTCGAAAACGAGCTTATGATACCCTCCAACGTGAGCAGATTGATGCCTTGATCGTCATCGGTGGTGATGGTACTTTCACTGGCGCACGGCTTCTTGCGCAGGAATATAACATCCCCATCATCGGTATTCCCGGTACCATTGACAATGACCTTTGGGGAACCGACTCGACCATCGGTTACGACACTGCCCTCAACACCATTATGGAGTGTGTGGACAAACTCCGCGACACAGGAACGAGCCATGAGCGACTTTTCTTGGTCGAAGTCATGGGACGTGATGCGGGCTTCCTCACCCTCAATGCGGCTATCGCTGCGGGAGCTGAAGCGGCCATCATCCCGGAACGTGCTACGCTCGAGGAACAGTTAGAAGCGGCGATAGGGCAGGGAAGACGCAAACACAAAAACAGCGGTATTGTCTTGGTGCAAGAGCACGCTATCCCCGGTGGCGCACAAGCGGTGGCTAAAATAATCGAACAAGCGCATCCTGAATACGGCACGCGCGTCACGATACTTGGTCACCTCCAGCGAGGAGGATCGCCTTCTGCCTTCGATCGTATTCTTGCTTCGCGTCTCGGCTGTGCTGCGGTACAAGCTCTTCTGGACGAGCAGCGCTCGATCATGGTCGGACTACAAAACGGCGAAGTGATCTACGTACCGCTGACCAAAGCCATCAAGGAGAAAAAAGACATCAAGGACGATAAATGGCAGGCTCTCCAGGTCCTCAGCCTCTAAAATCTCAATTATCAACTATCAATTATCAAATCTCCCTTGACCCCAACAGTTGATTACATAAAATCCTGTTTCGACGAGTACAATGCCCTTTTCTTCGGAAACTCGTTGCCGCCGATACCCGTAAAACTCTCTTCGGCGCGCACTTTCCTCGGAAAAGTGACATTTACTCGCCGGCGGTCATGGCTCTTTGGTCCTCTCCGAAACGAGAACTTCGTACTCCGTATCAATACGCGTCTGGACCTGCCCGAAGAACTCATTCAGGATACTATTATCCATGAGATGATCCATTACTACATCGCTGTAAATCAATGGAAAGACACATCAACCCACGGAAAACTCTTCCGCCGTGAAATGGCGCGCATCAATGCCGAGGGAAACCGCCATATTTCCATCTCCTATCGCCTTTCCAAAGAACAACAGATTGAACTCTATCCCGAGAGAAAAGAGCAAATTGAAGCTTTTTCCTTGCGTAAGTCTCAAAAATGCAACAAACATCAAACATAACTCATCAAACATTTATCATTATGAACAAAAGAATCAACATCATGGCAACTATCAAAGATGGTGTTGCCTTAGCGCTCCTCAATTATCTGAGCCTCGTTTTAACTACTGTTCTTTACATTGTGACCCTTTGGGTGCCGTACATCAACGTCGGTACTACGATCGCAATGTGCTCTCTGCCGGCTGAAATGGCAAAAGGCAATGTCATCAACCCGCTCTTTATCTTTGACGGTAAATACCGCAGCAACATGGGCGAGTTCTTTATTCTCTATGCCCTCATGACCGGTGCTATCTTAGTCGGACTATTCTTTATGGTAATTCCCGGTCTCGTTATTTCTATCGCTTGGACGTACGCACTTGTCCTCTTTGTGGACAAAAATCTGTCGGCGCTCGACTCGCTCCGTGAATCTAACAGACTCACTTATGGCAACAAGTGGCGCATCTTTGCCGCTCAATTCCTCGTGGCTTTCTGCTTGCAGATATCTGTTGGTGTCGTGCAAGCCATCTTTAATATCGGAGATGCTTCATGGCTCGAGGCAATTGGAACAATTATCGTAGTAGCACTGGTTATTTTTGCCATTCCGGCTTTGATTGGTTTAGATGCATCGATCTATAAACAGCTTACAACCGGCAATTTTGTGGGTGAAGACCCCGATCAAGCTGCTCAGCCTGCCGATGAAGCACCGAAAGCATAACGCGTGCACGTGCATGCGCACACACGCGTTCCTATTATATATACATACGTGTATATGAGCCTCTTTCCTCTGAAAGGGGCTTTTTTAGTTAAAATAGACATTGCGACATAAAAATGACAAAATACAACAAAAAATTAGTTAATTGAAAATCAATGAGTTATAAAGAAAGTGCATTTTTTTTGCATTTTTTTTGCAGAAATATTTGGTCAATTCAAAAATTTGTCGTACCTTTGCATCCGCTTTCGCTCAAAAAGGCATCAACACCTAAACGAGCACAAGCAAAAACGTGATCTTTGAAAGATTGTCTATTCATAACAAGATGTAGTACAAGAACAAGAAAGCATCGACCATATATGGTCGATAGTGAGTTCCCTAAGATTTCTACACTTGATAAATTCGATTATTCTGAGCTAACTTATAATTTCTTTTTACAACGAAGAGTTTGATCCTGGCTCAGGATGAACGCTAGCGACAGGCCTAACACATGCAAGTCGAGGGGCAGCG
>OCVV012878735.1_pt1 | contig 38089 bp, 35 predicted proteins | sample 1539721 | NCBI WGS metagenome assembly OCVV01 (sample SAMN02144230, study PRJEB22623) | gut metagenome | biome: sheep rumen | host: Ovis aries | place: New Zealand | reverse complement strand
CTCGCAGTCGTGGGTCTCGGTCTCATTGCAGACGGAGCAGGTGCGGCTGTGGGTGCCGTCGTTGTTGGAGGTCCAGGCGCTCCAGTTGTGACCCAGAGTGGGGACGGTGGTGGTCTCACGGCTCAGCTCAGCGCCGCAGACCGTGCAGTAGACGACCATGTCGTAGCTGCCGGCAGCGGTGCAGGTCGCGGCGACCTCGTTCTCCTTCACAGCCGCACCGGGAGTGTGGCCGGTGGCGGCAATGGCGCGGGTCTCGGTCTCGCCGCAGCGGGAGCAGGTGCGGGTCTCAACGCCGGCATCCGAGCAGGAGGGAGCAGTGGTGACGGTCCATTCGCCGAAGTCGTGGCCCAGGGCTGCGACGGTGACGGTCTCACGGGAGATCTCCTCGCCGCAGACGGTGCAATAAACGACGGAATCGTAGCTGCCCGCAGCGGTGCAGGTCGCGGGGACCTCGTTCTCGATCATCGGCTCGCCCGGGGTGTGGGTGTGGGCGGTAACGGGCAGGACGACCGTGCGGGTCTGGGTAGTGAAGGGCTCGGTTTCAAAGACCGCCGTGTAGACGCCCTCCCCTTCCGTGGTCGGAGTGGGCTCGACGGTGACGGCGTAGGTCGTGGAGACGGTTTCGGTCACGGTATGGGAGGCGTCGTTCGTGCAGACGGCGCTTGCCGTCACGGTGGAGCAGTCGGCGGACCACTCGTAGGTCGGCTCGCCCCAGGCGTGACCGGTGGCAGGGATGACGACGTTCTTCTGATAGTCGTCGTAGTAGTCGGCGTTGACCGCGCTGCAGGTGCAGTAACGGTAGCCGAGCCCGTCCTCGGTGCAGGTGGGCTCCTGCCCGTCGTAGGGAACGTAGGTATAGGTGTGAGTGTGGACGGGGCGGCCGTTATCGGCGTAGTACGGGAGCGTGGCAAAGAGGGCGCCTGGGTCGGAATTGGCGGCGACCTTCGTTTGCAGGACGGAATAGGTATCCATGAAGTGCGGCTCGGTGAGCTTGGATGCGTAGCTGACGAGGCTCTGCTTGTTGAAGTCGAACTTGTCCGCCAGCTTGTTGCTCGTCAGATAGTTCCAGCCGCCGCCGAGGGTGTTGCCCTGGGCGATCTGGACGAGAAGCTCGACCAGAACCTGCAGGCAGTAGGCGGGCGTTTCGCAGATGCCGTCCTGATAATAGCTGTACTTGCGGAGGCGTTCAGCGTAGCCGTTCCAGTTGCTCTCGGAGACGCCGGACAGGAAGCCGGTCCCCTTGACCGTGGTGGACTGATAGTTGCCGTTGGTCTCGTCGGCGTGGTTATGACCGCAGTGGTAGACGTAGACCTCGCGCCAGCCCAGGATCTTGCCGGGGTTGTTGCGGTCGGCGTTCTCGCCGGTGATGCAGATGAACTTGCCCAGCAGGGTGGACATATCGCTCGTGGTCAGGTACTTGCCGGAATAATCCTCGCCGGTGGAGGCCTTCACGTCGGAGGCGTAGTCGGAGGCGGCAAGCGTGGCCGTGCGTCCGTAGCGGGTGAAGCCCCATTCCGGCATGGGAAGCATGGGAACGAAGTCGTCGCGGTTGACGAGGTTGAAGATGCTGTCATACTTGGCGGAAGATGCCTCGGTGTTGGCCGTGTTGTAGGGGGCCGCGAAGGTGTAGGCGAAGACGGAGAAGCCGTCGTCGATCAGATAGGAGGCGATCAGGTTGGCGACAGCCGCACCGCGGGAGTGACCGGCGGTCCAATAGACCAGCTCCTCGCCCTCCAGACTGTCCAGCACGGGCTGAACGTAGGTGGTGTGATAGCCGCCGAGGTACTTGAGAATGCGGGAAGCCGACACGTCGAAGCCGCGATGGTTGGTCTTGCGCGTCCAGTCCTCGTTGGACTGGCGGGGCGTCTTGCCGGAGGCGGCGTCGTACTGGTCGAAGAAGCGGGCCAGGTCGCCGACGTTGAAGTTGGAGCTCCATTCCTGAATGGAATCGCTGTCCGTGCCGCGGACCCAGAGGGAGACGATGACCTTCGTCTGACCGTTATAGACCGCGGTGCGGTGGCCGATGAGGACCTCGCAGAGATCGTCGTCGGAGTAGACGGTATCGAGCGAGAAATCCACCACGTCCTCAAAGCCGAGGACCTGCAGAAGCTGAACGCCGTCCACCTTCGAGGCGGTGCCGCCGGCCCAGGTCTGCGCGGTATCGTAGGTGAACCAGGCTTCGCCGTAGCTCGGGGTGTAATAGGCCAGCGCGCTTCCGAGAACGGATACGGAGGCAAGATCGGGGTGATAGACGGTGGGGTCAGTGAAGAAGCTGCGGTAGTCCATCGAAAAGCTGACCGTCGTGGTTCCGTCGTGGCCGCTGTGCATTTGACCGGTAAAGGTATTGCTGTTCGGCGCGACGTCCAAGGCGTCGGGGATGCCGTCGTAATCGCTGTCCGCCGCAGGCTCGTCGGCGTAGACGGCGGGGGCGGCAGGGGCGGCAAAGCTCTGGAGCACGCCGACGGAGAGGAGCATCGTCAGCGCAAGGAGAAGCGCAAGAAGTCGTCTCATGGTGAAAACCTCCCATTGGTTTTATGATGAATAAAGTATACAAAATTTCACATAAAATAGCAAGCAAAAATGGGGAATTTTGAAAAATCTTTTTCAGAATACGCGTAACCCTTCCGAACGCTCCTGCGTAGGGCGGCCTGACCCCAGGCCGCCGCGCTGACTGCCGCCAAAGGGACGGCGGCCAGAGGTCTGGCCGCCCTACGGGCCGAAAACGCAGCGCCCGGTCCGGGGGATTCCGGGCCGGGCGCAAAACGCTTACGCGGCAATTATTCGATGCAGGCCTTGTGGAAGACCTTTTTGCCCTTGCGGATCTTCAGACCCGCGCGGAGGTCGGCTTCCGTGTAGCTGCGCTCGATGGATGTGATCTTTTCCTCGTTGATCACCAGACCGCCCTGCTGGATCAGACGGCGGCCCTCGGAGCGGGTGGGGATCAGGCCGCAGGCCGTGAGCAGGCTGAGCACGTCGATGGAGCCGTCGGTGAGTTGGTCGTCGGTCAGCTTGGTGGTCGGCATGCTGGAGTCGTCAGAGCCGCCGGCAAAGAGGGCGCGGGCGGCGGTCTGGGCCTTGTTGGCCTCCTCCTCGCCGTGGACCATGGCGGTCAGCTCCCAGGCCAGGATCTCCTTGGCCTCGTTGATGCGGGCGTCCTTCCAGGTCGCCATCTCGTCGATCTGGTCCAGCGGGAGGAAGGTCAGCATCCGGATGCACTTCATCACGTCGGCGTCGCCCACGTTGCGCCAGTACTGGTAGAAGTCGAAGGGGCTGGTCTTGTTCGGGTCCAGCCAGACCGCGTTGCCGGCGGTCTTGCCCATCTTCTTGCCCTGGGAGTCGGTCAGGAGGGTGATCGTCATGGCGTGGGCGTCCTTTCCGAGCTTGCGGCGGATCAGCTCGGTGCCGCCCAGCATATTGGACCACTGGTCGTCGCCGCCGAACTGCATATTGCACCCGTAATTCCGGTAGAGGTAGTAGAAGTCGTAGGACTGCATGATCATGTAGTTGAATTCAAAGAAGGACAGGCCCTTCTCCATGCGCTGCTTGTAGCATTCCGCGCGGAGCATATTATTGACGGAGAAATGCGGACCGACCTCGCGCAGGAAGTCGATGTAGTTGAGGTTCAGCAGCCAGTCGGCGTTGTTGACCATCTGCGCCTTGCCCTCGCCAAACTCGATGAAGCGCTCCATCTGGCGGCGGAAGCATTCGGCGTTGTGGTCGATGTCCTCGCGGGTGAGCATCTTCCGCATATCAGTGCGTCCGGAGGGGTCTCCGATCATCGTGGTGCCGCCGCCGATCAAGGCGATGGGCTGGTTGCCCGCCATCTGCAGGCGCTTCATCAGCGTCAGAGCCATGAAATGCCCGGCGGTCAGACTGTCCGCGGTGCAGTCGAAGCCAATATAGAATTTCGCCTTCCCGGCGTTGATCATCGCGCGGATCTCTTCTTCGTTCGTCACCTGGGCGATCAGGCCGCGGGCGACCAGTTCTTCGTAAATTTGCATTCTGTTTACTCCTTTCGGACGTTATTCAATCAGCATTTCCTCCGCGCTGCGGAGGGTGGTCTCGGTGATCTCGGCCCCGCCGATCAGACGCGAAAGCTCCCGGATCCGACCGGACCGGTCGAGTGTCTTCACGGAGGTGAAGGTCCTCCCCTCCCGCTCGGTCTTCTCGATCAGCAGATGCCGATCCGCCAGGGCTGCGATCTGGGGCAGATGGGTCACGCAGAGGACCTGGCTGCCCTCGGAGACCTTGCGGAGCTTTTCCGCGACCTTCTGGGCGGCCCGTCCGGAGACGCCTGCGTCCACCTCGTCGAAAATCAGGGTGGAGACCCGGTCGTGCTGGGCCATCGCGTTTTTCAGGGCCAGCATAATACGGGCCAGCTCGCCGCCGGAAGCGACCTTGGACAGCGGCTTCACGGCCTCGCCCAGATTGGCGCTCATCAGGAAGCGAAGCCCATCCAGACCGTTCGGGCCGAGGGGCTGGTCCTCAAACTGGCAGACGAACTGCACGCGCGGCATATCCAGCTCGGAGAGCTCTTCGGTCACGCGGGCCTCCAGCTGCGCGGCGGCGGCCTTGCGGGCCGCGCGGAGCGAAAGGGCGAGGGCCGTGGCGGCCTCGGTGGCGGCGGCAAGGGCCTGGTCGGCCTGCTTTTTGCGCTCGTCGGCAAAGACGATGTCGTCCAGCTCGGTCCGCGCACGTTCGAGGAAGGCGATCATTTCCTCGCAGGTTTCGCCGTACTTGCGCTTGAGCTTGTGGAGGGTATCGAGGCGCGCCCCGATCTCGTCCAGCTCCTCCTCGGCGTCGGAAAGGCCGTCGCGGTAGTCGCGGACCGCCTCGCAGAGATCGGAGAGCCGGTAGGAAACCTCCTCCAGTTGTTCACGCAGGGGCAGGATATTCTCGTCGTACCGTCCCGCCACGGACAGCTCGCGCAGGGCGTCGGAGACCAGTCCCTTCGCGCCGTCTGCGTCGTCGTCGCCCAGCAGACACCGGGCAGCCCCGGAGAGGCTGTCCATCAGCTTTTCGCCGTTCATCAGGACCTTCTGCCGCGCCGAAAGCCGCTCGTCCTCGCCGGGCTTGAGGTCGGCGCGCTCCAGCTCCCGGATCTGGTGGCGGAGCATCTCCTGCCGCCGGGCCTTCTCACTCTCGTCGATGCAGAGGCGATCCAGGGCGGCGCGGCAGGCGCGGACGGTCTCGTAGGCCGAAGCATATTGGGCAAGCAGGCCGCCGTTGCCGGCAAAGGCGTCCAGCAGCGCCAGATGGCGGTCCTCGTCAAAGAGCTGACGGGAATCGTGCTGACCGTGGATCGAGATGAGCTGGGAGCCAAGGGCGCGCAGGGCGGCGACCGATACGCTCTGACCGTTGACCCGGCAGGCGTTGCGTCCGTCTTGCAGAATCTCGCGCTGGATGAGCAGCTCGTCCTGAACCGGAACGTGGTACTGCTCGAACCAGTCCAGGGGCGGGACCTCGGTGAAGATGGCGCTGACAAAGGCGTGATCGGTCCCGGTGCGGATCACCTCGCGGTAGGTCCGTTCGCCGAGGATGGCGGAAATGGCGTCGATGATGATGGATTTGCCCGCGCCGGTCTCGCCCGTAAGAACGTGAAAGCCGTGGCCAAAGCGGATCTCGGCCTGCTCGATCACGGCGATATTCTCAATGTGGAGCAGCGAAAGCATGGCGCCACCTCATTCTCCGCCGGAGGGATCAATCCAGCAGCTTTTTGATCTCGATGCAGAAGCCGATGGCGGCCTGCACGTCGCGCATGATAATGAGAAGGGTATCGTCACCGGCCAGGGTGCCGACGACCACGGACATATTCATCGCGTCGATCGCGCGGCCTGCGGCGGGGGCCAGGGTGGGCAGGGTCTTGACCACGACAAGGTTCTGGGCGTAGTCGTAGCTGATGACGCTCTCCTTGAAGATGGCGTTGAGCCGGTTGGAGAACGCACCGGAGGCCTCCTTGGAGCCGATGGTATATCGGTAAGTGCCCATCGCGGTCAGATCCTTGAGAATGCGAAGCTCCTTGATGTCGCGGGAAATGGTCGCCTGCGTGCTGCGGAAGCCTGCGTTGCGAAGCTCCTGCAGAAGCTGCTCCTGCGTCTCAATGTCCTTGGCGGCAATGATTTCCAAAATCTTGGTTTGTCTCTGGGATTTCATAGCTTGACCTCTCATTTCTAAATTTTCATTATATACGAGGATAGGAACCGCTCCCTCAGATGCAGATCGGGGTCTGCCGGAGCGTAAGGCCTTCCCCCCTCGGGGGGAAGGTGGCATCCGGCGTCTCACGGAAGCCGGATGACGGTTGAGGGGGGGCGTACCGATCACGGATTCGTAATTCCGACCGTCTGCTTGTCGGAACGCCCCCTCATCCGCCTCGCTTCGCTCGGCACCTTCTCCCCAAAGGGGCGAAGGCTCTGTCGGAGCGTAAAGCCTTCCCCCCTCGGGGGGAAGGTGGCATCCGGCGTCTCACGGAAGCCGGATGACGGATGAGGGGGGGGGCGTATCGAGTACGGATTCGTAATTCAAACCGTCTGCTTGTCGGAACGCCCCCTCATCCGCCTCGCTTCGCTCGGCACCTTCTCCCCAAAGGGGCGAAGGCTCTGTCGGAGTCCCGGCAAGCTGGCACCCCGTCCTTCGTCTCCTGTTGCCTATTGCCTGATGCCGATTGCCTGAAAATATAAATAAACTATTTGTTCAGTTTTGAAATCACGATGTCAAAGAAAGAAGTATCTTTCAGCTTGATCAGCTTGATCTTCTGGTTTCCGGCTTCGATCAGGACGCTGTCTCCGCCGTAAACGCGCATGGCCCGCCCGCCGTCCACCGACAGAAAGGCGTTGCGCTTGTTGACCCTGCCGATCTGGATCTCCACCTTGCGCTCCGGCGCTGCGATCAGGCTGCGCGGCTGGAGGTTGTGGGCGCAGATGGGCGTGAGGATGATGTTGTCGGCCTGGGGCTCGACGATCGGGCCGCCTGCGGACATGGAATAGGCCGTGGAGCCGGTGGGGGTGGCGGCAATGATGCCGTCGCCGCTGAAGCTCATGGCCTTGACTCCGTCAAGCCAGACAGAGGGCTGGATCACGCGGGCAACGGCGCCCTTCGTGATCACGGCGTCGTTGAGGGCGACGTCGCGGTAGATGACCCGCCCCTCATGGAGGAGACGGACGTAGAGCGTCATGCGCTCGTCGATCTGATAGTCGTCCGTCGCCAGGCGGGAGAGCAGGTCCATTTCGCCGCTCTCCAGCTCCGCCATAAAGCCGACGGTGCCGATGTTGACGCCGAGGATCGGGATGCCGTGGCGGGCGGCAGCCTTGGAGGTGTGGAGGATCGTGCCGTCGCCGCCGAAGCAGATCAGCGCGTCCGCCGTGCGAAGCTCCTCCTGGAGATCAAAGAGCGGGACGCCCTGCGGGAGGGCGAAGCTCTTGTCCACCTCGAAGGCGAGGCAGATCTTTGCCTCCACGCCGGCGGCGGAGAGGATGCGCTGGGCCTCAAGGACGCAGGAAAAATCGCGGTCGCGGTAGGGATTCGGGGTCATAACGACCTTCTTCATGGGTTTTCCTCCCTGGGGTTCAGTGTCTCGTGCGCCTGACGGACGAGGTCCGCCAGATCCGGCCGGAGCTCCGCGCCCGGCTTCTTGGTCAGGTGGGCGAGAAATTCAATGTTGCCCTCCGGGCCCTTGACCGGAGAGAAGGTCAGATGCAGCAGGGTGAAGCCCAGCTCGCGGCAGAAGCCCAGCACCGTCTCAAGAACCTCCCGATGAACGGAGGGGTCCCGGACGACGCCCTTCTTGCCGACCTTTTCCTTCCCGGCCTCAAACTGGGGCTTGATGAGGCAGATGACCTCGCCGTTCGGCTTGAGCGCCGCAAAGACGGCGGGAAGCACCAGCCGGAGCGAGATGAAGGAAACGTCCAGGACGAAAAGGTCCAGCGGCTCGCCCAGCAGGTCGGGCGTGACGCCGCGCAGATTCGTCCGCTCCATGCAGACCACGCGCGGGTCGCTTCGCAGCTTCCAGGCAAGCTGACCGTAGCCGACGTCAATGGAGAAGACCTTCGCCGCTCCCTTCTGGAGCAGGCAGTCGGTAAAGCCGCCGGTGGATGCGCCGGAGTCGCCGCAGACGAAGCCGGTCGGGTCCACGCCAAAGTCGCGCAGCGCCTTTTCCAGCTTGAGCCCGCCGCGGCTGACGTAGGGGCATACCGCGCCGCGCACCTCGATCTCCGCCTCCGAATCCACGGAAAGACCGGGCTTGTCGGCCTTCTGACCGCCCACGAAGACGATCCCGGACATAATCATCGCCTGGGCTCTGGCGCGGGATTCCGCAAGTCCACGCTCCGTCAGGAGCAGATCGAGCCTCTGTTTGTTCTTCATGCGTTCTCCCTCCCCTGCCGGAGCAGCTCCTCCGAGCGCTGTGCAAGCTGTTCGGCGGTGAGACCGGTCAGACGGTACAGGCTCGGCAGATCGCCGTGCGGCACGTAGGCCGTGCCGAGGTTGACGGTTTCGATCCGGACGCCGCGCAGGGCGGGATGGGCTGCAGCGGCCTCATAGACGCCGCAGTGATCCATGACCTCCTCCGGGAAGAGGACGGTCCCGGTCTGCGCCGCAAGCGCAAGCTCCTCCCCGGGGAGGGGCCAGATCCGGCCCAGCTTGACCACGCGGGCGCAGACGCCCCGTTCGGCAAGCAGGTCGGCGGTTTTCAGGACGGTATTGACCATCGTGCCGTAGGCAAGCAGGGTTAGATCGTCCCCCTCGCGCAGAAGGGCGGAGGAAGCCGGGCGGTCGAACGCGCCGTCCCCGCCGCGGGGATAGCGGACGGCCACGGGGCCGTGCAGCTCCGAAACCGCCTGGCGGAGCATGATCTCCAGCTCCGCCTGGTTCGCCGGGCAGAGGATCTGCATCCCGGGGACGGAGCTGAGATAGCCGACGTCAAAGACGCCGTGGTGGGTCTCCCCGTCCGCGCCAACGAGACCGGCGCGATCCACGGCAAAGACCACGTGGAGGTTCAGCAGACCGACGTCGTGCAGGAGCATATCGTAGGCCCGTTGGAGGAAGGTGGAATAGACGGCTGCAACGGGGATCATGCCCTGCTTGGCAAGACCGGCGGCCATGCTGATGGCCTGACCCTCGGCAATGCCCACGTCAAAAAAGCGGTCGGGGTATCGGGCGGCAAAGTCGTCCAGCCCCGTGCCGTTCTGCATCGCGGCGGTGATCGCGCAGACGCGCCCGTCCTCGGCGGCAATGGCGCAGAGGGTCCGCCCGAAGGTATCCGAGAAGGTCACGCCGGTTTTCGGTGCGGTGCGTCCGGTCTCCTTGTCGAAGGGACCTACGCCGTGGAAGCAGTCCGGGTTCTGCTCGGCGGGCGGGTAGCCCTTGCCCTTCCTGGTCAGCACGTGCAGGAGGACCGGGCAGTTCATCTCCTTTGCCTCGCGCAGCAGGTAGATCAGGCGATTGACGTCATGCCCGTCAACGGGGCCGATGTATTCCAGACCCATGTCGTTGAACATATTCGAGCCGATCAGCCTGCGCTTGAGCCACTCCTTGAAGCGGTGGACGCCCCGGTAGAGGGAACGGCCCATCGGGACCCTGCCCGTGAACCTGCGCCACCATTTTTTGATCTGGAAATAGCTCTGCCGGGTGCGGATGTTGGACAGGTGCCGCGCCGTGCCGCCGACGTTCGGCGTGATGGACATGCCGTTGTCGTTGAGAATGACGATCAGAGGCTCCTTGCTGGCGCCGAGGTTGTTCAGACCCTCGTAGGCCAGACCGCCGGTCAGCGCGCCGTCGCCCAGCAGAGCGACCACGCTGTAATCCGCATGGCTCAGGGTCCTGGCCCGGGCCATGCCCAGGGCCACGCTGACCGAGTTGGAGGCGTGACCGGCGATGAAGGCGTCGTGGACGCTTTCCTTCGGCTTGGGAAAGCCGGACATGCCGCCGAATTTGCGGAGCGTTGGAAATTGTTCCATCCGCCCGGTCAGCAGCTTATGGACGTAGGACTGGTGTCCGACGTCAAAAACGAGACGGTCCCGCGCGGTGTCGAAGACGCTGTGGATGGCCACCGTCAGCTCGACCACGCCCAGATTGGAGGCCAGATGGCCGCCGGTCCGGGAGACCGAATCGATCAGGTATTCACGAATCTCCGAGCACAGCTTCTTCGTCTCGGCCTCGGAGAGCGAGGCGAGGTCGGCGCCGTCCCGGATCTGGGATAATAATTCCATAGTTTCTCTCTGTCTGACAGAACTCTCCTAAAACAGCATGCGGGTATTATAGCACATTCAAAATGAATATACAATAGTTTTTGAATATTTTTTTGACGCTTTTTCGGGATTCGGGACAGCGCCTTGTAGGGGCACGTATCCACGCGCCAGCCGACGACCGCCTTGTAGGGGCGCGTATCCACGCGCCCGCCGAACAACCGCCTTGTAGGGGCGCGTATCCACGCGCCCGCCGACAGCCGCCAGCCTCGTAGGGGCGCGTATCCACGCGCCCGCAAAACGACCGCCAGCCACGTAGGGGCGCGTATCCACGCGCCAGCACGGATCGACGACAGACCCCCGCCGAAAAAAAGCGAACACGGTCATTCTCTGCCGTACGGACAAGCATCGCTTGTCCGGCATTCGGAACGAATGCAATTTGCCGGAGGCAAATAACGATACGGGATCAGGTTATTCAAACGGGCACCATCGCCCTTGCGGGCGATTCGTTCCGCTTCGCGGAACCGGGCGCGTGGATACGCGCCCCTACGGCTCCGGTTCCTCGGCTCCTGTTGCTATTCCCTGATTCCGAATCCCTGGTGCGATCAATACTCCCGCTCCGCGAGCCGGTCCGCCAGTTCGGACAGGAGTGCTGCGTTCTGGAAGGGCTCCAGCGCGGCGACGGCGAGGGCGGTCTCGTCCTCGATCATCCGGCGGCAGCGATCCAGACCGTAGAGCTTGACGAAGGTGTTCTTCTCCGCGTCCGTGCCGACGGACTTGCCGAGCTTCCCTGCGTCGCCCACGACGTCCAGCACGTCGTCGCGGATCTGGAAGGCCAGACCCAGATGGTCGGCGTAGACCCCGGCGGCTTCCAACTGGGCTTTGCTGCCGCCGGCGCAGACCACGCCCATCTGACAGGCCGCGCGGATCAGGCAGCCGGTTTTCCGGCTCTGGATGGCGCGGACCTCGGTCTCGGTGCATTCCCGCTCCTCCGCCTCCATATCGAGGACCTGACCGCCCGCCATCCCCCACGGACCGGCGTTAGCCGAGAGGATGCGGACGCAGGCCAGAGCCCGGTCTGCGGGCAGGCCGCTTTCGGAGAGGACGCGGAAGGCGTCGGTCAGCAGGCCGTCGCCCGCGAGGATCGCAAGGGCCTCGCCGTAGACCCTGTGGTTGGTCGGCTTGCCCCGGCGGTAGTCGTCGTTGTCCATCGCGGGCAGATCGTCGTGGATGAGGCTGTAGGTGTGGATCATCTCAATGGCGAGCTGCGCCGGGCGGGCGGTATCCGGGTCGCCGCCGCAGGCCGCGCAGAACTGGGCGGCCAGAAACGGACGGAGCCGCTTTCCCCCGGCGTTCAGGCTGTAGGACATGGACTCGAACAGGCGGCGCTGGGGCTCGTCCTGATCGGCGTACAGGGCGGCAAGCGCCCGTTCAAACTGCGCGTTATGGTCGCGCCAGACCTCATTCAGCGTCTTCATGGGCAAAGGGCACCTCCGTGATCGAACCGTCCGGCCCCTTGGCGAGCTTGACGATCTCCAGCTCCGCCTGATCGAGCAGGGCGGTGCAGTTGGAGACCAGACCGGTCCCCTCCCGGAACAGGGCCAGCGCGTCGGAGAGCGGCACGCTGCCGTCCTCAAGCTGGCGGACGATTTCTTCGAGCCGGTTCATCGAGGCCTCGAAGGTCTTGGATTTGTCGCTCATATCGTTTCTCCTTCCGTGCGTTCCACGGCGGCGGTGATCCTGCCGTCGGAAACCAGAATCGTGAGGCTCTGCCCGGGCGAGACCTCGGTGACGGACGAGATCAGCCGTCCGTCCGCATCGGCCGTCATGCTGTAGCCGCGCGCAAGGACCTTGAGCGGGCTCATGGCGTCCAGAGACGCGCTCAGCCGGATCAAGCCCTGCCGCCGGGCCTGGAGCAGGCGGGTCCCGACGCGGCGGAAGTCGCCGGTCAGCTTGTCCAGCCGCAGACGGCGCTCCTGCAGATAGTTCATCGGATTTCGCAGCATCGGACTGGCGGAAAGGCCCGTGAGCTGCTGGCGCGAGCGGGTCAGCCGCTGGCGCATCGAGGCGAGCATGGAGGCCCGCATCCCCTCCAGAGCGGCGCGAAGCTCGCTCTGGTCCGGGGCGACCAGCTCCGCCGCGTTGGACGGCGTGGCGGCCCGGAGGTCGGCGGTAAAGTCGGAGATCGTGACGTCCGGCTCGTGGCCGACGGCGGAGACCACCGGGATCCGGCTGCGGAAGATCGCGCGGCTGACGCCCTCGTCGTTGAAGGCCCAGAGATCCTCGACGGAGCCGCCCCCGCGTCCCACGATCAGGACGTCCGCAAGCGCATGGGCGTTGGCGTAGTCGATGGCGCGGGCGATCTCGCCGGGGGCCTCCGCCCCCTGAACGCGAACCGGCAGGAGGATCACCCTGCTCAGGGGGTAGCGCTTGCCGAGAATGCGGAGCATATCGTGGACGGCGGCTCCGGCGGGCGAGGTGACGATGCCGATGCGGTGCGGGAAGGCCGGGAGCTTCTTTTTATGGGCGGGGTCGAACAGGCCCTCCTGAAAGAGCTTCTGCTTGAGCTGCTCGAAGGCGACGCTCAGATCCCCGGCCCCGTCGGGGAGCAGGCGGGTGCAGTAGAACTGATAGGACCCGTCGCGGGGATAGAGGCTGACCCGGCCCACGGCAAGGACCTGCATCCCGTTCTCCGGACGGAAGCGGAGGGAAAGGGCGTTGCCCTTGAACAGGACGCAGCGGATCGCGGATTCGGAATCCTTGAGGGAAAAATAGTGGTGACCGGAGGGGTAGAGCTTATAGTTGCTGATCTCGCCCCGGATGCATACGCTTTGCAGGTCCGGGTCGCGTTCGAGCTTGCCCCGGACGAGCTGGTTGAGCTCGGTGACGGATAAGATCTTCTGTTCCATTCAGGCCTCCCGCAGATAGGTCAGGACCGCGACGCCGAGGGCGTTGTCCGTGGAGCAGGCAGGCTCGGCAAAGACGCAGTCGAGGTCGGACAGGGTCCGGCGCAGCAGGCTGTTCGAGGCCACGCCGCCGGAAAAGACCACGGGATAGGGGCTCGTCTGCTCCGCCGCAAGGGTCGCGCGCCGGACGGCATAGGCAACCGAGCGCAGGGCAAAGCCCGCCGTGGCAGCCGGGTTCTGCGTGCGCGCATAGTGATCCCGGACCTGATTCTCCAGACCGGAGAAGGAAAACTCCGTGCCGTTCAGCCGGACGCGAAAGAGGTCCTTCCCGTCGTCTTCGGCAGCCAGAGCGTCCAGGGCCTTCCCGGCGGGGAAATCGAGGCCGAGGAGCTGCCCGGTGCGGTCGATGAGCTGACCGGCGGAGATGTCCGTGGTCCCGCCGATCCGGGTACAGCGGATCTCGCCGTCCTCCGTGTTGACCAGCAGCAGCTCCGTGGTCCCCCCGGACAGATGCCAGGCCAGGAACGACGAGCCAAGCAGCTCCATCCGCCCGGCGGAATACAGTGCTGCGGCAATATGGCCCTGCTGGTGGGAGAAGCAATACAGCGGGACGTGGAGAGCGGAGGCAAGGGTCCGGGCCGTGCTCTCTCCCGCGAGGAAGCAGGGCATATAGGAGCCCTCCACGGCGCGGGGCCGGGTGGAGACGCCGACGGCCCCGATCTGCGCCGCCGGAATAGACGCAAACAGGCTGTCGGATAGCTCCGGCAGCCGTTTGATATGATGGAACAGCGCGTCAGACTGACGCAGACCAAGCGCCCCCGGTTTGACCGGAAGCAGCCTGGAGACGTTCCTGCCCTCCGCGCCGTCAAAGCTGGCGCAGGAGGTGGTATAGTTGCTGGTATCGAAGCCGATGGCGATCATTCCGCCGCCTCCCGGTCCCTGGAAAAGCTGCCCAGGATCCCGTTGACGAAGGTCGCGGTCTCCGGCTCCTCATACTTCTGGGTGAGCAGGACGGCCTCGTGAACGGCGACGTTCATCGGAACGTCCTCCACGTAAAGCGCTTCGTACATGGCAAGCTCCATGATGGCGCGGGCCAGGCTGGAGATGCGGTTCAGATTCCAGCCGATGGCATATTTGGCGATCAGCGCCTCCAGCTCTGCGCGGCGCTCGGTCACGCCGCGCACGACGGCGGTGATGTAGCGCTTCTGCTTCTCGCCGGGTGCCTCGGCGTAGACCTCGTGCTCTCCCGCCAGACCGTTATAGTAGGCCTGATCGAAGCGGGTCTCCAAAACGGCGTCCACGTCTTCTCCGCCGCACTGGACGGCATAGATCAGATGGACGGCGATTTCTCTTGCGTTTGACCGTGTCATAGTGGCGCTCCGTTTCTATGTATTACGCTTTTGACATCGTGATGCCGCTCACGTTCACGTCCACGTTCGAGACCTTGAGGCCGGTCATGGACTCCACGGCGTTGTGGATGACGGTCTGGACGTTCCGGGCGATCTCCACCACGGAATGCCCGTAGAGCACGACCAGACTGCACTCGATGCGGACGCTGTCCTCGCCGAGCGTGACCTTCAGACCCTTGCCGCCGTTCTTGCGGCCCAGGAAGCCGGCCAGATCGTCGCCCGCCAGAGCGACCACGCCCTCCACGTCCTTGACCGCAGCCGCGGCGATGGTGGTGATGACGTCCTCATTGATGTTGACGGTGCCGTTTTCCAGCGTACTGGTGATGTAATCCTTATTCTCAGCCATGATAATTCCTCCTTGTGGAATGTCTCTTTCGGATATTGTATCACAAATTATGAAAAAAACAACTGCTAATTCTCATTTTACCTCAATAATTCGGATCTCCGGCAGCTCGTAGTCGGTCTGGCTCAGGATCACGTCGCTCAAAAGGGCCACGTCCGAGGCCTGAAGCCCCGATTCCCCCGCCGGGACCGCGACCGTGATCCCCTCCTCCGTCATATAGGCCACGCAGTCGGCGTAGCCCTTGGAGACGATCAGGCTCTCGATGGAGGCCTCCGCCAGAGACGCGCTGACGATCTCATCGAGCTTTGCAGTGCTGGCGGACAGGTCCTCCCCTTCCCCGGCGTAGGAGATCGTCTCCTGCAGCAGCTCCACCGCGCTGTCGCGGCTCTGCTGGCGGGAAAGGCGCAGGCGGGCGAACTGGTCGGCGGCGGGAGAAGCGGGCAGGTCCGCCCCCGCCAGCGCCTCCAGCGCCTCGCCGTCGGTCTGCATGACCAGGGCTGCGTCGTTCAGGACCTTATCCGAATCCAGGGTCGAGACCAGATCCACCTTCAGCCCCTCCTCATAGCGCCAGTTCAGATAGATCCCGGCGCACACCAGGACCAGGACCGCCGCCACGATCGCGTTTCGTTTCCAAATCTTCATCATCCATCCTCCATCATTTCATTTTGACCACCGTGATCCTGTCAGTCCCGATCCCAAGCAGGGCCGAGACCGCCGAGGCGAGCTGATAGCGCACGGCGGGGCTGTCCGCCCCCTCGCTGACGATCAGCGCGCCGCGAAAGACCGGATACTGCGTTCCGACCACGGCTGGTTCATTATATGAGCTCCCGCGGGACAAGATAACCGTTTCCTGCCGACGGACGGCGGAGCTCTGCGCGCCGTCGGTCTGGGTCTGTTCCTCGCTGTCGGTCTGGTAGACCGTCTGGGGTCCGCTGGCGAGGGTCAGCATGACCCGGACCTGCCCGGCCCCGTCGATCTGGCTCAAAATCTGCGCGAGGCTCCGCTCCGTCCGGGCGCAGTAGTCGGTCTGCACGGCGGGTAAGGTCTCGGTGCGGGCGGTCTGGCTCTGCTCCGCCGGGGCGGTCGCTTTCTGCTTCTTTGCGGGCAGGGCCAGCAAAACCAGACCGATCACCAGGATCAGGGCGGGATACCGGTATTTTTGCAGGAAGGCCGCCGCCTTTCCCGCAAGCTCCGACGGCAGCTTCACGGCCCCACCCACCTTTGCCGCTCCGGGGGGATCCCGATCTCGTCGCGCAGAAAGGCCGCAAGGGCGGAGCGGCTGTCCTCGTCCGCCGTCCCGCGGATCTCCACGCTCCAGGGGACGTCCAGACCGGCAGCCTCATCCCTGCGAAGCTCCACCCGGAAGCTCAGGTCCGCGCCGAGCTGCCTTGCCCGCCCGGTCAGAAGCTCCTCCGTCTGCGAGCGGATCAGCTCCCGCAAAATGGCCTCGTTTTCCGCCTGCGCGGAGGCAACGGCGGCGGGGTCGGCGGTCTCCGGCGGGGGGAGCAGGTCGCGCAGGGCGATCCCGCGCAGCCCGAGCAGGGGACGCAGGACGGCAAGCACCGTCAGGCAGCCGCAGACCAGGGTCAAAGCCCGCTTCCCCGTCCGGTTCAGGGGAAGGGTCTGCGCGAGGGCCGTCAGAAAGCCGCAGGCGACCACGGAGAGGAGCCAGGATTTGATTGCGGTCAAAGAATCACCATCCGTACACAGAGTACCAGTACCAGCAGGGCCAGCACGCAGCTCACCCCGGTCATGCTGACCACCACGCCCATCGACTCGGAGAGCTTTTCCAGCAGACCGGAGACGCGCCCGGCCCCGACCGTCCCGCAGAGGGCAGCCGCCAGCTTCAGGGTCAGATAGTGGACCCAGAGCTTCAAAAACGGGCCGAGGCAGATCGCAAGCACAGCCGCCATCCCGTAGACCCCGACGGCGTTTTTGAGCGTCTCGGCAGCCGAGAGGACGGACTGCGCCGCCTCCGAGACCAGACCCCCGGCCACCGGGGCCATTCCGGAGAGGACGGTCCGCGCGGCGCGGAGCTTCTGCGCGTCCACGGTCGCGGCAAAGAGGCCCGACGCCGTCAGAAAGGCCGAGAAGCCGTAGAGGACCCACTTGAGCAGGGTCGTGAGCAGCCATTTCAGAAAGTCGCGCAGCTTGCCGAGCTTGCTCTCGGGCAGAAGGGCGTCTGCGGCGCAGAGGGCCGCGTGCGTCCGCACCAGAGGGACAAGCACCCCGGAGAGCAGAGCCAGCAGGACGTCAAAGAAGATCGCCGCCCCGGAATGGACGGCCCCTGCCGCCCCTGCATGACCGGAGACCGTCCCCAGCACCGTCATCCCAGGCAGGAGCAGGCGCACGTATTCGTGCGTCCGGGTTATGGTCTCCGTCCCGGCGGCGAGCATGCCGTTCAGACTGCCGACGCAGGCCGCGCTCACGCAGAGGCAGGCCGCCGTGGACGCAAGGCGTCCGCTCTCCCCCTCCGAGCCGAAGACCTGGCAGAGCACGGCGGCGGCCAGGCAGACGCCGAGGACGCGCAGGCAGCCGTCCAGATCCAGCAGGTCCAGGTTTTCCAGCAGGCCGCGCAGAAGAACGCCGAGGGCGGGGGCGGCGTTCGGGTCGAAGTCCCCGATCAGCTCCCGCTCTGCGTCGGTCAGACCGGCCTCCGGGTCGGCCTGTCCGGGAAGCTCGGCGGCCTGCGCCTTCGGGCAGAGCAACAGCAGAAGCAGGACGGCGGAAAGCAGCACGGTCCATCGTCTCAAAGCAAGTCCTCCAGCAGATCCAGCACGGCCTCCAGCAGCGGCAGGGCAGCGACCAGACAGAGCAGTCCCCCGCCCAGCTCCAGCAGCTTTGCAAGCGCGGACTGCCCCGCGTCCTGACAGACCGCCGAGGCGGTCTGCGTCAGAAGGCCGAGGGCGAGGACCTTCCAGAGCGGGGCAAGCAGAGCAGCCTCCAGTCCGGCGGTCTCCCCCAGCCGCACGAGCAGGTCGATCACCGGCCTGACCCAGCCCAGAACGAGGCAAGCCGCCAGCGCGCAGCCGCCGAGGGCGATCAGCAGGGCCAGCTCCGGGCTCTGCCTGCGGACGGTGAGGGCGAGGATCGCCGTCACCATCGCAAGACCGAACAGGTGAAGCCAGTCCTCCATCAGAACTGAAACAGGTCCTTGACCAGGGCAAAGAGGTCCGCGATCTTCTGCGCCACCATCATCAGCACCACGACCAGCCCTGCGAGGGTGGTCATCGTGGCCTGCTCCTCCCGCCCGGAGCGGACCAGGACCTGATTGAGGATCGAGATCAGGATGCCGATGGCGGCGATCTTGAATATCAGATCGATCTCCATCAGACCACCAGGATCAGGACCGCAGCCCCGGCGCAGAGACCCAGGATCTCATAGGATCGGCACTTGGCCTCCGTCTGCTCGCGCAGGCGGCCCGCCTGATGCGTCAGGGCTTCGCGGGCCAGACTGAGCTGTCGGAGCTGACCGGCAAGGTCGAAGCGCCCGAAGCCGTCCAGGAGCTGCTCCAGCGCCAGAAAGGAGGCCGGCGGCAGGCAGAGGCCGGACCGCTCCACGGCCCGGCGCGTGGCCCCGACGGGCTCGAAGTCCGGGGCGGCGGCGTCCGAGGCAAGGGCGGAGAAAAAGCCGGAGACCGCCCCGGAGGCGCGTTCCGCCAGCCTTTGGCAGAGGGCCGCGTAGGTCGGCGCGGCGCAGCGAAGCTCGCTCTCCATCTGCTCCAGCGCGGCGCGAAGCTCGTCCAGCTCCCGCCCGGCCCGCCGCAGACGCCGGGCCGAGGCAAAGCCGACCCAGGCCGAGGAAAGGACGACGAAGGCCGCCCCGAGGAATCTAAGATACTGCATCTTCCACCCTCTCACAGCGCAGGCTCCGGTCCTTCTCCAGATAGATCAGGTTTTCAAAGACCCCGGCCTCCATCAGCCGCCGGTACAGCGGTCTGCGCCGCAGGTCCTCCGGGCCGAGGACGTGGACGGTCGCCAGAAACCGCGCCCCGCAGTAGGAGGCCCGCAGGATCGTCCGCAGATCCTCCTCGGCGGAGATCTCGTCCAGCGCGATCCAGTCCGGGCGCATCGAGCGGAGCAGAAGCTCGATCCCCTCGGCCTTGCCGCAGAAGCTCAGAACGTCGGTCAGACGGCCCACGCGGAGCTGGGGACTGCCGTCCAGACAGGCGGCAAGCTCGCCCCGCTCGTCCACGACGGCGACCCGCTGCCCGAAGCGGTCCGAGACCTGACGGATCAGGTCGCGCAGGACCGTGGTCTTGCCGCTCCCCGGACAGCCCGCGATCAGCGCCGAGGCCGGATGGCTCCAGAGCAGGTTCGTCGCGGCCTCCGCCGCGCCGGGGCAGTCGCGGGCGATCCGCAGGGCCATCGACTGCAGATCCGTCAGATTTTCCAGACTGCCGCCCGCAAAGACCGCCGTCCCGCAGACGCCGAGCCGGTGTCCGCCGGGCAGGGTCACGAAGCCGCGGCGGAGCTGGTTTTGCACCGCGTAGCGGGAATGATGGGCTGCGCGCCGCAGAAGGTCTGCAAGCATCGGCGCGTCCGCCCGGATCGGCCCGTCCGGGCCGCAAAGACTGATCTCCCGCCCGCCGAGGACCACGCCCACCGGGCAGCCCACCCGGAAGCGAAGCTCCTCCACCTCTCCCCCGCGCCGCGCAAAGAGGTCTGCCAGCGCAGGCCGGACCTCCGGCGGCAGATATTCCGCCAGAGCCGCGTATCGTTGTTCCATTTCCATCACCGGTACATGCTATGCACCCGGACCGGGGGATATGACCGAACCAACCGCTCGCCGGTACGGGCATCCCCCTCCGTAGGGGACGGGTTCCCCGTCCCGGGATGCGTTGGAGCGCGTCGCAGCGAGCGGGCCGGGAGACCCGGCCCCTACGGGCGGTGCGGGTCGTGACGCCCTCCGTAGGGGACGGGTTCCCCGTCCCGTTGAGGCGTTGGATCTGTTTGAAGCGAGCGGGCCGGGAGACCCGGCCCCTACGGGCGGTGCGGGTCGTGACGCCCTCCGTAGGGGACGGGTTCCCCGTCCCGGGATGCGTTGGAGCGCGTCGCAGCGCGCGGGCCGGGAGACCCGGCCCCTGCGGGCGGTGCGGATCGTGACGCCCTCCGTAGGGGACGGGTTCCCCGTCCCGTTGAGGCGTTGGATCTGTTTGAAGCGAGCGGGCCGGGAGACCCGGCCCATACGGGTGGTGCGGGTCGTGACGCCCTCCGTAGGGGACGGGTTCCCCGTCCCGGAGGTACGCCGGATCGCGTCGCAGCGAGCGGGCCGGGAGACCCGGCCCCTACGGGCGGTGCGGGTCGTGACGCCCTCCGTAGGGGACGGGTTCCCCGTCCCGAAGGGGTACGCCGGATCGGATCGCAGCGCGCGAGCCTCCGTAGGGGACGGGTTCCCCGTCCCGGGATGCGTTGGAGCGCGTCGCAGCGCGCGGGCCGGGAGACCCGGCCCCTACGGGCGGTGCGGTCTGAAAAAAAAGAGGCCGTACCACCAGCGTGATACGGCCCCGTGTGGGGGAAGGATTCAGTTTTGATCCGCGGCGCGCTTGCCCTGCCAGAGCTGGACCAGACGGACGACGACCGGGGAGAGCACAACGTTGAACAGCAGCTCAAACAGGAAGTTGAAGCCGACCAGACCGCCGATGATGTAAGCGCCGACGTTCCGGAAGCCGGCCGCAGCGCCCCAGCCGCAGATCGTATCCCAGAAGAAGATGCGGCAGCCGATCAGGAAGACGCCGGTATTCACGATCGGGCAGACGACGGCGGCAGCGTAAACCGCGATCAGCGGGTGGCCCTTGTCTGCGATCGTCCGATAGACCAGTCCGGAAACCAGACCGGCCAGCGTGCCCTTGAGCAGAACGGTGAGGATCGTGCCGAAGGAATTGACCGCCAGGAAGGGAGCTGCGTCACCGGAGAGCAGGACGACGACCGAGAAGACGAGGCCCAGCCACGCGCCGATCTGCCAGCCGAGCAGAGACGCGCCGATCACGATGGGGATCAGAACGAGGGAGATGGAAAAGGTGCCGAAGTGGACGAAGCTGCCCAAAAGCTGGAGGACGACGACGATCGCCGTCAGCATCGCGGCAAGGGTCAGCATGCGAACTTGTTCAGAGCGAGCGATTCTTGTTTCCATAGTTATGCCTTTCTGCTGCTGTTCCGCCCTAACGTCGGATACAGCGCAGCTATATAAATAGCACATTTGCGTCGGTTTGTAAAGAGGGATTTGAATATTTTGAACGGATAAGTTGGATAGATGGAAGGGACTAGGGATCAGGGACTAGGGATCAGGGACTGGGGATCAGGGATAGGCAATCGTTGAATCGGCAATATAAGGCGAAAGACGAGGAATCGTCACTGGTCATTGGTCACTGGTGGCTGGTGACTAGTGCCGTAGGGCGGCCTGACCCCAGGCCGCCGCTCGGTCTGCTGCACGGTTAGACGGAGGCCAGCTTGCCGGAGTTCCTCCAGAGCCTTTCCCCCTTTGGGGAGAAGGCTGTAGGCTCGGCAATTCCCGATCCGTTCGCCCGCTGAACGGCAGCGACAATTTATTATGCGCAGAAGAAAACCCTCCGCCGGATGGCGGAGGGTTGGATCAGCAAGTACGGAGAAAAATCAATAGCCTCTTCTCTTGTTCTTGCGGGCGGCCTCGCTCTTCTGCTTGCGCTTCAGGCTGGGGCTGACGTAATGCTCTCTCTTGCGAACTTCCTGCTGGATACCAGCCTTCTGCACGCTGCGCTTGAAACGCTTGAGCGCATTCTCCAAGGATTCGTTCTCCTTGACCCGAATTTCAGACATTGATTTCCCTCCCTCCGATGTGCCCGGTTCGATCCTTGACACTTTCAGGGCCTTTTCTAAAAGGCGGGTTTATTATACAGGCCAATTCGTCAAATGTCAAGATAAAATTCAATATTTTAGTATATTTTGTGGACCGGGAGGATCGGTGAAATTTCTGCAAAGAAAGGATTGTAAATAATTGACAAATCCGCAAAAATATGATAGGATGTTTTTGGTCAATTTGCGGAATACCCATTTGGTTTCGTTGCCGGGATTGACAGATTTTAATAGGAGGCGCAAGCCATGAAAAAGTCCATCCGCATTCTCAGCTCCCTGCTTGCCGTTTTGCTGCTCGTTTCCATGCTGATCGGCGGCAGCGTTGCGTCCGCAACCAACACAGTCACCTATACCAACGCGACCGAAATCTATACCTACGTGCGCGACGGCTACAACCAGGGCAGCCAGGGCCCCATCAGCATCACCAAGGGTACGCTGAAGTCCGGCTTCAGCTCCAAGACCGTCTACCTTGTCACCCTTTCCGGCACCGAGCTGGTGCTCAACCAGTCCACCGGCGTACTGACCGATCTGCTCTCCGGCTTTAATCTCAACAACGTCTACTACGCCAACACCGTCAACATCATCAAGGCCAACGTCCCCAGAAACGCCAATCTGATCATCGCGGGTCACTCTCTGGGCGGCATGATTGCCCAGCAGGTGGCCGCTGATTCCGGCATCAAGTCCCGCTACAACGTGCTCAACACCGTCTGCTTCGGCTCTCCCCTGCTGGCAGCCGGTTCCCGGGAGGGAACGGTCCGCCGTCTGGGCGACGTCTCCGATCCGGTTCCCTATCTGTCCGGCAGCCTCTTCAACAACACCATCTGGGCCATCATGGGTCTGAACCGGGAAGACGGCGGCTACGGCATTCGGGGGATCACCGCACACAACCAGAGCTACTTCCGCACCGACCTCTGGGGCAGATATGACGTCACCGGCACCAAGTACGGCAGCGCCAAGCTGATCCTGGATCTCGATACCCGCGTGTTCTATCAGTCCCCGGTCATTGACTGGTAATCCTTTTACGTCCCATGCAGGCTGTCGGAGCAATCCGGCGGCCTGCTTTTTTCGTCACCAGTCATTCGTCACCGGTCACGAAAAACATTTTGTAGCTTCTGTATCTTGACAAGCTGAACGGAATGTGGTATAATATAGAAAAACGAACAGAAAGGGGTATTGGTATGGCTGCAAAGATGGAAACAAAGGCGCTGATGATCTTTCTGAACAACCGCGAGGTGCTGGACGTGCTGAGCGACGAGCAGCGGGGGCGGGTCGTCTCGGCCCTGCTGGATTATCTGGAGCTCGGCAAGAAGCCGAGCTTCACCGGGGAGATGAACGTCTCCTTCATCGTTCTGCGGAAGGACGTGGATCAGAGCGTGGAGCGCTGGGAGGCGGAATGCCGCCGCCGTTCGGAGGCGGGCAAAAAAAGCGCGGCCGTTCGCGCCGCAAAAAAATTTCAGCAAGAGGTATCCTGCGAAGACGATCCAGTAGAAGCGCAGGACGATCATTCTGCAAGCAGCGAGGCGGAAGACCCTTCTGCGATACCGGAAGACGGAAACGAAAGCGAACGCCGTTCAGCAGAGTTCAACTCTGCTCAACAGCGTTCAACCGAAGCAGCATATACATATTCAAATTCAAATCCATATCCAAATCCATATCCAAATCCAAATACACACCCAAATACGAAAAAGAAACGGTCTGCGCGAGGGCAGAGCGTTTCGGGGGATTTTGAGCGCTTTTGGCAGGCTTATCCGAGGAAGGTCGCCAAGCAGGCGGCCCGAAGGGCCTTTGCGCGGGTGGACGTTCCTCTGGAGCGGCTGCTGCAGGCTCTGGAGCAGCAGAAAACCGAGACCCAGTGGCAGCGGGAAAACGGGCGGTACATCCCCCACCCCGTCACCTGGCTGAATCAGGGGCGCTGGGAGGACGAGCCCGCCGACGCGCCAGCGCCCTGCGCGCAGTATCGGGTGGAGAGCCTATGAACGGAGGATCGGGCATGGAAAACGAGGACAGACTGGAAAAGCTGGGCGTCGCGGACTGGTTCGTGCCGCAGAAGGTCAAGGATCTGATCGGCAGCATCACGGAACCCGAACGCTGGCTGCTGAACAGCAAGGTGAACACCTACAACGAGCTGCCCGCGTCCGCCCCGGACGGGACCGGGATCGAATGCGAGGTCTGCCGGAACAAGGGCAGCGTTGCCGTGATCGACGAGGACGGCGGACCCGGTCGGATGGTGATCCGACCCTGCACCTGCCGGAGCCGCCGGATGACGGCCCTTCGGCTCAAGCGCTGCGGGATGCTGGAGCGGGCGAAAACCTGTACCTTCGACAGCTTCCGCACCGAGAACGCCCTGCAAACGCGGATGAAGGAGATGGCGCAGGGCTGGCTGGACGCGGAGCCGGATCAATGGCTGGCCTTCTGCGGTCAGTCGGGGGCGGGAAAGACCCACCTCTGCACGGCGGCCTTCGTTCAGGCCGTGGCAAGGCGGCAGATCGTGGGGGAATATATGCTCTGGGGACCTGCGGTGCGGGAAATCAAGGGCGGTCTCTACGAGGACGGGCCGGACCTGATGGAGCGCTACGCGAACGCTCCCCTGCTCTACGTGGACGATCTGTTCAAGGGGCGGAGCGACGCGCCGCTCTCCGATACAGACCTTCGTCTGGCCTTTGAGCTGCTGGATCACCGGTACAACCGGGATCTGCCGACGATCCTCTCCACGGAGCGCACCTTTCCCCAGCTCGCCGCCGTGGACGAGGCAATCGCAGGCCGCATCCGCGAACGCTGCGGGGGCTATATCGTAAATATCGCCCCCGGAGCGGGGAAGAATTACCGCTTTAGGCAATAGGCAGTAGGCATTAGGCAATAGGAGACGGGGAGATTCGGCAACAGGCAGCAGGCTTTAGGCAATAGGAGACGGGGAGATTAGGCAACAGGCAGCAGGCATTAGGCAATAGGAGACGCGGGAAATTAGGCAATAGGCAACAGGAGACGAGGAACTGGAGCCGTAGGGGCGCGTATCCACGCGCCCGGTTCCGCGAAGCGGAACAAATCGCCCGCAAGGGCGATGTTGACCGTTTGAATCGCGTGATCCCGTATCGTTATTTGCCTCCGGCAAATTGCATTCGTTCCGAATGCCGGACAAGCGATGCTTGTCCCTACGCAGAGAATGACCGTTTTCGGTTTTTTCGACGGGGATCTGTTGTCGATCCGTGCGGGCGCGTGGATACGCGCCCCTACGCGGGGCGGGCGGTCGTCGGCGGGCGCGTGGATACGCGCCCCTACGCGGGGCGGGCGGTCGTCGGCGGGCGCGTGGATACGCGCCCCTACAAGGCGCTGCGGCGGCCTGGGGTCAGGCCGCCCTACGGTGCCTAATCGCTGATCCCTAGTCCCTGATCCCTAGTCCCTGAGCCCTGGTCCCTGATCCCTATTTCACAATCAAATTGACCAGCTTATTCGGCACGGCGATGACCTTCATCACGCTCGTACCGACGCGGGCGACGGCCTTTTGCACCCACTCGTCGGCCTGGGCGAAGGCAGCCAACTCCTCGCGGCCAAGATCGGCGGGGGCCTGGATGGTGCCCTTGGTCTTGCCGTTGATCTGGATGGCGATGGTCAGCTCGGCGTCCTTGCACTTGGCCTCGTCGTACTGCGGCCAGGCCGCCAGGGAGCAGAGGCCCTCAAAGCCCTTCTGCTGCCAGAGCTCCTCCGCGATATGGGGGGCGAAGGGGCTGACCAGCAGGAGCAGGGTCTTCAGCTCGGCCCGGTTGCAGCCCTTGTCGCCAAGCTGGTTGACCAGGGTCATGAGCTGGGCCAGGGCGGTATTGGCCTTGAGCTGGTCGATATCGGAGCTGACCTTGCGGATGGTCTTGTGGATCAGGTTCTCGTTGACGGCGGAATACTCGGTCTCGCCGTCCTCCACGGTCTCGGCCAGCGCCCAGATCTTATCCAAAAAGCGCTTGCAGCCCTTGACGGAGTTGGAGGCCCAGGAGGCGGGCTTCTCAAAGTCCCCGATGAACATGATATAGGTCCGCATGGTGTCCGCGCCGAACTCGTCGATGACGTCGTTCGGGTTGATGACGTTGCCGCGGGACTTGGACATCTTGATGCCGCCCTCGCCCAGGATCATGCCGTGGGAGGTGCGCTTGGCGTAGGGCTCCTTCGTGGGAACGGCGCCGATATCATAGAGGAACTTGTGCCAGAACCGGCTGTAGAGCAGATGGAGGGTGGTGTGCTCCATGCCGCCGTTGTACCAGTCCACGGGCGTCCAGTAGTCCAGCGCCTCTTTGGAGGCCAGGGCCTCGTCGTTCTTCGGGTCGGTATAGCGCAGGTAGTACCAGCTTGAACCGGCCCACTGGGGCATGGTATCGGTCTCGCGCCGGGCAGGTCCGCCGCAGCAGGGGCAGGTCGTGTTCACCCAGTCGGTGATCGCAGCCAGCGGGCTCTCGCCGTCGTCGGTCAGCTCGTAGTTCTCCACGTCGGGCAGGAGCAGGGGCAGGTCGCTTTCCTTGAGCGGGACCATGCCGCACTTCGGGCAGTGGACGATGGGGATCGGCTCGCCCCAGTAGCGCTGGCGGGAGAAGACCCAGTCGCGGAGCTTGAAGTTCTTTTTGGCCTCGCCGAGCTTGCGTTCCGCCAGCCAGGCGATGATCTTCTGCTTGGCCTCGGCAACGGACAGGCCGTTCAGGAAGCCGGAATTGACCAGCACGCCGGTCTGCACGTCGGTGAAGGCGGCCTCATCGACGTTGCCGCCGGCAATGACCTCCACGATGGGCAGGCCGAATTTCTTGGCGAACTCCCAGTCACGGGTATCGTGGGCCGGGACGGCCATGATCGCGCCGGTGCCGTAGGTGGCAAGGACGTAGTCGGAGATGAAAATGGGGATCTCCTCGCCGTTGACGGGGTTGATGCCCTTGACGCCGCCGAGACAGACGCCGGTCTTGTCCTTGTTCAGCTCGGTGCGCTCGAGATCGGACTTGGAGGCGGCCTCCGCCTGATAGGCGCGGACCTCGTCCGGGTTCGTCAGCTTGTCCATCCACTTCCCGACCAGGGCGTGCTCGGGCGAGAGGACCATGTAGGTCGCGCCGAACAGGGTATCCGGGCGGGTGGTGTAGACCGTGATCTCGTCGCCGAGGGTGGTGGCAAACTTCACCTGCGCGCCGTAGGAGCGGCCCACCCAGTTGATCTGCTGGGTCTTGACGCGCTCGGGGTAGTTGACCTCCGCCAGATCGTCGATCAGGCGGTCTGCGTAGGCCGTGATGCGGAGCATCCACTGACTGCGCTCCTTGCGGACGACGGGCGAGCCGCAGCGCTCGCAGACGCCCTCCACGACCTCCTCGTTTGCCAGGACGCACTTGCAGGAGGTACACCAGTTGACGGGCATCTGGGTCTTGTAGGCCAGACCCTTCTTGAACATCTGCAGGAAGATCCACTGGGTCCACTTGTAGTAGGCGGGGTCGGTGGTGTTCACCTCGCGGTCCCAGTCGAAGCTGTAGCCGAGGGCCTGGAGCTGGGAGCGGAAGACGCTCACGTTCCGCTCGGTGACGGAGCGGGGATGGACGTGGTTCTGGATGGCGTAGTTCTCGGTGGGCAGGCCGAAGGCGTCGTAGCCGATCGGGAACAGGACGTTATAGCCCTCCATGCGCTTCTTGCGGGCGATCACGTCCAGCGCCGTATAGGGGCGGGCGTGACCGACGTGCAGACCGACGCCGGACGGGAACGGGAACTCGATCAGGGCGTAGAACTTGGGCTTGTCGGCGCAGATCTCAGACTTGTAGACCTTCTGATCCAGCCAGTATTTCTGCCATTTGGTCTCGATTTGGGTAAAGTCGTATTTCATGCTTCTGCCTCCAGCGCAACGGGCTTGGCGTCGTTCCAAAGACGCTCCAGATCATAGAAGGCTCTGGCCTCGTCGGTGAAGACGTGGCAGACCAGCGCGCCGAAGTCCAGCAGGACCCAGGTGCCGCCGCGATGGCCCTCGCGGTGGAGCATCGGCTCGCCGCAGGCCTCCACGACCTCCTCCACGGCGTCGCAGAGGGTGTTGACGTGGGTGTTGGACGTGCCGGTGCAGATCAGGAAGTACTCCGCCAGGGTGGTGACCTCGGTCACCTCAAGCAGCCGGACGCGGAGACCCTTCTTGTCCTCCAGCGCCTTTGCGGCCTTCAAAGCGATTTCTTTCATAGTCATAGCGGTATCCTCAATTCTGTCGTATTTCAGAAAATATTGCCGATAACGTCGGTTGCGACGGCATAGATCGTCATGCCGCTGAGCAGGGCGGAGATCAGCAGCAGGAAGACGCCCTTGAGCCAGCCGGGCGCGCCGCTCCGGTCCTCAAGCTGCTCCACGGGACGCGGCTGGCGCGGCAGGTCGCGGTCGAAGCGGGCCGGGTCCGGACGGAAGGCGGGCTCTTCCGCAGCGCCGGTCTCACGGGGCTTGGACCGGCCGGGGATCGTGATCTCCAGATCGTCGGGGCCGGGATTCGCGGCGGCGGGGGTCTGCAGGACGGCTTCGGGCCGGACGGCGGGCTCCGGCTTTGCGGCGGGCTCAGCCTTTGCGGCGGGCTCCGGCTTTGCGGCGGGCTCACCCTTGCGCTGCTTGGGGCTCTCGCCCATCAGGGCGTAGATCTCCGCGAGCAGGGTCTCGTCGTCGATCGCGGAGCGCTGCTTCCGGGAAGCGGCGTCGGGGGACTTCATGCCGGACTTCTCCATCGCCTCGGCCATGGAAGCGTAGGTGACGGAGGGCGTCTGCGTCGTCTCCGCGGGGGGGTCGGGCCGGTCGGACAGATCCGGAAGCTCCACCTCGGGCAGCTCGGGCTTCTCGTTGACGGCCCGGATCGCCTCTTCCACGGCAAGCTGGACGTTTTCAAGGTTCACGGGCTCCTTCGGCTTCTCTTCCTCTGCCGTTTGGGCGACGGCACGCAGGATCGCCTCCCGGTCGGGGAGGGTCCCGGTCGCGCCGTGCTTGACCGACAGCTCGGGCGCGTCCTCCTTGGGGGTCAGCGCCTCGTCTCCGTCAAAGGAGAGCACCAACTGCTGCTCCTCGGCGCGCTGCTCGGCGGGATGGGTCTCCTGCTCCGGTTCGTGATGGATTTTACCAAAGAGTTTCATGCTTTTTGCTCCTCTCGATCCTTGTTCGGGTGATAACACCGCCATGCGGAAAGGGAATCGGGATCGACGATCCGTCCCTGCTTGCGGAGCAGACGGACGGACTGATCCAGGCCCTCGAACACGGCTGCATCCAGGTCGGTCTCGACCAGGCTCCGCAGGATCTCCACGCCGGGGAAGCTGCGGTTGGGCTCCATGTAATCCGCAATATAGATGATTTTTTCCAGCAGGCTCATATTCGCCTTGCCGGTGGTATGCCAGTAGATCGCCTCGCAGACGGCTTCGCACTCCCCGAAGACCGCGCGGGCAACGGCTGCTCCGGTCTTGGCGTGAAGCAGCTTGGGGTTGTCGCGCTGCAGCTCCGTGAGTACCATATCATATTTCCGGCAAAGATGCAACTGTTCCGATGGCCCGAGGGCCTTGGTAATATCATGCAGGATGCCGGCGCGGGCGGCAAGGTCCGGGTCCGCGCCCCAGCGCAGGGCCAGCGCGCGGGCGGTCTGACTGGTGCCGAGGACGTGGGGACGGCGCTTTTCGTCGTGCAGGGAGAGGGAGATCTCCGACAGACGGTCAAAGGGCAGGTTTTTCAGGTCGCAGCCGGAGAGATACCAGCCGCGCTCCAGGATCATCTGCTCGACCGCAGGCTCCAGCGCCAAGGGCGCTCCCAGCGCCAGCAGGCGGCGGACGGTGGTGGAGGAGACCTGCACGCAGCGGTTTTCCACCAGAACGATCCGGGCGGGCAGCGTCCGGCTCAGGCTCGCGGCCTTCCGCCGGACCTCGTCCCAGACCGCCTCGCTCTCCTCCCGGCGGACGACGGCGAGGGTCGCAAGCCGCGCGATCTCCTCCGGTTCGCGCCAGAGGTCGAAGCTCAGGAGCATATCGGTCCCCATCATCAGGAACAGCTCGTCGTCCGGCATGCTCCGGCGCAGGGCGCGGAGGGTGTCGATCGTGTAGCTCGGCCCCTCCCGGCGAAGCTCCAGGTCGCAGACCTCGGCCTTCGGAACGTCCGCAAAGGCCAGTTTGCATAGCTCCAGACGCTCGGAAGCGCCGGGCGAGCCATCCGGAAGCGCCTTGTGCGGCGGCACGGCGGCGGGTACGATCAGGAGCCGGTCCAGACCGAGACGGTCCGTCATTTCCCGGGCGGCAAGGCTGTGTCCGACGTGGGGCGGATTGAAGCTGCCGCCGTAGATCCCGACCCGCGCCATCAGTCTTCGTTCCCGGCGTCTTTGCGCCGCTGCTTCGCCTGGGCGATGGCGGCCTCCCGGAAGAAGGTATTGCGGCGCTCGCGCTCGGCGCGGGCAATCGCACGGCGGCGGCGGATGCCGCTGCGGACCGGGTTGACCTTGACCTTCGGGTGGGCCGTGCCGGTCTTGCGCGCCAGCGTCTCGGAGCGGCGGTAGACCACGAACCTGCTGCCCACGCACGAAACGCCCTCGGCATTCAGACGGGCGCAGAGCTCGTCGCTGGCCTCGCGGGCCGTCATCAGGGCGGTCTCCAGGACCCGGCCCTTAACCAGCTCGCGGGCCTCAAGCTGGCGGTCCAGCTCGTCCACAAGGTTGTCGGTGATGCCGTCCTTGCCGATCATCAGGGTGGTTTCCAGCTCGTTTGCGCGGCTGCGAAGCTCGGCGCGGTTTTTACTGGTGATCATTTCAGCGCTCCTTTCTCCTTTCGTGCGTCCAACTGCCGCTCCAACTGGCGGAGGGCGTTGGCCCGGTGGGACATTTGATTTTTTCGCTCGGCGCCCATCTCGGCGTAAGTCATCCCCTCCTTGGGGATGTAGAAGACGGGGTCGTAGCCGAAGCCGCCCTCGCCGTGGGGCTCGGTGGTGATGACGCCCTCCACGCTGCCCCGGCCCACGAGCTTTTCGCCGTCCGGCATCAGCATCGTGATGACGCAGACGAAGCGGGCCGTGCGCTCGTCCGGGCGGACGCCGCGCAGCTTTTCCAGCAGGAGGTTCGTCCGGTCGCGGTCGGTCACGCAGGCCGCTCCGCCGTAGCGGGCGGAGTAGACCCCCGGCTCGCCGCCGAGGACGTCCACGGAAAGACCGGAATCGTCCGCGACCGTGGGCAGGCCGGTGGCGTCCAGGACGGCTTTGGCCTTGAGATAGGAGTTCTCCTCAAAGGTCTCTCCGGTCTCGTCCACGTCGATGGACAGCCCCAGATCGGATTGCAGGACGACCTCCATCCCGTAGTCCGAGAGGATGGTCTGGATCTCCCGGAGCTTGTGCGGATTCTGACTTGCAAGTACGACTTTCATGCGATCACCTGTTTTCAATTAGGGATTAGGGAATAGGGATTAGGGATTAGGGGTCAGGGATCAAAGATCACAGCCGGACGACCTCGCGCTCCAGGGCGCAGAGACGTTCGTTGCCGAGCCTGCAGAGCTCGAGCAGACGAAGCTGCTCGTCGAGGGTATAGGGTCTCCCCTCTCCGGTCGCCTGCAGCTCGATGATCCGCCCGTCGGCGGTCATCACGCAGTTGAAATCCACCTCGGCGCGGCTGTCCTCGCTGTAGCGGAGGTCCAGCATCGGCTCGCCGTCCACGATCCCGGCGGAGACGCCCGCAACGTAGTCGCGGATCGGCATGGCGGGAAGGACACCGGCATCCACGAGCTTTCGCAGGGCAAGGGCCAGCGCCACGAAGCCGCCGGTCACACTTGCCGTCCGGGTCCCGCCGTCGCCCTGGAGAACGTCGCAGTCGATCGTGATCGTCCGCTCGCCCAGGGCCTCCAGATCGGCGGCGCTGCGGAGGCTGCGCCCGATCAGGCGCTGGATCTCCGCGCTGCGGGAGGCCAGCTTGAGCTTGGAGATATCCCGCGGGCTGCGCTGGCGGTTGGCCCTGGGGAGCATAGAATATTCCGCCGTGATCCACCCGCCGGAGCGGACGTGGGGCGGGACCTTTTCCTCGACGCTGGCGTTGCAGAGGACGACCGTATCCCCAACGGAGATCAGGCAGCTTCCCTCCGCAAACTTGGAAAAGCCGGGCTGGAGCCGGACCGGGCGCAGCGCTTCGCTGCTTCTTCCGTCGATTCGCATGGCGGGCCTCAAATCAGCTCGCTGACGTAGGCGTCCGGCTCGAAGGGCAGCAGATCGTCGATGCCCTCGCCCACGCCGACGTATTTGACCGGCAGGTGCAGGTCGTCCGCCACGGCGATCACGATGCCGCCCTTGGCGGTGCCGTCGAGCTTGGTCAGGACGATGCCGGTCACGCCGGCGATCTTCTTGAACTCCCGCGCCTGGATCAGACCGTTCTGACCGGTGGTGGCGTCCAGGACGAGCAGAACGTCCTTCGCGCAGCCGGGCAGCTCGCGGTCGATGATCCGGCTGATCTTGCCCAGCTCGTTCATCAGATTGGCCTTGTTGTGCAGGCGTCCGGCGGTATCGACGATGATGACGTCGCTGCCCTTCGCCCGGGCCGAGGAGATGCCGTCGTAGACGACGGAGGCGGGGTCCGCGCCCTCGTGCTGGCGGACGAGGTCCGCCCCGGAGCGGTTTGCCCAGATCTCAAGCTGATCGGCAGCGGCGGCGCGGAAGGTATCCGCCGCGCAGAGCAGGACGCGCTTGCCCTCGCTCTGGAGCTGGTTGGCGAGCTTGCCGATCGTGGTGGTCTTGCCGACGCCGTTGACGCCGATGACCAGCAGGACGGATGGCCGGGTCTCAAGATTCAGGAAGGGGTCGCCCACCTGAAGCATCTCGACCAGGATCTCGCGCAGGGCGCCCCGGACCTCCTCGGCCTCGCGGAGCTTGCGCTCCTTCGTGACGGCGCGCAGCCGCTCCACGGCCTTCATCGAGGTCTCCACGCCGACGTCCGCAAGGATCAGCCGCTCCTCCAGCTCGTCGAAAAACTCGTCGTCCACGCCCCGGAAGGCGGCAAAAAGACCGCTCAGGCCGCGTCCCTTGTTCTGCTTGGTCTTGGAAAGGCCTTTTCTGATTTTTTCTAAGAATCCCATGCTGTACCTCTGTGAATCAAGTTGTGATGCCCAGCTCTTTCTCCACGCTGTTGAGATCGAGCCGGAGGATCTTGGAAACGCCCTGCTCCTGCATGGTCACGCCGAAGAGGGCGTCCGAGGCTTCCATCGTGCCTCGGCGGTGGGTGATGACGATGAACTGCGTCTTCCGGCAGAGCTGCCGGAGATACTCCGAGAAGCGCTCCACGTTCCGGTCGTCCAGCGCGGCGTCGATCTCGTCGAGCATGCAGAACGGCGTGGGGCGGACCTTCAGGATGGCAAAGTACAGGGCGATGGCCACGAAGGCCTTTTCGCCGCCGGACAGGAGGGTGATGGTCTTGAGCTGCTTGCCGGGGGGCTGGACCTTGATCTCGATGCCGCAGGAGAGCGGCTCGTTCGGGTCCTCCAGCTCCAGCGCGGCCTTGCCGCCGTGGAACATCTCCACGAAGGTCTCGGAGAAGTAGTGGTTGATCTTGGCGAATTCCTCGGTGAAGATCTCGGTCATGCGGCGGGTGACGTCGCGGATGATGCTCTCCAGCTCCTTTTTGGACTGAAGCACGTCGTCGCGCTGACCGGTCAGATACAGATAGCGCTCGGAGACGCGCTCGTATTCGTCGATCGCGCCGAGGTTCGGGGTGCCGAGACCGTGCAGCTTGCGCCGCAGCTCCGCGATCCGCCGGTTGGCGGCGGTCAGGCTTTCGATCTCGGCGGCCTGGGCCGGAGCCGTGGAGGGCGTCAGCTCGTAGCTGTCCCAGAGCTTGTCGATGATCTGCTTCTGCTCCAGCTCGGCGGTGTTCTTTTTGGCCTCCAGACGCGCCGTTTCGCGCTCCAGATCCAGAATGTCCTTGTTCTTCTGCTGGGCGTCGCGGTCGGAGGCGGTGCGCTCGGCCTCGGTTTCGGCGCGCGCGGAGATCAGATCCCGCAGCTCGGCGCGCAGGGCGTCGGTGCGTTCGGTCTGGGCCGCGGTCTGCGCGGCGTTTTCGGAGATCCGCTCGTCCAGCCGCGAAAGCTCCGCCTGAAGCTCCGTCAGCCGGAGCTGCTTCTGTCCGTGGTCGCCCTCCAGATCGGCTGCCAGAGCGTCCAGCCTGCGAAGATTTTCCTCCACCGACTGACGCTCGGCGGCAAGACCGGCAAGCGAGATGCGCAGGGCGGTCAGCTCGTCGGAGACCGCGCTTCCCTGCCGGCTGGCCTCGGTCTGGTCGCCGGAGAGGGCGTCCATCTTCTCCTGCAGCTCCGCCTGACGGGTCTTGAGCCCGTCCATGGTCCGCTCCAGAGCCTCCAGCCGCTTTGCGTCGGCGCCAAGCCGCTGCTCCAGCGCGGAAATCTCCCTGCGGTTGGCCTCCCCTGCTTCGCGGATCGCGTCGCAGAGCACGCGGTGCTGCTTTTCCTCGCCCTCCAGACGGAGGACGGCGTCCTCCTGCTCGCGCAGTCCGGCGCGGGCGGTTTCCAGTTCATAGTCCGCCAGATCGCGCTGGCGGTTGGCCTCGGTCAGCTCGGCGGAGAGGGTGCGGCGCTTCTCCTGCAGGACCTGGACGGTCTTGGTCAGGCGCTCAATCTCGTTGGCGCGGCTGAGCACGCCGGCGTTCTTGCTGACGCTGCCGCCGGTCATCGAGCCGCCGGCGTTCATGACCTGCCCGTCGAGGGTGACGATCTTGAACGCGCCGCGGTAGCGGCGGGAGATCGCGATTGCGTCGTCCAGACGCTCTGCGATCACGGTGCGGCCCAGAAGGTTCTCCACGATGGGCCGGTATTCGCTCCGGCACTGGACCAGCTCGGAGGCGATCCCAACGAAGCCGGGGCAGTCCTCCAGACCGGGCTCGTTCAGCGTCCTGCCGCGAATGGCGGAGAGCGGAAGAAAGGTCGCCCGGCCCGCGTCGCGGTTTTTGAGCTGCTGGATGGCGTATTTGCCGTCCTGCTCGGTGCTGACCACGATATTCTGCATGGCGGCTCCGAGGGCGATCTCAACGGCGACGGCAATGCGGTCTTCGACCGAGATCAGGCGGGAGACCGGGCCGTGCACGTTGCGAAGCTCGCCGGACTCCGCCTGCTGCATCACGAAGCGGACCGCCTTGGAGAAGCCCTCGTATTCCCGCTCCATCTCGCGGAGCATATTTCGTTTGGAGGCTGCGGTCTCCAGCTCGACGCCCAGACTGCGGTTCTGCTCCAGCAGCTCTTCGGCCTTGGCGGCGCGGGTCTTGCGGCGCAGCTCGTAGCCCGCTGCGGCGTTGCTCAGGCTCCGGACCGCCTCGCGGGCCTCCGAGAGCGCCTTTGCACAGGCCTCCAGATCGGCCTCGGCGCTTTGACGGCGCTCGGCGGCGCTGTCGGCGTCGGCGCGAAGCTCGGTCATCCGGTCGCGGCTCTGCTCCGAGGCGGCAAGCAGGGCGGCGTGATCCGCCGTCCGGGCGGCAAGCTCCGCCGCGGCGGAGCCGTGAAGCCCGCGCAGCTCCAGATAGCTGCGGTTCAGACCCTCGGCGGAATCGGTCAGCTTTTTGAGGTCGGATTCCCGCGCCGCGATCAGCGCCTCGGTCTCGGCGCTCCGGCGGTCGATCTCAGAGAGCCGGTTCCTGCCCTCGTCCATCTGCGAATGGACGCCGCCGGTGCGCTGCGCCTGCTCGTCCAGCTCCCGGCGGAGCTGTTCGAGATTCTGTTCCGCGTTGCGGCGGTCGGTCTCCAGGACGGTCTGCCGGGCGGCAAGCTCCTGACGCAGCGCGTCCTCGGCCTCGATCCGGGCGCGCTGGTTTTCGATGCCCACGTCCTGGTCGCGGAGCGACTGGTTGAGCGCCTCGGATTTGCGGTAGAGCGCCTCCAGATTGTCGTGCTCCCGGCTCAGGACGAAGCGGGAGGAGGCGTAGTCCTCGGCGGCCTTCTTTGCAGCGGCGTCCAGCCGGACGAGGGTCTGCAGCCAGACCGCGACCTCCTGACCCTTGAGCTCGGATTGATATTCCAGATATTTTTTCGCCTTTTCGGATTGCTCCCGCAGGGGCTCCACCTGAAGCTCCAGCTCGGAGATCTTATCCTGAATGCGGGTCAGATTCTCCTCCGTGCGTTCCAGACGGCGCTCGGTTTCCTCCTTGCGGTGGCGGTATTTGGAGATGCCCGCCGCCTCCTCGAAGACCTCGCGGCGGTCGGTGCTCTTGACGGCAAGGATCTCGTCGATCCGGCCCTGGGAGATGTTGGAGTAGCCCTCGCGGCCAAGACCGGTATCCATGAACAGCTCGTTCACGTCCTTGAGCCGGACCGACTGCTTATTCAGATAGAATTCGTTCTCACCGGAGCGGTAGTAGCGCCGGGTGATCATCACCTCGTCGGAATCAACGGGGAAATAACGGTCGGCGTTGTCGAAGATCAGGCTGGCCTCGGCAAAGCCGAGCTGGGGGCGCTTCTGCGTGCCGCCGAAGATCACGTCCTCCATCTTGTTCCCGCGCAGGGCGCGGGTGCTCTGCTCGCCCATGACCCAGCGGATCGCGTCCGAGATGTTGGACTTGCCCGACCCGTTCGGGCCGACGATGGCCGTGATGTCGTCGCCGAAGCGGAGAGAGATTTTATCCGGAAAGGACTTGAAGCCCTGTATGTCCAGCGATTTCAGATACACTTGGGTCGCTCCTAACAACAATGATTCAGTGTATTATAGCAGATAATTCCAAACAATGCAAGAGAATTATTTAGGGATCAGGGATTAGGGGCTAGGGACTAGGGACTAGGGAGCAGGGTTTAGATAACCCCTGATCCCTGATCCCTGATCCCTGGTCCCTGCGTATTGCGCTTGACAAATCCGCGTCGGTTATGCTATGGTACGGGTAGTAAACTCCAATGCGAGAGGTGAGACGGATGGAAAAACTGAAACGCGCGGATCGGTCGGCGGGGCTGCGCTGGGTCCTGCTCGCGGGGATCGGGCTCATTATGCTGGGGCTGAACTGGATGACGCCGCTGCTGGCTGACGACTACACCTATGTCCATAGCTGGGCGGACTGGAAGCGGATCACAAGCCCCCTGCAGATCCCCGCCTCCATGTACGCCCACGGGTTCAAGATGAACGGACGGATCGTCGCCCACGCCTTTGAGCAGCTCTTTTTGATCTATCCGAAGCACCTGTTCGACTTCTGCAACGCGGGCATGGCGGTCTGGCTTTTGAGCCAGTGCTGTGCGATCTGCTACCCGCGTTCGCGCAGGAGCGCGCTGATTCTCCTGTTCTGCGCGATGGCCCTGTGGGTCTTCCTCCCCGTCTTCGGTCAGGTCTGTCTCTGGCAGGACGGGTCTGTCAACTATCTCTGGGCTCTGGTCTTCGGGCTGTTCAGCCTCAGACCCTTCCTCAAAAGCTGGCTGGAGCCGGACGCCCCGCCGATGCCGGTCTGGTGGCGCTGCCTGTTTCTGATCTTCAGCCTGCTCTACGGGATGTACTCCGAGGTGACCTCCTTCTCCGTAATTTTGATGGAGCTTGGACTTCTGATCGCCTGCTCGGTGCGCCGCAAGTCGTGGCGAAGCTGGCTCTGGCTCGCGAGCGCGCTGAGCGCGGTCGGCTTCGTCATCATGGCGACGATGCCCTCGGAGGTGGCGCTGAAAACCGCGCGGCCCGATCTGCGGGCCATGCTCCTGCAGATGCTTGCGGTCGCAAAGCTGGTCTGGGCGCGCTTCTGGCCCCTGATCGCCGGATGGGTCGTGACGATGGCTCTGGCCCTTCTGCGCCGCACGGACGGCAGACGGCAGCTTGTCTCGCTGGCCTTTGCCCTCGGCGCAGCCGCAAGCTGCTGCGTCCTCTCGGCGGCCTCTTACGTGCCGCTGCGCTGTCTTTGCACCTGCGCCCTGTTTCTGACCGTCGCGGACGGGATTCTGCTCGCGGATCTGATGGAGGAGCCGCTCAAGCCCGTGGTCCTGATCCTCTGCGCCGCTCTGGCGGTCTGGTTCGTCCCGCGCTTCCGGCTCGGCGTCGCGGATAATCTGGAATCGCACCGTCAGTGGCTCAATCAGAAGGCCGCCATCGACCACGCGATCGAGACGGGAGAAACCGATCTGGTGCTCGAACGCCTCCACCCCGGGACCGAGTACAGCGCGGCCTATGAGCTGGCCCAGCCGAGCGCGAAGAAAACGAAGACCTGGCCCAACCGGGACATGGCGGAATACTACGGGCTGGATACGATCCTGGGAAAATGACGGAGAAACCGTTCATCGCGATGCCGTAGGGCGGCCTGACCGCAGGCCGCCGCACTGTCTACCGTTCGGTGAGACGGCGGCCAGAGGTCTGGCCGCCCTACGCAGATGGAAGGGCTGAACCGTTACAAATCGGAACGATCGAGCTTGCCCGTAGGGGCCGGGTCTCCCGGCCCGCACGTCACGACGCGGCGAAACGGTACCGCGGGACGGGGAACCCGTCCCCTACGGCGTGGATG
>OCVV011124157.1_pt1 | contig 38110 bp, 28 predicted proteins | sample 1539721 | NCBI WGS metagenome assembly OCVV01 (sample SAMN02144230, study PRJEB22623) | gut metagenome | biome: sheep rumen | host: Ovis aries | place: New Zealand | reverse complement strand
AAGGTCAATTGTAACTTTTACCCATTCGTTTGCAGCTACAGCTTGTCCAACACCGCAGTTATATACACTATCTCCAGCCCACATTTCGAATCCGCTATTTATAACAAATGATGAATAAGTTGTGTAGATGTAGAATTCTAGTGTGTCGCATTCAGAAATGTCTAAAGTATGGGTTTCGCTGTTATAGCCTTTTAAAGTTTCAAGATTTATAATGAATGTTGCATTAGCACCATCAGTTTCGCGTGATTTTAATGATTTAGTACCAGTGAATGCTACTTCATCAGTTACTTCGAAGCCTTGTAAAGCTCTACCAACTTCAAAGTCTTCAAAAGTATTAACGCTTTCATCCGTAGGAACATTCTTACAGAATTTTAAATCGTCAATATAGAATGGGCCTACAACGCCGCCAATAACATCAGTTGCTTGCCATGGATATAAGTTAAAGATAAGTTTTTCTACGTTTGCTGAAATAGTAGCCCAATCTCCTCTTATAACTGGATTAGTCTTAAGGTCAATTGTAACTTTTACCCATTCGTTTGCAGCTACAGCTTGTCCAACACCGCAGTTGTAAACGTTCTCACCGGCCCAGATTTCAAATCCACTATTTATAACAAATGAACCATATGTTGTATATAAATAGAATTCAAGAGTGTCATAATTAGAAATATCTAATTTATGAGTTTCGCTGTTATAACCTTTTAATGTTTCAAGATTTATAATGAATGTTGCATTAGCACCATCAGTTTCGCGTGATTTTAATGATTTAGTACCAGTATGGGCCATGTCTTCAGATACTTCAAAGCCTTGTAATGCTCTACCTGTTTCAAAATCTTCAAATGTGTTTAATGATGGATCTAGTGGAGGTTCAACAATTTCTACTTTTTTATAGAATTTTAAATCATCAATATAGAATGGGCCTACAGCGCCACCAAATATATCAGTAGCTAACCATGGATTTAAGTTAAGCATAATTTTATCTACATTAGCTGAAATAGTTGCCCAGTCACCTCTTATAATTGGGTTAGTCTTAAGATCAATTGTAACTTTTACCCATTCGTTTGCAGCAACAGTTTGGCCTACACCACAGTTATAAACATCACTTCCTGCCCAGATTTCAAATCCATTATTAATTACAAATGAACCATATGTTGTATAGAAATAGAATTCAAGAGTGTCACATTCAGAAATATCTAAAGTATGAGTTTCAGAATTGTAACCTACCAATGATTCTAAGTTGATTATGAACGCTGCGCCAGCGCCATCAGGAGTAGCTGCTTTTAATGAATTAACGCCTGTATGTGCTCTGTCTTTTGAAACTTCAAAACCTTGTAGAGCTGTTCCAGCAGTAAATCCTTCAAATGTATTTAAAGCATCATCTTCAGGAGGTTCAACAACTGGTGCTGTATATTCAACGATATTTAATGTGAATTCTTTTGTTGCTGCGTTAAATAAATCGTTTCCAGCAAATGAAACTGTAACTTTATATGTACCTACTTCTGTTGGAGCTGTTGAACTAGTTTCATAAGTAGTTTCTCCTATTCCAACATAAGAATAAGTTAATTCGAATCCTCCAGTTACTGTAACATTCATTGTTACAGGTTCGCCGTCATAATTATATGTCAATACATCATCAACTAAGTTTTCTACTGTAATTGTTGTTTCTTGTTTATCTAAAGTTCCATATAGATATACATCATCGAAATAGAAAGTTTTTGCTTCATCTGGATTAAAGTTAAAATATAATTTTTCAACATGAGATAGAATGTCTGGTAATGATCCTCTTAAAAGTGATGTAGTTTGGAAATCAAATACAACCTTTGTCCATTCTCCACCTTTGAGTTCTGTTCCTGCACCAGTAACAAATACATCACCATAAGTTTGTTTCCAAACTTCTAATCCTGATTTTAATATGCAATCTTCTTCAACATAAACCCACATACTCATGTAGCGATATGGTAAAAAGTTTACATAGTTGTTTTCAAAACTACCATTTTGATAATATCCCCAATAAGCTTCTCCGCTTTCATCGGCATATCTTTCAAGCATTGATTGTGGCCATAAAATATAACCATAAGCTCCATCAGGTCTATCAGTTTTTAAAGCACGTTCGCCACTATGAACATGTTCATCTGTCATAACAAAATTACCGTGTCCACCAGCATCTAATGCCTTTCTTTCAAATGTATCTACAAGCGCACCAGCTGAAGTTTTAAGTTTTAATACTAATTCAGATGGTTCAGATGGACTTAATTCAGCAGTGCCAGCAGTTCTTACTTGAACCACATATTCTGTATCAGGTTTCAAACCATAGAATGTTCCTGAAGTTTGCCAGTCAGCAATAACACTTTCACCAAGCAATAGGCGGAATTCTTTACCAGTTTCTTCTTTAACTGCTAACATTTCATAAGTTAGAGAATCGCCATCAGCTTGTACTGGAGCAGTTGTTGGAGCTTGAGCTTTTTGAGCTTCTATTGTAAAGTTTGCACTTCCTGTTGCTTCTAAAAAGTTTTCAGTTTCAGCTACTTTAGCAGTAACTTTGTAAGTTCCTTCTTGAGTTGGGGCTGTTGCACTAGCCTCATAAGTAGTATCTTCTACACCTTCATAAGTAAATGTAACTGTTCCTGTTGAATTTGTTGTAACAGTTGGTGTTTTAGGTGTGTCAGATTCTGAATAGTTTTCCATTTCAACTGTAACAGTAGGCATTCCTTTACTAATAACTAAAACGAGTGTTGATGAAAAACTATTATATGTTGAATCTCCAGCATAAGTAACACTTACAGAATACTCACCTGCGTTTGTTGGAGCTGTAGTACTCTTTGTATAAGAAGTGTTGCCTTTTCCTTCATATTCAATTTTTAATGTAACATTGCCTTCAGCCATAGCAAATATACTCTTTACTTGGCCATCATAAGTAGCAGTAACCTTTCCATCTGCTAAATTTGCAATTGATACTTCTAAATCTTTTTTAGTAACTTTTTCTTCAGTTGTTGTTTGTTCTTCTTTAGTTGTGGTTGTTTTTTTGTCACAAGCTGCTAAAGATATAGAAGATATTACAAAAGCAATAGCTAAAAATGTAATAAAAAACTTTTTCATGTTTCTCCTTTCTTTTTTATTTATTTGTTATTTTTGTAATCTCTTGTCCAATTTCAATTATTCTATTATATAAACGTGTCCAGTTTTTATCTCCTTTAGACTGTCCTCTTAAATGATCTAAGCCAATATTTCCTAATCCTTCTACTTCTTGTGGAAACGTATAATAGGTGTAGCAAATTAGTCCTCCAGGATTATCTTCTTTTTTGAATAGATCATATAAACCGTTAAGATGGTCTAAACAATGTTGTTCGTCTTTATCGCCTCTATAGTTCATTACACATGGTACATACCAAATTCTTATATCTTTTCTATTTCCAAGTCGCCTCTTCATTTCTTTTGATATGTATTCATATTTTTCATCAAATTTATGATACATATCAAATGCAACGTCTGTTAAATATTGTCCTGCTTTTGGTGTGATTGGTTCAACATTGCCTGTTGTCCATACATCTGGTGCAACACCAGCGATACTAAAGCAACAAAATATTCTTTTTTCTGGCCATGCCTCACTTAAATATTTGGTTACCATTTCAAAATCATCAAGAGTAATGCCATTAAGTAATGGCTCATCAATATAAAAACCTTCAATAGTATCATCTATATTTAATGATTTATAGAACGAAATTTTCTTATCTATTATCTCTTTCCAATTTGGATATAGTTCGCATTTCACTATGAAATCATCATCTGAACCAACATCAATCATTTTTTGGTATTTAACATGGTGGAAAATCCAAGTGAAAAAGGCGACATATAATTTTTTGCCTTTTTCACTAATCTCTTTTGCCATAGCAATTGATACTGGATCTTCCGGTGTGCTTTCAGAGAGAAAAAACGAAATATAATCACTATTATTTAATTCTTCAAAAACTTCTGGATAAATATTTTTTGCTGTATGAAAAATACCAAAATGCATTTTATTCTCCTAGTTAAGGCCTAATATTGAAACATCATCTATAAATACATCAGTATTTTCTTCTGCTCCACCAAGCAATAGTGTAAATACTAGTGCGTGTGAAAGACAATATTCAGGATAACCGCTTGATTCGATAAAATTAGATAGATTGAAAGAACATTTAGTCCAAGTATTCTTTTCAACATGAACTTCATCTGAAGACACAATTCCAGTCCAATCTTGCCCGATTAACCACATTTTAACGTCTAGATCTTTTGCAGAATATATATAGAATTCAAAGGCATAACCATTAGATATATCACTATAGTTTTCGCCAGTTGCAACTTTATATTCATAATCTGGATAGAAATATTGTTCAGATACATAAGTAGCAATGGATGCATTTAATTTTGTTCTTAATTTTCCAGAATAATCACCAGAATGTTTAATAATACCTGTTACATCATAATCAGAAAATGTTGCATTTTTTGCTTTCTCAAAACCACCAACAGAGATTGATTCTAGTTTTTTAACTCTATATACGGCTGGAGTTTTATCCCCTTGTTTAACATAAATTGTTTTATTGTAGCCTTCTCTAACAATCATATCTGTCACATCAATTGGTGTAGCTTTTTCGTAAGGAGTATAATTTATTCCATCATAAGATATCTGTAAATTATCTAAGTCAAAAGCTACAGTCTTTACAGGACTAGCATAATCTTCAATTACTACTCTTGGAACTAAACAAGTTTCAGTTGATTCAACGATCTTGAATGCTACGTTTGCTGTTGCAGCAGTTCTATATAAAGATTCTTCTAATGTAATTCTGCAATAATATTCTCCTACTTCAGTTGGAGCTTCAGCAGTAAAATTCATATCAGTTTTTGATGCAAATTCATATTTTAATCCAGGAATAAATTCTTTTACAACAGGAACCTTTTGATCTCCATCATAGACAAATTCTTGGTTGTTATCACATAAAATTAATGATTTTGCTTTTTCGAATTTATCTTCATTATATTGATTGATTTCTTTTGCAACATCTTGAATAACTTTTTCTTCATTTGTCCAAGGAACAAAATCTACGCCAGGATTAACCTGAGTACCATCATCGTTATAAAATTTGTTATAATAGTTTTTCCATGGGTTTCCTTTTGTGTTCCAAGTTTTAAATTCTTCTAATGATGTATAGCACATATCGCAGAAGCCAATATTGCCAAGTGCTTCAGTTGATGCTGGATAAGTATATGCATTATATAGTAGCATTCCAACACCGCCATTTGATTTCTTAACAACATCATAGCAACCAAGGATTGAATTAATTGCCATTTGTTCAGTACATCTTCCGCCAAAATTCATTGCCATTGGTACTGCCCAGTAATTTTTATTCATTCCTTCAAACATCTTTTCCATATCGCTCCATATTTCAAGATAGTAGTCGCCAAAATCGCCATAAATATCATAGCCAATATCAGTAATGAATTCGCCGAATTCTCTAGTTAGTACGTCTCTACCTGCTGGCATAACATAATCTGCAGACATTGCAGCAACGCCAAATACTACTAAGAATCTTTTATCTTCGAACGTTTTAGCAAATGCTTCAGTTGCGAGTCTAAATTCTTCACCTTTTATTCCTGCTAATAAAGGTTCATCACAATAATATCCAAGCCATGCATCATAATAAGGTTTAGATCTCATCTCTTCCTTAAATTCGTTCATTTTTGTATAGATATTCTTATATGTTTGGCCATTGCCATCCCACAAGAATGTGCTATCAAAAATCCAGAATCTCTTTCCAGCATCATATATCTTTTGACACCACTCATCAAATAGAACGGGATCTTTTACTTCTAAATGGCTCATTAAGAAGACATTGAATATATCACCATTAATTGCATCATCCATTTTAATTTGGTTTGGAACATTGTCTAAAACAGGTGTTAAATGGTACATACCTAAAAATCTTCTATCATCTCTAAATTCATTAGAATAATCTAAAGGTTTTAAGTCATTTTCTTTTGTAGTAGTAACTTCGTCTTTTGTTGTTTTGGTTTCTGTTGTTTTTTGATTACAGCCAAATAGACCAAATACAGCAAACATTAATACTAATATACTTAATAGTTTTTTCATTGCTCTATACCTACCTTAATATTATCGAAGTATATTGTAATTCCACCAGCATCTTGATATCCTTCAGCATCTACTAGAACGAATACTGTAATATATCTAGTATCTGGCACAGTCCACATCTGTCCACCTAGTGATAATGGAGCGCCCGCAAAAATGTAGCCACCTAAAATAGATTCATAATCTTCTTTATTTACTTTAATAGTTACCCATTCATTTGTTGGGATAAGTTCATTTAAATCTCCTTTAGGTAATACTAAATTCCAGTTGTAATATCTATGTTTTAATAATCTAAATGTTCTATTTTCTGGATCTTTAATATAAATATCTATGCTGAACCATTCTGTACCTTTAATATTTTGAAGAATATTATTTTCAGCTAAATAGAACATCGGTTCTCTTATTTCGCCATCATTATACTTTTCTTTAGTACCAATCATATATGCTTTATATGTTGAGTTGCCGCCAACTTCTTCATTGGTAACCATCATATCTGACAACTTTCCATAATAATAATATGTTGATTTAAAATCAGTAATATCTTGGTCTTCAAAATCGTAAGCGACTCCCATCTTGCCTTCTTCAAAAACACCAAGTAATACTTTATATGATGCAAACTCTTTAGTTATAGGATCTTGAGCAAAGAACGATAATGTATATAATCCTTTTTTAGGTGGAGTAAATGACAACCCTTCAGCTTCAACTTTTTGTCCGTCTGGTCCACTAACGTTTATAGAATATTTAACATCTTGTTCTAATGCTGGTAATCCTTTATTCCATAATTTTGGTTTATATAGATTAGCATCATATAGCTTATTTGCTTCTCCATATGGAACAATAACATCTTGTGGATCTATTCCTGGTTCAAATTCTAATTGAGGTCTTACAACAAATGACTTAGTAATTGAATTTAATATACCATCTTGTTCATATGTTAAAGTTAAGATGTGTTTTCCTTCTCTTGTTGGAGTAAACTTACCATCATCGCTAATTTCTACCTTAGCACCATAACTATCAACTAAACTTAAAACAGTTGCTTTATTTGGTAATAATTCATCATATCCAAAACTATAAACATCTAAGTTAGCTACATAATCTCCATTAACAGAGAACATTCTTCCGCTGTAATCTTCAAAATTAAAATCGTTATCAGTAATGGCTTTAGAGAAGTCTACTTCTTTAGAATATCCATCTTTATAGATTCTTATATCATCAATAAATAGTGTTGCGCTAACTTTTTCAGTTTGATTATCTGCACAATATAAGACAAATTCGTTTGTTGTCCAATCAAATGAATTACTAAATGAGTCTACACTAAATAACACTCTAGTCCAAATTCCATATTCTAGATATTGTCTTTCTAGTTCGCATCCAGAACTTGAAATATATAAATTTTGTTCACTATTATTAAATACCCAGAAACTAACATAATCTATTCCAGAATCTTTAAAGTTTCTTATTGGGAATTTATTAGAAAACTTAAATGTCGGGAATGATTCTCCTTCAATCTCAAGCATACATGCCTTAGTTGAAGCGCCTTTATCAACCTTCTTATTTTCTATTGATGAAACAAACTTTAATAATGGGTTTTTTAATGTGGTTGTAAAGATTGTACAATCAGAATCATTAGAGAAATTAGTAACTAAACCTCCACTATTTGAAACCCAAACATATTTTGTAAAACTATCAGTGTTTCCATCTTTATTTATTGAATATTGAATTTCATAATATCCAGGCTCTGTAGGAGTAAATTTATTATTAGATATAGTAACTTCATTATTTGAAGGTGATAACACTTTCAATGTTTTTGTATATCCAGTATATTCACTTCCGTCAGCTTTTTCTAAAACAGGCTCTTTAATATTATATTCAGTATTTATGACTCCTAATTCAGTAGATTCATCTAGTACACTAAATAGCTTAACTTGGAATGTTGATGTATATTTTCCTTTTAAATTTCCTTCGCCGTAACTTGCGTAAATAGAATATGTTCCATTCTTGCTAGGAGTGAATGTATTATTTGTTACTGTTACAGCATTTTTATCTGGATCTAGTATTTGAACATTAGGAACTGCACCAATTATTTCATTTCCATCAGCTCCTAATACTTTAATTTTAGGAATTTGATATAATGTTCCAACTTCTCCAGTAGGCATTGGAATATGTACGTCATTGTTATCTTTATCAACAACATATACTTCATCCTCACCTTCCATTCCTTTCTTATACACACGTATATCGTCTAAATAAACAGAATATTCTAAAACATTATTAAATTCTTCGCCTGTACCACAGAATATAAAGTTTCCAAATAATAAGTTATATTTTAAAGCTTCATAATAAGGGTCGCCTTTAGCAATCTTTATTTTTGTCCATACTCTTGGTTCAATAGCATCATTGATATAGTATCTATTTAAGACAACATTGCCTTGATATTCTCCCTCATGAACAGAATTTGTTAGAGAAATAGGCTTATCATAATCTACATAAACCCAAAAGCTTAAATAATCATATTCTGAAATATTATATTGTTTTAAGTATTTAGAAAACCTAAACTTAGGAACTGGGTTTTTAGAAATTGATAATTTTAATGATTTTTCACCGCTGTTAACATAGTTAGCATCATTATTAATAGAAGTTTGTATTCCGCTTACACTTTCTATTATTTTTTCATCATTTTGATTTTCAAAGCCACACACTATGTCGATTAAATCGATTTGTTCTTCTGTTTCTTTTGTATTATCACTTTGTGTTGTTATAGTATCAGTTGTTTTTTGTTTACAAGAACAAAGTGATAATAATAAAGTAAATACAAGCAGCAAACTAAATAATTTTTTGATCATAATTCCTCCTTATATTTTAATATCCAGCCATTGATAGCATTCTATCCCAGCTTTCTTTATATGTTCCCCAGTCATAGTCATAGACTTGTTTAGGGCTCTTAGAACCGTTATATAGTACTTCTTCAAAACCTCTTTGAGAGTTTACAGAATTCCAATATGTAATAAGTAGACCTGCTTTATATCTAATTGGATATTTAAAATCATCTATAAAGATAGAAACTCCATCTCTAGTAGTAATATCGAAAGCAGATTTCGTAAAATTAGAAAAATTCGATTTAGTATCTTCTTCAATTTCGTATTTAAATGGACTAGTTGCATGTGAGTATTCAGCCATTATCTTTTGTCCTTTATCAGAAATAAAGAATAACAAAAATTCTTTAGCAGCATCAATACTATCAGAATAAGCAGGTATACAAGCATTAGATAATGCTATTTGAGAAGATGAAACTAATAATCTCGCTTTCATGATTTCGCTAGTTATTGTTTCAGATTCACTTTCTGTATGTCCTTTATATGAAGGTTTTTGAGCTGTTTTTCCTTCTGAAATTAAGTCTACATAGCTGATTGCTTCTCTTAATTCAGCTTCAGTAATATCATATTTAACCGCAAGTCTTGATGTTACAGGAGTTTTCATAAAGCGAACGTCTACTTCATAGCCTGCATCAACATATGCTTTTATTGATTCGTTTTCTAACCAGTCACCAGTTGGAATAAACGCTATTTTTCCGTCTAGCAAGTCTATTTGAGTAAATAGGTGATCTCTATTTAAATGGTTTGGTGTAACATACCCATTATTTTTGTTGATAAATCTATTTAGTTCTTCAATCGCAACTAACTTACCAGGTTGTTTTAATCCTTCCCATGTTGGAAGTGCATCATCGCTTGAACCAGGCAATTTAGCTTTGAAATAATTTTGAATATTTTCTTCACCCTCATATTGCTCCCACCATGTTGGCCATACGAATGCCCAATATGCAGAATTGCATGCAGAAGATAATCCATAAATTGTTTCGCCTGTAGATGTTGTTACGAGTTCTCCATTAACAGACATACCGCTCTTAATTTGTTTTAGAACATCTTCAAATTCATCTGTAGTTCTTGGCAGTTCAGTTATTCCAAATTTATCAAGAACAAGTTTGTTGTAAACAAGTCCTTCATGTGGGGCCATATAAGGAAGTGTATATAATTTTCCATCATCTGTAAATTGTGAATTATATATACCGCCTTTTAGATAGTCTTTTACCTTTATATCCTTACCTGGAACATTCGATTCATATAAATCAGTTAATTCACAGTATAAATTTTCATATCCACTTTTATTTTTTTGGCTATTTATAGATGTAAATAGTGGAACCATAGTAAAGAATAAATCTATAGTATTTTTTCTAACTGATCCAATTTTAGACGCAATAATAGATGCAGCATTATCATCATAAGTTGGTACACATTCTATACCAGTTTCTTCTGTGAAAGCTTCCATCAATTTAGTACAATATTCTCGTCCGTATCCGCCTATTGTCCAGTTAATTTCAAGCATTTTCTTACTAGGATCGTTTTTTGTTTTTCTAACGCTTTTGCATCCGGCTACCGAAACAACAAATAACATAACTAGTAAAATTATAAGTATTTTTCTTTTCATAAATCCTCCTAACCTTTAATGCCTCCTGCGACAGTATTTAACATTATTTTTTGTTGGAACGCTGCATAGAGCACAACTACAGGGACTGTAGCAATTACTATTGCAGCATAATATAGTGGGTAATTTGATCTAATTTCAGGCGTTGATTGGAACAAGTAAAGTCCTGTTGCGAGAGTTGGATAACTCGGTAAGAATATTAAAACGCTCATATAATCGTTCCAATAACCAATAAACGCAATAATTCCAAGAGCCAAGCACATTGGAATTGACATTGGCATAACTACTTTTAACATTGTTTGCCAATGGCCAGCACCATCAATCATCGCTGCTTCTGTATATTCTCTTGATATTCCTCTATAAAATCCGTGAAGAAGTATGAATTGGAATGATGATCCGCCAACAAATACTATTAAATATAGAGGGGAATCTAATATTCCTAAATCATCATATAAAATGTATTGAACAGGAAGCGCACCAACTATTGGAATCAACATAATAAAGATAGTTAATGCGTACCAAAATTTAGTAAATGCGTTTTTATAATTTGATACGGTATATGCAATTATATTTGAAGAAAATACTGAAATTAATGATGCAAAAGTTGCATACCATAATGTATTTAAAAGCATTCCAAATAGATTGGTTTCTCCTACTTCTAACGCATTAAAAGCGTCTATATAATTCTTAAAATGATAGATGTTCTTAACACTAAATGGTTCATGGATAAATTCTAATCTATCTCTTAATGAAACAATCACTGCCCATCCAAATGTAAAAACAAATGTAGAAGCGTATATTAAAAATATAAAGAAAACTATAATAAACAATATCTTTGACTGTGAATCTCTTTTGATTCTATTCTTACTTCTTATCATCAGTACTGCACCTCCTTATAGATGCTTTCTACTAACCTTTTAACAATAAGAACAATAGGAACACCAACCAAAGTAAATATTAAACCAACTGTTGATGGATAATATGGAGATACTTGAGCTTGTACTTGTTGATATATCCAAAATGATATTGTATTGGTTTGATGAGCACCACCAGTTAAGAGTAGCAACGGGCCAGATGCAGTAAATATGCCTGCTGTAGTCGTAATTATTATTGTTGAGATTGTTGGCCAGATCATAGGAAATAGTATTCTGATGAATTCTTGCACTGAATTAACTCCATCAATTTGAGCTGATTCAATTATTGTTTTTGGAACTCTTTCCATCGCTCCATTAAACAAAACAATATCGACGGATAATCCTGTCCATATACAATACGCAACAACAGCCTTTAATGCCTTTCCATCTGTAACCAAATAGTTAATTTCTTCTCCATTATTGAAAAGGGATAAGAACTTTGACAAGAATCCACCAATAGATGGATTGAGCATAAATTTATATAATGTAGCAAGAACTGCAGCTGATATGATACTTGGTGCAAAGAAAACAATTCTAAAAATTTTATAACATTTAATCTTTTTAAAAAGGAAATAAGAGAATATTAATGATATTGGAATGATGATAAACATATTTGTACTAAAAAATATTAATGTATTCTTCAGTATTAATTTCATATCAGTCATTGGAGATGGTTCGGTTAAATCAAGCCAAAAATTCTTCCAGTTATTTAATGACCAAATAATTTCTCCTCTTTTTTCAATTCTAAAGGCATTTAAAATAGACTGAAAGTTTACATAAACCCAGAAAATCAAAAAAGCCGCTACAGGTATAGCAAAAACAGAAATTAAAAAGCCGATTTCGTTTATTTTTCTCTTTTTCTTCCAATTGACCATATCCATTTACCCCATAGATATATTAATCAACACGAAATAATATTGATTGTATTTTTCAATTTTATTATACCAACTTCACATTATTATTTAAATGTATGATATTATTAAAACTGGACAATTTTAAGATATTATGATAATCTTTAATTATGATAAACAGTATTAAAATTAGTAAAATGCCTAAAATATGGTTTGCACATAAGTTTTATGCAACGGACTATTCTTGTGATATAGAACTTTATAAAAATACAATTGAAATAACCTATTTCAAAGAAGGTTCTGCTATATTGACAACCAAAAATGGAGCAAAACATGTTTTTAATAAGGGCCAGGTATCTGTAAATAAGGGAGATTATTATATTCACGTAAAATCAAATGGATATCATGAGCATATTACTTTTTCCTTCTTTTTTGATGAAGAAGAAAATGATGATGATTCCATCGTTTTTAACTATCTTAATTCAATTACTAATAAAGAAATCACGGATAAAATTGCTGATTTAATTGAAAAAATAATAATTGAATACAGCATCTATCAAACAACTAACGCAAACTGTATACTTTATATATTCCAAGTGCTAAAACTATTGGATTCATCTACAAAATCTAGTTTTGATAAAACACCTTCTAGCGTTTTGTATGTTGAAAAAATAAAAAGATATATAAACACACACATAGATGGTCATATATCTCTAGATGATTTATCTAATGAAATTAAGCTCAGCAATCAATATATGTGTAATATTTTTAAAGAGATTACAAACGAATCAATTATTCAATATATCAACAGGCTTAAACTAGATAAAATTAAGGTATTAGTAGAACTTAAGGGGTTAACTATTGAACAAGCCGGAGACATCTATGGTATTCATGATAAAAACTATATTTCTCGAATGTTTAAGAAATACTATGGCCATACTTTATCTGAATTAAAGAAAATAGGAACATATAATATAAATAAAAAAATCTAAAGCATCGTGTTAAACATTTTACTACGCTTTAGATTTTTTAAATGGCTAATTAGTTTAGCCATTGTAAAGTAAAATTACATTAATTCAATTTCAAGGAATAGACCTTGTTCCTTTTTATTAAATTTAACATTTAGAATATTGTCATTATATCCATATTTGACGGATGTATTTTTTGGATAACCAACTTTTATGTTTTTAATATTTCTTTTCATTGGTATTTCAAAATCATAACTACCATCTAAGTTCCATATCGCTAAATAAACCATATTATTATAAATTAATCCACTTGAAACATGTTTATCGTAATACGACGAAAATCCTAAAGGAAAATACGGAAATGCTTTGTTTTTTATTTTAGATAAAGAATTATAATAACATATGCCTTCTTTTACTAGTTCTAATCTATGATCATCTAATAATCTGAGATCGCTTGCTAGATGCATTCTGCCTAAAAATGAGTTAATCATATTAATAACGACTTGCTCATCACTTATATTTTTTAATACCCACTCCTTATTTATTTTAAAATCTTCATTAGGATTTGAAGGTGTTCCGACTGGGTAACTCCATACTGCAGCTTGTTCTGGAAGTACTGCCGATAAAACATTTGATGCGATGTATGGATATTCTGAATAATTAGTTTGATCTGATGTTGAGACAATCGAAAAGTGTTTCAATGTTTCATAATCCATTCTCATTCCGCCAGATGAACAAGTTTCAAAAATAACATTTGGATAAGCATCCCTTATTTCATCAATCCACGATAAATATGCTTTAGATGCTTGTTCTAAACCATCTCCACATGAAAACGCATTATAATCTGTTCCAATTCCACAATCTTGATTGTAATCAAGTTTAATATAATCAGCACCATATTCAACTACCATACGTTCGATTGTTTTGTTTAAATAGTCTCTTACTTTGTTTGATCTAAAATCTAAGAAATATCTATTCATTACAGACACTTTCTTACCATTTCTTTGTAAGAAACATGAATCATCATAATAATCTAGCATTTCTTTGCATTTATTTCCGATAATCTCTGGTTCAATCCACAAGCCTGCTTTCATACCTAAACTTCTTATATAATCGGTTGTTTTTCTTAAACCACTAGAAAACCTAGTTTTGCTTTCAACCCACTTGCCAACATAAGGATATATAGCGTATCCAGGTTCTTCATCGTGCCATCCGCAATCTATAACATAGTATTTTGAACCTAGTTTAGATATAAAATTCGCTATATCTTTAGTTTTGTTTTCTTCTGGAGAATCCCATGACAAATGCATATATTCATTAAATATTATAGGTAATTCTTCATCTTCTTTAGAATTTCCTTTAATAATTCTTCTATATTTAGTCATATTTTCTATTATTTCATTTAATGATTCTCCAAATGAAATTGAAGTAGTTACGGTTTTATATGTTTCATTAGGCTTTAATAATTTTTCAAAATTACCATACGAAGAATTAGCTCCGCTTGTATATAAATAATAATCATTATTGTTATCTGAAATCTCATAATACCACGAATTATTCGATTCAATTTCAAACATAATCATTTTATTAGTAGATGTATCTTCTATAATACATTGCGGTATTTCTTCTTTAGTTGACCAACTGCCAATATTAGAAAAACAAATCTTTTTTTGTGTTTCCATTCTTGAATTAAATAGGCCAAGAGATTCAAAAGAAAATCTTTTTGGTTGGCATTCAACATGGTGGCTGCTAATAAATTTGGTTATATATAGATCATTATACCCGGATTTTCCTTCATTAGAAAAACCATATATCATTAGCGATGACGCTTCTTCAATAACGATATCACTATTAGAAATATTTTCAATTACATTGTAGACGCTTATAGCATTTGTGTCTTTATACTGTTTAAAGACTGATACAACTTTTATTAATTCGGACTTTTGTGTTATAAAAAGAGTGGAATCGTCATGTTCAAATGAAACATAATCTAGTTTTAATCCTTCGCTTGATTTAACCATCTTTATGCCCATGTGAGAATCTTTGTTTTCTCCACTTAATTGAACTTCAACAAAACGAAAACCATTCGTTTTAATGTTTCCGATTGATTCAAGCAATATTTTATTATTTTCAATAACAAATTCTAGATTATTAAATCTTTTTTTCATACTATTAGTCCTACTTTTTAGTTCAATTCTATTTCTATTCTAAATGATAATTTACCATTCGGTTCTATATAGAATTCTTCACTATGTTTTTTTGCGTTTGATAATGAATCATAGCCTATTGTTGCGGGTTCAATACCAACACAGTAAAAATCATTAAATGAACCATTGTTTATCCAAATACCTGTTTCTTTTAATATATCTTTATCAAAACAAAATGATAGAGAATTGTTTTTATCATAATTATAAATTATTCTTCCATTTTTATTTTGATAATAATATTTATAACAGTTCTTCATGCTTCTATCAATGTTAATAGTGCCATTACAATCTATATAATCGCCAGGATTACCTTTTTCATTTTCTTTATCAAACATAAGATATAATGGGGTCTTGTTTTCTATTCTAATGTTTGTTTCATTAGAACTATTTAATAAACAATGCATCGCCCATAAACAATATAGTTTTTTATTATCATTGTTTATTATTTCATATTCAATTACTATCTTATTATTCATTAAAGAAATAGCTTTTTTATATGTATAGTTAAATAATAATGATTTAGTATAAAGGAATAATTTATCGTTTTTTATTTCATAATTAAATGATAGTCTTGCGACTTCGCCATGGTCAGGATATTTAATACCATTATAAATATCAGGATCAATGGTTGGAAATAGATCATCATATCCGCTACATTCTCTTAACGCATAGTCATCAAGTAATGATAGTTTTTTATAATCTAAAGAAGGGTTTTGATATAAATATTCAAACCCTTTATTATTTTTAATAGAAGCTATTTTGCTTCCTTCAGTAGGAAGCACTATAACTTCTATATATTCATTTTTTAATAATATACCATCTATATTTTTATATGATGTCTTATTAATAATCATATCTTATTCAGGCAAATATCTCTTTGTTGGTAAGTGATGTGCTTGTTTACAGATAGTAAATCCTTCTACGTATCCTGTATCACATTGTAAACCTCTTGTTCTATTGAATGATTTAACAGCTTCTATCATATCGTAATCATCGTGAACTTTTAACCATTCAATTTGAGACTTATGATGAGAATACATCTTTATTTTTGTATCAATAGTATCTGTAATATCTACAAATATTTCTGGGAATGAGTTAATCATCATTGTATTTTCCATATAGAAAATAGGAGTGTATTTTTCAAATGCAGGATATTCTGATGGATAGTGATATACTGTTGCGGCCATTGTCGCATCAAAAACTATTCTGGATGTAACGCTATGGTCTTCCATATATTCATGTTCACCATGTGTGATGATAAAATCAGGCTTAACTTTTCTAATAATGTCTGATACTTTTCTTACACCTTCATCATAATCTCTTCTAACAAAACAATCGTCTAAGCCTAAACAGTAATAATCAGCGCCTATTTCTTTAGCTGATAAAGTAGCTTCAACAAAACGCACTTTTACTATTTCTTCTTTTGATAATACTTTGTGACCAGCGCTACCATTAGCGAGTGTTACCATAGTAATTTTGTCGCCTCTTTTAGCGCATTTTGCGAGTGTACCTCCCGCATTTATTTCTAAATCATCTGGATGACATCCTATTGCTAAAACGTTCATTATTTTATCTCCTATATTTATTTAATATTTCTTCATTTAATTCAATTCCAAGACCTGGTAAATCTGGAATTAAAACATTACCATCTTTATCTAATTTGAAATGATGTTTAACTAAGCCTTTGCTTAATACTGTTTCTTGAGCGCAGTATTCTAACATATCAGCGTTTGGAATAGATGCGATTAATTGCAGAGTTGCGGCCATTAAAATACCAGTTTTAAATGCGTGAGGAATTAATTTCTTTCCATTTAACATAGCCATATCTGCAATCTTTTTAGCCATCGTGATACCGCCGCATCTACTCATATCTGGTTGAACGATATCTACTTTTCCTTTATTAATTAAATCATTAAATTCAAATAGTGTTCCATATTCTTCACCAGATGCTAAAGATACATTAATATTATCTGATAGTCTTCCAAACATATCTAAGTAATCTGGTTCAAATGGTTCTTCTAGCCAGTATATATTTTGTTTTTCATATTCTTTAGATACCCTTAATGCATATTTATAATCTTTCCATCTCATTCCGATATCTATCATTAATCTATTTTCACTGCCTACTGCTTCCCTAGCATATTCAACTAATTTAATATCTTTTTCTTCACTTTCACCAAGTGCTCCCCATCCGAATTTATAACCATGATAGTTACAATCTTTCTTATGATGGTTTACTAAATCAAAGATTTCCTTTTTAGTTCCAGGCATTAATACACTACAGTATGCAGGAATCTTTTCTCTAAATCTACCACCTATTAATCTAGATACAGATACACCCATCTTTTTACCAAGTATATCCCATAAAGCGATATCGATACCGCTCATCGCATGTATTCCAACGCTTCTTCTAGAATAATAATAGCTATAGTGGTACATCTTATACCATAAATATTCAATATTTCTAGGATCTTCTCCAACTAGTATTGATTTTAATCCACGACATTGGTCATGTGATGATGGAGCGTCCACTATCATTTTAACTACTTCAGGAGCGCTATCAACTTCACCAATTCCTGTAATTCCTTCATCAGTATGAACTAAAACAATTGCGGTATCTTGACTACCATCGCCAATCATCTTTACTTCATCTTGTCTTACTACAACGACTTCTACATCAGTAATCTTCATATTTTTATCTACCTCTTAAAATTTAATAACTGCCTTAATTAATGAACTATCATGATTTCTATATAAATCAAACGCTTTATTAATATCCTCTAACTTAAATTCATGTGTAACTAATTTTTCTAGATTTAGTTTTCCTTGATCGATTAAATCAATTAGTGGATACCAAGCTTTGGTGTTTCCAACTGCACCATGAATAGTTATTTCATCAACAATTAATTTCTTAATTGGATAATTAACTACTTCATCATCTCCTGGAATACCATATTGAATTATTCTTCCGCCTTTTTTACATACATTAGGTGTCATGGATATAATAGACGCATTCCCTGTCGCTTCAATAACGAGTTCACAGAATTCACCATTTGTTATTTTTTCAACTTCTTTTACTATATCAGACGCTGAATCAATAACTATATCAGCACCAAAACTATACGCTCTATCGAATTTATTTTGTCTTACAACTGATATTACTCTTCTTGCGCCCATTAATTTAGATAACATGATATACGCAAGTCCTGCAGGTCCAGCACCAAATACTATCACATCACCATTAAATGGAACTTTAAAGTTCATCAATGATTCGGTAGGGCAAACACAGCTTTCCATTATGCTTGCGGCATAATCGCTAACTGAATCAGGAATAGGAACTATCTGACTAACAGGTACTTTTAAATATTCAGCGTATCCACCATTATGTGGATAGTATCCTATTTCAGACGAGTTTTTACATAAATACTGTTTTCCGCTTCTACAGTATTCACACTCACCACATCCTAAAGATGTTTTTACAACGCATCTTTGTCCTATTTTTAAATCGCTATTCTTCGAATTTATTTTCACAACTTCTGCGCATATTTCATGTCCTTGAATGTTAGGCATTTTACCTATCTTTAATTTTCCAGATATAATATGGAAATCTGTAACACATACACCAGCGCATCTAACTTTAAGAAGCGCTTCTTCGCTACCTATTTCTGGAATAGGTACATCTTTTATTTCAACTTTATTTATTCCTGTCCATACTGCGGCTTTCATTAATTTATCTCCTTATCTTTAAAATCAATATTCGATGCTTTTTCCATTAATCTTTTATATCCAAATGGGAAAGTCATACTATCCGCAATTCTTAAATCTTCCATAAAACTCATTTGTACTTCTAGTGCTTCTTTAATTAAGCCTTTATCCATTAGTTCATATAATTTAGAAATTTTATGTGGATATATTATAGATAATGCAGTAAAACTTCCATCAACTCCCGCAGCCAGTGCTGGAACTAATATATCATCTGTACCAGTAAGAATTATTTTATTAGTATGTTTATATTTACTTAATAAATGCATAATTCTTTTCATATTCGCACTGCTGTCTTTAATTCCTATAATATTTGGATGTTTAAATAGTTTATCTACTAAAGATAATTCTATTTCTTGAGTAAAGAATGGAATATTATATAAAATTAGAGGAACTTTTGAATTATTAGCGATATCTAAATAGTATTTTTCTTTTTCACTTTCAGTATACTTAAAGTAATATGGTGGGCATACAAGAAGCGCCTTAGCACCATATTCATATGCTTTTTCTGCAATCTTAATCGAATCTACTGCATTTGAAGCGCTAGCGCCAACAATCATTTCTTTATTTTTAGCTTTATTTAAACTAACGAATTTGATTATCTCTATTTGTTCATCAATTGATATGTTTATAAATTCACTTGTGCTTCCATTAAGCACAAAGCCTTTTATTCCATCATCATTTACATAATCTAATTCTTTTTTTAAATTTACAAAATCTACCTTATTATCTTTAAATGGTGTTAATAATACACCATATGGACCACTAATTAATTTTTTCATAACACATACTCCTCTATATCTATAGGCATTAATTCTTCAAAAAGATTAATACATCTATCATTCAAAACTAAATAATCATTTTCTAGTCTTATACCAAAATCTTTATATATTCCTGATTCTATCGCAACAATGTCGCCTGTTTTAACGATATTATTTTCGTTCTCTATAAATTCAGGAACACTTACAGGTTCATTAGATATTAAATGTCCTGCATGATGAACTAAATTCATTTTATTTAAAATAAATTCTTTATTTACTTCATTATAAACAGTATCGCCACTAACGCCATTTTTTAGTATAGATTCACCATTTCTTATAGACCTAAAAATCATATAATAAGCTTCCTTTTGTTTACTAGTATATTTCTTAACAAAGAATGTCCTAGTAACATCAACCCAAACTTCATCAAATTTAACACTTATATCCATAATGATAGAATCGTTAATTTTAGGATAATAATTCTTAGTTATTCCATCTATGTTTTTTGATTCTTCTCCAATTATGTAATCATATAGAATTTCATAATCTTTTAATTCTTTATCTAGAACAACTTTAAAGTTATTAAATAGTTCATCAGATGACTTATTCATATCAAAATTAGTTTTATATGAATTAAAAGCGTTTTTAATTGATTCTAATATTTTATTTGTTTTCTCTAATTTATTCATATGGTTCCTTTATGGAATATATTAATATTTATTTTGTAATTTAATTCCAAATATTTTCCTACTTTTTTGATATTTTTGTCTATTTTCACCATTATTATATCATTTACATTTTATTTGTAGCGATTATAAAGATGTAAAATATTAATATTAATTGACTATATTAATATAAAGTGATATAAACTTAATTATGAATAGTTATATCGTTATAAATTCTCTTCCAAAAATCACTGTCGCACATAAATTTAACGCAATAGATTATAAAAATGATTTGCCTGTTTTAAATAACTATTTAGAATTTGGATATGTGAAATACGGAAGTTTAACATGCAAAACAAAGAATATATCATACACACTTAAAAAAGGTGATTTTTTTATTCACGATAGAAGCCATAAAATCTCCGTTATGAGTAGTGGAATTAGCGAACATCATTGTGTTGGAATAGAGTGTTCATTTTTGTTTAATCACCAAAAAGAGATTTTAAAAATAAAAAGTTCTATCAATAATTCAGTATTACAAAACGATATTGATGAGCTTATTCTTTTAAGCAATACTGATCCATCAAATAGTCCAAGGATTAATTATTTATTATTTAAAGTGTTATATTCATTTAATGAAGAATTAAATAAAGATTTATCTGATATAGATATTAATAATGAGACAATGTATATTGAAAAGATAAAAAAATATGTTTCATTTAATTTATCCAAAAAAATATTATTAAATGACGTTGCGAAAAGTTTAGGAATAACCAAAGAATATATGTGTTCTTTATATAAAAAGAGTACAGGTGAAACAATTGTATCATTCATAAACAATCAAAAAATAACTATGCTTAAGAATTTGTTAATGGACAAAAACCTAAGTTTAAAAGAAGCATGTTCATATGTTGGGATAGATGATCCATCATACGCTAGTAAATTATTCAAAAAAATAGAGAGCCAAACCATAAATAACTACAAGTTATCTTATAGAAATAAATTAATTGAAAGTCACTAAAATAAAATATATAATTTTAATATAGAAAGGAAAGAATAATATGAAAATTACATTGATTACAGGCGCAACTAAAGGATTAGGCAAAGAATTCGCAAAACTATATTTAAAAGAAGGATGTGATCTTTTATTAGTATCATCATCAAAAGAAAGATTAGCTCAAACTAAGGAAGAATTAAATAAAGAATATCCTGATAGATTTATTGATTTTTATGAAGCTGATTTATCAGATACATCTACATATAAAGGATTAGTAGAATACACAAAAGAAAAAGATTATTTTGTAAATAACCTTTTAAATTGTGCAGGATTTGGGGATAGATGTGATCTAAAAGATATGGATCCTGAATTACAAGTTAAATTAAATAATGTTAATGTTAATGCATTATTCTATTTCACTCAAGCCTTCTCAAAAATAATGCTTGAAAAGAATGAAGGACACATTATAAATGTATCAAGTATTGCAGGATTTGTACCTGGGCCATTTATGTGTACATATCACGCATCTAAAGCATATGTATTAAATTTAGGTGAAGCATTAATGAGAGAATTTAAAGGAACAAATGTTAAGATTCTAACACTTTGTCCTGGACCATTTGAATCTAACTTCGTTGCGGTAGCGCATAATGATTATACATTTAAAAAGATTAAACCAAAGACCGCTAAAGAAGTTGCGGAATATGGATACAAGATGAGCAAGAAAGGAAAATGGTTAAAGGTTGTAGGATTCGGAAATAAATTAACAGTTTTCTTACCTCGCTTCTTCTCTCGCAAGTTTGTATCAAATATTAGCGCTGGCCAAATTAAAAGTTTAAAATAGATTAAAATTAGGAGCTTCAAAGCTTCTTTTTTAATGAAAATGTTTAACAAAATTCGCTAATTAAATCTAGTTAATTTCAAAACTCGCTTGAAAAAGTCTATAGTTTTGGCAAAAACTCGCTTGAAAAAGTCTATACTTTCAGCAAAAAGTCGCTTGAAAAAATCCTTTTTTTAGAAAAAATGGCTATTTCTAGCCAAAAAATTATATTATAGTTTTTATTATAGAAGTAAGACCCAGAATTTTATGCTTCTGGGTCTAATTATTATGCTTCATGGTACTCTATTTCTATTGATTTAATGTGAAGTTGAGCAGTACCAGTATTTTGAATTTCTACTAACGTTTTATTAATATTTACTTCAATTACTTGGTTAGATGTTGGATTATATGAACTTGTATCATTTAAAGTAAATGATGATACTGTTGAATCTAGGTTAATAGTGATTGAATCAATGATGTAGCCGTCTTCTACTTCTATAGTTAATGTATTACCATTTCCATTTGATGCGTATAGCCTTATTGTTCCAGCTTTATTTAATCCGATGTTATTGGCGTTACCACCTTTAGTTCCATATACATTAAATATAGTTGTATCTAAATTAACTTTATCAGCGCTATCAGTATTTTCAACCATATTAGTTGTTGATGTACTTGAATAGCTCATAGTAGCTTTTAATGAGTCACTAGGGTTAACTGGATCAACTATAACTGGTGTAGGATCGTCTCCACCTTCACCACTCTCTATAGTAACATCTTTATGATATGTTGATTTAGTAAACTCACTATACTCATCTATATAATTAAGATATGGATACTGAGTAGGATTATAATCTGTTTTTGAATTATATGTTCCACCACCTGTACAGTTTCCAAATCTTAATCCCCACGCATCATCATGATTTAAGTATTCCTGGAAATCGTTATAATGATTATATGTGTAGAATACATATCTATCATCTATAGATTTAATATCTGAATCACATACAAAGACAAATCTACACACATTTCTATTGATTGATGAACCAGTATTATAATCAGTATTAATTGCGCCAGACTCACTAGTAAATCCACCTAAAGCACCAAAGTCAGTTTCATAATATGTGCGCTTTTCTCCAACAAATCTAGTACTATTACTTAATATATATGGTAGTTCTGGCTCATATGGATAATTATTAATATTACCTGAAAATTGAGTGTTGTTACATCTACCATATTTTCCCCAATCAGATATAGAAGCTGATTTATCAGATGATTTATATTTAGAGTTCGCTGGCACTTCACCAAAGGCTAACAAGTAAGCTGCGACATCGTTCATTGTCACATATCCAGCACCATAGAATATGGCTCTATCCATATTATTTGAATTAGGGATATATGCGATATAATCTCCATCTGTAGATAGAATATATACCGCAGTAGAGTATTTGTTATATAAACTATTTTCTTTTGTTGATGATGATTGGCTAGGATAATAATTTAATCCACTTTCTTCAATTGATCCGCTTAATAATTTATGTTGTGTTCTAAAATACGCTTCTTCATAAGTATTAGCGATAGTATAAGTTGAAGTATAGAAATTATTTTTATTATATGAAGTACCTTCATATGGATCGACTGATAAATCTGGATCATAGAACATTACTAATACATTTGAACCATATTTATCTAAATCGATATTGTATGGATTTTCTTCTCCATTAGTATATAGATCTACATTATCACCAAACGTATCAACAAGATATTTAATATATGGAATTCCACATCCTGTACAATATCCATCTTTATAATCATGACCTAAAGGATTAGATGATCCAACTATTTGGTCATTACAGCGGCTACATGTTTTAGTGCCTGTTCCACCTTTAAAACAAGTCGCTTCTATGAATTCACCAGATGCGATATAGTCATGTCCTAGCGCATCTATTTTTTCTACTTTTCTCTCATTACATACTGTACAAGTATATGTTTTTTCTCCCTTTTCTATACATGATGGGTCTAATGTTTGAACACCATCATCCCATGAATGTTCTTTTAAAGAAATTAACTCTTGAATAACTAATACTTCATCACATCTTGAACAGTGTTTTCCTTCAGTTAAACCTGCATTAGTACATGTAGCTTCTACTGCTTGATCTATAACCACTATGTGTCATAAAGCTTCAATTGTAGTTAAGCCCTCAGTATAATCACAACGAGTACAGTGCTTACCAGCTTCCTTACCAGAAGTTGTACAAGTGGCTTCTACTGCAGGGTCATCAATTAGGTTGCGACCTAATGCGTCTATGTCTTCTTCTCTTGTTTCACCACATTCACATGTAAAAGTTCTAACACCTTTAGATGTACATGTAGGTTCAAGAGTTACTACTCCATCATTCCATACATGAACATGCGTTGTAGTAGGATTATCGGTTGGAGCGTCAGTAGGCTTATCAGTTGGCACATCGGTTTCTTTTGTAGTTGGCTCATCAGTTAAAGATGTAATAGATTCTGTAGATGTCGATACCTCTTGAGTTTTAGTAGATATGCCTAATAAATCACATCCAACTAAAGATAAAGAAAATATAGTCAACATTATTATATAAAGTATTCTTTTCATAGTTAGCTCCTTAGAAACTCTTAATCTTATCTTTTGTATAGACACCAAAAGATGATTTTAAAGAAAGAGTATTATCGATTGTATCACCATCAGTTAATATTATCTTTTTATTTAATACATTCATTAATCCATCTATTATATATTTTGATAATGGATCATTATTATGTTTAGTTATAACGTATTCATAATCTTTAAATAGATTAGAATCAATCTCTTGATAATCATATCTTACCGCAAGAGGTATTCTCATATTTTTGAGTATCTGAATACCTTTCTTAAAATCATCATTGAATAGATTATCCACAAATATAATGATTCTATTATCTAATTTAGAACCCTTATATAAAGCAGTAAACTTTTTAATGAAATTTGAATCTGATATTGATTCTTTTTCTATTCTTATTAGGTATCTTAAATTAGGATTAAAATCATTTGTATCATCTAGTAGTTTATTAATCATATTTAGATCTGATTTAACTTCTAGATGATTCTTACTTACTATCTTTTTATAAGTAGAATAATCCAGATTATATGGATACATAAATTCAGGCATAAAGAACATGATTTTCTTTGTCTTTTCATTTACTACTGGATAATATTCTAAATCAAAATCATTTTCTTTAATCTTACGTAATATTTCTGTTTCATAAGTTTTAAATATAGCGTATTCTTTCTTTTCTTCATTATCAAGAATAATAAGTTTATTTTTAGTAATAGAATAATAGAAGCCATATTCTATTAAACTTTTAACTTCAGAAAATGTTTTATTTTTTAACGCTTTAGATATAAAGCCAGTAGGCTTTTTATCTCTTAAAGAATATGAATATTTATATAAAGATTTAAATGAATCAATAGTTCTAGAATATATTGATTCAAGTGTTCTCTTATCAACTGTATATAAAAGATACAAAAAATGGTTTTCTCCTAAATAATATATTCTAGATGATGGAGATATTTCGTTCATCTTCTTACTTAAATCTAGAAGCTTATTATCTCTAGTAGTGATAGTGTCTGATTCTTCTATTAAGTTAGCACTAAAACCAATAATCGCATATGAATCCTCTCTAGATTCAACTTCTTCTTTTAGTGAATTAATATTTAAAAATCCTGAATCAGAAGAATAGTAGAATGTATCTATCTTTTCTTTTTCTTCCATCTCAGATTTAACTTCTTTAATAATTGAATATAGATCTATTCCATCATAATATAGTTTAAATAATATCTTTAATGGATTATTATCGATAACCGCATCTAATACTATTTCATCTTTATTAATTAGTTCATCTATATGTAATGGGTTTAAGAAATAAGACATAAAATCTCTTAATTTAATAATTGATTTCTTTTCTTTAAAGAAATCTCTTGTTTTAGGTGATAAGAATTCAACATTATCACCTCTAAACACTAAGAATCCTCTATTCTCTTTTTCTAATATCTTAGTAAAAGATGAAAGATTATTATTATTTATAGTCATTATATCTAATTTGATAAATGTTTCTAATAATGAATCTCTTAATACTGAATAGATAAAATCATATTTAGTTACATATGGAATAACTAAGAATCCATAGTTCTTATATTCATTTCTAATTAAATATATTTTAAATCTTCCACTAACATTATCTAAATTATTGTCATAATAGTTATCAAATAGAGTGTCTTTATCAAATTCAAAATAATCTACTAATGATTTGTTGTAGACATCAGATATTTTAATTTCTAATTCTCTCATTTGAGTATTAGTAAATTTATTATATAGATAATAATCTTTTGAATATTCAATATAGACCGTATTATCACCTATGATAGAGAAAATAGATTTTAAAAACCTATTCACAATATTCTTTCTCTTATCATATACTGTTAGAGGTTTAGATACCTCTTTTAGTAATGTTCTAATTAGATCATCATATTCTTTTTCTTCAATTTTATAATATGTAGGTTTAATGTTTTCGATTGCGGCGTTAATCTCATCTAATTCCTTATTCTTATTCATTTCTTTTAATAGAATTGATGCGGCTTTATAGAATGAATATTTATTAGATGAAGATAATTTAAGCTGAGTCTTATTAGAATATTTAATATAAAAGTTATATGCGTCATCAATTCTATTCAATTTCAAATTGATTAGAATATATCTATCTAAATATTTATATTTATTTGGACTCTTTAAAAAGAAATCTTCAAAAGATGATAAAGCTTCAACGTATTTCCCTGATGCATAAAATAGATCAGATTCAACTAGAGTATACATATCGCTTTTATGAGATGAATCTAGTTTTAACGCATACTTATATGCGTTTAAAGCTTTAGATGATTCATTTACTTTAATATATAAAATAGCGAGTTTAAGATATTTATTAACTAAGGAATATCTAGATATATTATCATCAATAGATTCAAGAGCTTCTATAGATAGATCATATTCATATAGCGCTTCATAAGCGATAGATTTATAAAATAATATATTTGATCTTTCGACTGTAGATAATATATCTAATTCATTCTTTTCATCTAATGTCTTAAGTAGATCATTATATTGTTCGAGCTTTAGTAAGGCAGTGATTTTGAAATTTAATAAAGATAATCTTTCTTTTGGAGAATTGAATAATAGAATATATTCATCTACCATATCAGGAATTAAAGAATAGTTATATGATTCTTCATACAATTTCAACAACAAAAGAAGAGATTTATAAATCTCTGTAGCGCTTCCAGTGCCTTTAACTTGTCTTAAAAGTTCTTCTGCGTTCTTTAGTTTTTCTTCATCCTTATAAAGATCGTCTTTTACTTCTTCCATTATTATTTCTTTATCGTTATTTCTTTATAAACATCAAATGTAATCGCATCTACAATCTTGATGTTTAAGATATTCTTATTTAAATCCAATATCGCAACTGTTGGATATGATGGGCTATATGGAAGGTAGATAGAACCTGGATTAATATAATATCTTCCATTATCTTCATCAATTTTAGCGATATGAGTGTGACCATAAAATATTATGTCACATTCGTTTTTTATTGCGAATAGGCTAAGCGATAATAAACTATATCTAACTTGATGAGTATGTCCATGAGTAAATAAGAATTTAAAATCTTCTATTTCGCATATTCTATCAGTTAAGAAATCCTGATCATCAAATGGACTATTTCCTTTAACAGGTGATACGTTTCTATCATCTAGTTCATATCTATTTACTTCATGATCACCTAAACCAAATATTCTATCGAATTTATAATGATTTAATACGTTATCTAATTCAGTTAATGAACCATGATTATCAGAGAATACTAGAATCTTCATTTATTAGTTCCTTTACAAATTCAATTAGAGCGTTATGTCTATGTGAGATACTATTCTTGATAGATGGATCGAGTTCAGCCATAGTTTTAGAATATTCTTTTAAATAGAATATAGAATCATATCCAAAGCCGTTCTCTCCTCTTTCTTCAAGTATTATTTCACCATATACATATCCTTCTTTTACAAACTCTCTATTATCATCAATATATGCGATTGATGATGTAAAGTGAGCTTTATATGGACCATCTAGTTTAGATAAAACATCAATTAACTTAACTCTATTTTCTTTATCAGTAGCGTTAATACCGCTATATCTATGTGAATGAACACCTGGATCTCCATTTAAGATATCGACACATAATCCAGAATCATCCGCAATTACAGGAAGATTTGTTTTATTTCTTACAGCTCTCGCTTTTATTAATGCATTCTCTTTAAATGTTTTACCATCTTCTATAATATCTTCATTAAAATTAATATCTGATAATGATAAAACATCAAACCCTAACGGATTTAATATTTCTTTAATCTCTATTAATTTATGTTTATTGTTTGATGCGAGAACTATTTTTTTCATATAAAATATTCCTTAAAAATAAGTACTTATTTTTCTATCATTATTTTATCATAATTATTAATTTATTTGTGTTAAAAATATAATTGTTATATAATCATTGTATGAGTGATTATATGAATGAAATAAAAGAACAAAAAGAAAAGAAATTTGATTATATACCACTTTTAGCGTTTGTAGGATTTTATATTCTAGAAGCTTTCTCTTCGTCTATTGTAGTTAAGATAATTGGAAATAGTTCAAACAGTCTAGCATGGATGATTTCAAAGATTATTCCTATGTTAGCGATTGTTGTAATTTATAGAAAAAGATTTGGTTCATTAATAAAAGATACGACAAGGAACTTCGGCAGATTTATATTATATTGTATAGTATCTTTCATTGTTTTCTATGTATTTGAAATAGGCGCAAGCAACTATCAATTATTAATGGATAAAATTTTAAAAATCGGTGAAGCATCCAACCAGGAAACAATAAACGAACTATTTTCTAGCGATACAAGCATTAAGAACTATATAGTATTATTTGTTACTGTAGTTCTAGTTGCGCCACTAATAGAAGAATTTGAATTTAGAGAATTAATATTTAAAACATTTAAAGGATGTCACTTTATTATCCCAGCTCTAATTTCATCTTTACTATTTGGCCTCGCTCATACATTATCATTTATTTTAGATGGTGAATATAATCAAGTCTTCTTCTTACCTGTATATATGTTACCTGGATTCTGTTTATCTTTAATATATCACTATAGTAAGAATAACTTCTTAGCGTCCTATATGGTACACTTAACTACTAACTTAATATCATTTATAGCGATAATAATTAGAGTTACTCAAGCTGCGCCAACTGTGAATATATAATCTAAAAACCCATAACGTATGGTCATCCATATATTATGGGTTTTATTATTAACTTCTTTTTACTAGGCTATACGCACCATCATCAACATATATAGTACAATCAGAATGTTTTTGTAAAAATAGAACATTTTGACGTATACGTTCAAGTGTTCGAACCTAAAATTTTTTTAGTTTACGAAAACAAAGAAAAAACGACATAATGTCGTTAACAATATGTCGTAATATTACTTAATGGTGGGAAGAGATGGATTCGAACCATCGAACTCGTAGAGAGTGGATTTACAGTCCACCGCGTTTAGCCTCTTCGCTATCTTCCCGTTTTTTTACGGCTTAATTATTTTAACACATCATAATGTTATAATGCAAGCATTTTTTTATGCGCTTTATTTAAAAGGTAGACGCAATAAAATAATAAGCCGTTAAATAAATTATTTTTTGAGTTTTGAAATGATGTTTCTAGCGATTTTTACACCATTAGCGCTTGATTGTGCAAGTCCTCTAGTTATACCTGCACCATCACCACCAACGTATAAATTCTTAATCTTTGTTTCAAAATTATTGTCACAGTCAATTCTATCAGAATAGAATTTAGCTTCTACACCATAGAATAAGGTATGATCATTTGCGATACCAGGAGTAACTTTATCTAATGCGTTGATCATTTCAATTAGTGACTGCATTGTCTTATATGGTAATACTAAACTTAAATCTCCAGGAACAGCTTCTTTTAATGTAGGTTTCACAAAGCCTTCATTGATTCTCTTTTCAGTTGATCTTCTTCCTTGTCTAATATCTCCATATCTTTGTACAAGAACAGCGCCACCAGAAAGTTTGTTTGCGAGTCTTGAGATTTCTTCAGCGTATTTTGTAGGTTCGTTGAATGGTTCACTAAATTCATGAGATACTAGAAGCGCAAAGTTAGTATTTTCGCTACCTAATTCTTTTTCATGGTATGAATGACCATTACAGATGATAACACCATTATGGTTTTCCATAACTACGTGTCCACTAGGATTTGAACAGAATGTTCTTACACGTGTACCTACAGATGTATTAAAGATGAATTTGCCTTCATATAGATATTTATTTATTTCATCCATAACGATATTGTTGGTTTCAACTCTAACTCCAATATCTACTCTATTGTTTTTGAATTTTACACCGTGTCTAGACATTGTGTTTGCAAGCCACAAAGCGCCTGGTCTACCAACACCTAATACAACATAATCAGCGTTTATTATAGTTCCATCTTCTAATACAACACCTTTGATTTTCTTATCTTCATCAATTATATCTTTAACAGATTTTTGGAAGACAAAATCAATGTTTTTGCCTCTCATAGCTTCATAGATGTTTGTTAGAACTTGAAGGTTAATTTCTGTACCTAAATGTCTTACTTCGCCTCTTAATAATCTAAGTCCAGCGCCGATAGCTTTCTTTTCTATCTCAAATACTTCTTTAGTGTTTGGATTAGTTAATTCAGTAGGTGCTCCATATTCAAGTTGGATCTTATCTACATATTTGATTAAATCGATGAGTTCATCATTATCGATGTAATCACCCATCCAACCACCAAATTCAGTAGTTATATTAAATTTACCGTCACTAAAAGCGCCACATCCACCAAATCCAGATGTCATCATACAAGCTGGTTTACATCCAGAGTTTCCGTAAGCGTCCATAGGACATTTTTTTATCTTCCCAGAAAGAATAGGACATTTTCTTGAATAAATATCATTTCCTTTTTCTATTAACAATACTTTAGTGTCAGGGCTTTTAATCATGAACTCATAGGCAGTATAAATACCCATTGGTCCGGCCCCAACGATAATAACATCGTATTTTTTATCCATTAAAATATTTCCTTTCTTATAATAGTTTGGTATTTATCTGGGCCTGTTGAAACCATCACAACAGGTACACCTACTTCTTTTTCAATGAATTCAACATACTTTCTAGCGTTAACTGGTAAATCCTCAAATGATTTTATATTAGAAATATCTTCACTCCATCCATCAAGCTTAGCGTATACAGGTTTACATTCTCTTAATACCCTATCAGATGCTGGTAAAGTATCGATTCTTTCTCCCTTATAATCATAATGAGTACAAACATTAATCTTATCAAAACCAGTTAATACGTCTAGAAGAGTTAAACAAATTGAAGTTATTGAATTGATTTGGATTGAATATTTTAAAGCTGGCAAATCTAAGAATCCGCATCTTCTAGGACGATGAGTTACAGTTCCGTATTCATGTCCTCTTTCTCTAATCAAATCACCAATCTCATTTAATTGTTCAGTTGGGAATGCGCCTTCACCAACTCTAGTTTCATATGATTTTACAATTCCTAAAACTTCATCAACTCCGTGACATCCTATACCAGTTCCACTGATAGTTCCACCGCTTGTAACGTTTGATGATGTAACATATGGATAACTTCCAAAATCAATATCGAGTAGAGCTCCTTGAGCGCCTTCAAATAGGATATTTTTTCCTTCTTTTCTCGCATCACCAATCATCTTAACTGTATCAGTAACCATAGGACGCATGTAGCTAGCTAAATCCATATATTCTTTTACAGTCTTCTCATAATCGATAGGTGTTCCACCTAAATCCTTTATCTGTTTATTCTTAAATTCTAATAAGTTTTTATATAGCTCAGGGAAATCAACGCTTACAAAATCGCACATTCTCATTCCTGTTCTTGCGATCTTATCAGTATAAGCTGGGCCAATACCTTTTTTAGTAGTGCCTATTTTCTTATCACCTAACGCTTCTTCATTGAGTCTATCTAATTCTAAGTGATGATCAAATATTACATGAGCTCTATCAGAAATATAGATGTTCTTACAAGAAAAACCTGCGTTTATTAATTCAGATACTTCTTCTTTAAAAGCTCTAGGATTAATTACCATTCCGTTAGCCATAATACATTTAACATTTTCATTAAACACACCAGATGGAATTAATCTAAGAGCGTATTTATGTCCATTAAATACAATAGTGTGTCCTGCGTTATTTCCACCTTGATATCTAATTACTATATCAGCTTTATTAGATAGATAGTTAGTAATTTTTCCTTTTCCTTCATCGCCCCATTGGCTTCCTAAAATTAATAATGATTTTCCCATACTTAAATACCTAATCTTTCATATATTTTTTTAACATTTTTTAAATAGTAATCTTCACTAAAACATTCATCTATCTCTTTATCATTTAGTATAGAACTAATCTTTTCATTCTTTTTAAGTAGTTCTTTAAAATGTGTTTTAGTATTTAGCGCATCAAAAGCGATAGGTTGAATTAAATCATATCCTTCTTCTCTAGACAATCCCTTATTAATTAATGTTTGTAAAACATTTCCAGAATACACTACACCAAATGTTAAATTGATATCTTCTTCCATTTTATCTTTATATACAACTAAAGTATCTAATATCTTAGTCATTCTCTTTAACATATATTCAATTAAAGTTAATGCATCAGGAATCATGATTCTTTCAGCTGATGAATGAGATATATCTCTTTCATGCCATAAGATATTGTTTTCTAGCGCAACATTAACATAAGATTTCACGATTCTAGCGCATCCACAGATGTTTTCAGATGAGATTGGATTTCTCTTATGAGGCATAGCGCTAGATCCTTTTTGTCCAGATTCAAAATATTCTTCAACTTCTTTAATTTCGCTTCTAGATAGATGTCTAATTTCGGTTGCGATCTTTTCTAGACATGATGCGATCATTGAAATTGAAAATATGAATGATGCATGTCTATCTCTAGATAACACTTGAGTAGATATTAAAGAATGATTCATATTGAATTTCTTAGATACAAATTCTTCTACTTCCATAGGAATGTTCGCATAGTTTCCTACAGCGCCACTTAATTTAATAACTTCAATATTTTTTCTTTCTTCTATAAATCTATTCTTACATCTAAGAAGTTCATCATACCATAATGCCCATTTCAAACCGAAAGATGTTACTTCCGCATGCATTCCATGTGTTCTACCAATGATTGGTTGATTTTGATATTTAATAGCTTTATCTTTTACAACTTCAATTAGTTTATTTAATCTATTTAAGATGATATCATTCGCTTCTTTAATAGATAGTGATTGAGCACTATCTACAACGTCAGTAGATGTTAAAGAATAGTGAATCCACTTTCTTTCATCTCCTAACTGTTCAGAAATAGATCTAGTAAACGCAATAACATCATGTTTTGTAACATTTTCAATTTCTGATATTCTATTTAAATCAATATGAGCTTTATCAACAATTTTTTGATAATCTTCTAAAGGTACTAATCCAAGTTTAACGTAAGCTTCAACTACAGCTTCTTCTACCAACAAAAAATTGTTGAACTTATGTTCATCAGAAAATATATCCTCTAATTCTTTTGATGAATATCTCTTAATCATGGTGACCTCTTAAATATATTTTTTATTAATTACACCAACAAATGGAAGGTTTCTATATTTTTCATTGTAGTCTAGACCAAATCCAATAACGAACTTATCTTCTATAACTTTACCAACATATTTTGGTTTAACATCCACAATTCTCCTTGATGGCTTATCAAGCAAAGAACAGATATTTACAGTTCTTGAACCTCTTTCATTAAAATAATCAAATAATGATTTCGCAGTGAGTCCAGAATCTACTATATCTTCTATGATTAATACATCCTTATCTTTAACATCGAATTCAGTTGGGCTAGTTACTTTTACTTTTCCAGTAGTTAAAGTAGTATTTCCTACATAACTAGACGCTCTAATAAACTGTATTTCACAATCTAGATTTACATATCTCATAACGCTTGAAAAGAAAGGAACAGAACCTTTAAGTGTAGCGACTAGAACTAAATTTTTATTTTCATAATCCTTAGTTATCTCCTGCGCTATTTCTTTTGATCTAGTATTAATTTCTTCTTCACTCATTAATATTTCTGTAATTATATCTTTTGGGTACTGCATAAAACCTCCATAAGAAAACCAAATAATATTATACTATAAATATTCTTATTAAAGAATATTAAATATAAAAGTTTTCTAAAAACATCATCAAATGTAAAACACGAATATAAAATCCGTGTTAATTAAGTGTTAATAATATTATTTCTGTTTCATTAAATAATCTAGGTACTATAATTCCTGTATTCTTAAGTCCAGTTGATACAATTAGTTTATTATCATATATTCCTTTTGTATATTTAGGAAATATTCCTTGTCCAGGAGCGAAAAGTCCTCTATTAAATATTCTAATTTGCCCACCATGAGCGTGACCAGATAGAATCAAGTCTAAATTATAATTCTTAAGATACTTTTTATAATATTCAGGATGATGAGATAATAGAATTTTATATCCACTAGTCTTTTCCATATCTTCTATCCATAATAGATTAGGAATTAACTTCATATTTCTATTTTTATTTTTGATACTTTCATCAAGTACTCCACACGAAGTCAACCCACCAATAACTAGTTCATCATAATAAATGAATTCATTATGTAATATATTCACACCTAAATTTTTAATATAGTCTACATCATGATAATCAAATAAATATTCGTGATTGCCTAAAGAATAAAATACTTTCTTATTAAAGGATAATAGATATTTTAAAAAATCAACCGCATGTTTAGATTCATTAATCTTAGTATCTACCAAATCGCCAGTAATAACTATAAAATCAAATTCTAGCGATTCTATCAAAGGTTTCATAATATCAAATTTTCTATCATGAAAGTCTGATAAAAATAATATTTTATATGTTTTATTTAATTTTGCGTCTACATTATATTTGTTTATTCTCACATTAATATGATAAACCAACGAATAGAATATTTCAAATTATTAAAAATAATTTAATTAACTAAATAAAATATGGTAAAAGTAAGCTAAAAATAACGTGGAAATGATTTTTTATTTAATCAATAGTTTTACGGTTTTTCATTTATTATTTCTTCTAAAATCTTGCCGATATTACTGCTAACATTTCCTTTTAGGTTGTGGATATCCTGATTAATCATCTTTTCTTGAGAAATAGCTATTTGAACTTCATCTGCAAGATTTCCAATTTCTGGATTCTTTTTCGCATTCATACCAGTCAAATCACGAAGTAGATTATACGCGTAACTATACCTACCATTTTCATCAACATTAAGAAATTCTACTTCATGTCCCTTAATCTTTTCTTCATAACTCCCATCAATATGAAGCAACAAGAACAATTCAAAATTAGGATTAGTCACACCTGCAATATCTGTCTTTTCGATATTAGATATAAGTTCATCATATCCTTCTACTTTCTTTTCAAAGATATCTCCATCGAATACTATGACCATCTTATCTCTTTCATAATCGAACTCATTATTAGGATTTTCTTTTTGTTTTATAGCGAAATCAAAAAGATTTTTTGCGAATGACAAATTTCGATCTTCATCAGTCTTTTCCCATAAGCAAACATCTATTAAAGGATGTATACCCAACTGTTTTCTAATATCAATCAATCTTTTAAAATAAAAAGTCTCAGTATTTGCTCCTTCGCAAATAAAAATGTATTTACGAAAAGGCTCAATTTGATCAAATTGATCTGAAGGACGACTATTCCAGTTTGTATAGGTATGTATTGGCATTTTTATTCTCCTTTTTTAAAAGAAAAATGTTTAAATACTGGAATAGCGCCATATCTTCCTTCAAGATAAGCCTTACTCAATTTCTTATCATATCTTTCTTTAAAGCGATCTAAAGAGTAAATTTTAGTGGAATTATCTATATCTCTTTCTACAAACCAAATCTCATCTCTTCTAAAAAGAACTTGGTCCATAATTGTATCTTCATGTGTAGTAAATATTAGTTGCATATTTGTTCCATCATGAGCTTCCATAAATAATTTTAAGAAACGCTCAGTTAACTTTGGATGTAGACTGCGTTCTAATTCATCAACCACAAAAACTGTGTCTGGTCGTTCTGTAAGGAGCATATCTATAAGGTCAAATAATCTTTTTGTTCCATCAGACTCTTCAACAAAATTAAAATCAAAAACAGATTTTCCATGTTTTAAAACGAGTGTAGTAATCTCTGGTTCTGAATTACCCTGTATAAAACGAACGTTAAAAAAGCCACCATCAACTCTCCATGACATTTGAACAACTTGTGCATCAGAAATCTTCATTTGGCTTATTAATTGGTTAAAAATTCCTTGCACAATTTCAGCTGGAATCATATTGCTCATTTCTTCTATAGTGATTTTTTTTGTTTTAATTTCAGTAATACCAGTATCAAATGTTTGTATTAACTTACTGATATTTTCTAATGACTCATCATTATAATATGCTTCAGTATTAGAAATACCCATATTTGGAGTAATGACTATTATATTGTTCATAATCCAATCAAATACTTGTTGGAAAAATAGTAATTTTGATTTATCATCATATTTCTTTCCTCTATTCATTTCTGTAAGGAAGAGTTTTGAATCTTGTCCAGCAAAGTCTTCAGAATAAACATTAAATCTACTTTTTTCTATAGTTGACAATTTAACATCATCACCCAAAATTGGAGCGTTATAGCCCTCTTTAATGAATAACTTATGAGCTCCCCCATCTTGCATCAGTTCATAAAGCCATTCCTCTGTGATTTTTCTTTGATTAAGAATCGCAGAAAAACCATATGCATAAAACTTATCACCAACAGTAAATTGCAGTTCAAAAACACTTTCTTTTGTTTTATTTTCTTCCTTATTCTTGCAGAAATCGTCAATACAAGTAACAGGAAGTCCATCCATAATAGTTGTTTTAATAAAAGCAAACGCCTTAACCAAGTTTGATTTTCCAGATGCATTTGCTCCATAAACAACAGCGTTTTTAAGCAGTTTAGTTTGTTTTATTTGTATGCGATGATTCTTATTACCTTGTATTTTGCTAGAAGATATCATTGATAGTTCTTCTTTTTGATCAAAAGATTTAAAGTTTTCAAGAGAAATTTTAATAAGCATTACAATATGCCTCCCCCTATTAATTGTGTCTTAATTATAATATAATTTAATCTAATTATCAATATAAATTTTATTATTCAGAGATTTTTTCTCTAAATAGAGATGTAAATTAACAAAAATCTTAGTTTTAGATAGATATTCTATATTATTTAATAATTATTATTAAAACTCTTATCTTTATTAGATAAGTATTTAATACTTGTTAAAG